>Ga0213868_10000152_pt1 | contig 61479 bp, 61 predicted proteins | sample PICome_9_FD_160087 | JGI IMG/M metagenome (GOLD analysis project Ga0213868, IMG submission 160087) | Coastal seawater microbial communities near Pivers Island, North Carolina, United States - PICO127 | ecosystem: Environmental > Aquatic > Marine > Coastal | place: USA: North Carolina... | reverse complement strand
AAAAAAAAGGGTCCCGAAGGACCCCTTTAAAACAACTAAGTTTTAGACTTACGCAGTAACCATCAAAGAATCGACGCGGAAAATACGGAAGTAAGGGTTAGCACGATCAGTACCAACACCGTCAGCAGCAACGAATGGGTTAGCAACCATACCGTAACGGGTTTTGAAGCCGATACGTGGCTGGAAGTCTTCTTCACCAATTGCTTTATGCATAGTTAATGGAACGTATGGGCAGTAGAACAGACCAGCGTCATATGGGTTAGCACCACGGTAACCAACACAAACGTAATCAGCAGCAGCATACGGATCAACATATACTTTGATACGACCGTTAAGAACACCAGCAAAAGTATTACCAGTATCATCAACGTTCAAAGCAGTTGCCAGAGCAGGAGCATAGTCAAGCATACCAGCAGCAGCCAAAGCAGAAGCAACGTCAGAAGAAACGATAACGTAGTTACCTTTACCGCGACGAGTTTCTTTAGCAATGATGTTAGCTTCACGCTCGATTTGCATTACCAGACCTTTGAACTTCTCAGCCATCCAGCGGCCGTCAGAGTCAGTAGACAGATCGAAAGCACCTTTAAGAGCAACGTTAGACTGTTGTGCACCAAGCTTAGCTTTAGTAAGAACAGTACGAACAACTTCACGGTTGATTTCCGCAAGGATCTCAGATGAAAGGATGTTAGCAAGTTCTGACTCAGCGTCAAGACCGTGAACAGCTTTAAGATCTTGTGCCAATTCCATGGTGTACTCAGCTTTCAGAGCACGTGATTTAGCAGTAACAGTTGATTTCTCAATGCTGAATGCCATTTCACCGAATGCGTCACCAGTGTTACCAAGTGCTTCAGCAGCAGCAGTAGTAAGACCAGCACCGAAAGTAGAAACGTTAGTTTCGTCAGACAAAGTACCATCAGCATCAGCATCAGTTACGCCCAACAGACCAGAAGGATCAGCTTCCTGAGTACCAGTACCAGAGAAAGTAGAATCAGCTTCGTTGAACAATGCTTCAGTACCACCTTGAGTGCTATACTTGCTCTTCATAGCGAAGATCAGACCAGTAGGACCAGTCATAGGCTGAACACCAGCAATGTCATAAGCAATCAGGTTAGGCATTGCACGACGTACCAAAGAGATCAGTACGGGGTCAAAACCAGCAACGTTTGCACCAGTTTGGTTAGCAGCAGTTTCGTTCAGGCCGAAGTTTTGGTGAGCATGCTCTTCTTTCATAGCAAGTTCTTGGTTTTCTAGCAAGCGAGCAGTTACGGCTTTCTTGTAGTTATCGGTGATGGCGGGAGCAGCACTGTGTTCCAGAACTGGAGCCCATTTCTCGATTAAATTTTTATCTTGATCAAACATTTTAAATTCCTCTATGGTTTGTAATGTTTATTATTTACTTGTTAGATTTCGCAATTGCTTGCATGTATCTAGCCATTGAATCAGTTGGTGCAGTCGCTTCATGCGAATGCTCTGATCCGATTAACTCAACTTCTTCTGAAACAGTTTCTACTGATTCTTTAGAGAAGTATGATTCTTTGATAGTTTTCACTTTCATTTCGAAAGATTCAACATCAGTAAAATCAAGATCTTCTACCAAAGAAGCAAGTTTCTCTGCTTCGGTTGATGCCAAGTCAGAAGATTGACTACGAACGACTTCGGAACGGGCAAAAGCCTGTACTGATTCGTGAAGTGCAATATTATCTTCAGTGGTTTTATTGAGTTGTTCTTCAAGTTCAGAAACTTGTTCGGCTAATTCGTCGAACATGTCAACCTTACCTTCAGGCACTTCAATATAATGCTCTTTGAATACACCTTGTAAAGAAGCCATAAACTCTTCTGCAATCTCAGCACGAAGGCCAGTCTCAACAGCAAGTTTGTTTTCTTCCATCCAGCCTTCAACAACGTAAGAAAGGTAGGAATCTACTTTTTCTACGAGATCAGACTTTAAAGAAGTTACTTCTTCTTCTAGATTTTGTGCGTATTCACCTTCGAGACGTTCAACTTCTGCACCGACTTTGGATTTCAAAGCAGCTTCAAAAATGAGGCCAGCTTTTTCACGGAATCCTTCAGACAAGGTAGCTTCTTCTGCAACCATAACATCAAGGTCTTCAGAATAGTCGATGTGTGAAACATCAGCTTGAACAGCTTCTGCAACAACTTCGCTATCTTCAACTTCAACGCCTTCGGCAAATTTCATCATACCGGCAAAGATCTTTTGTGCGTCTTCTTTTTTAGCTTTTTTCAACATATCATATGCAGCGTTTACGATACCAGCTTTAGTTTTTGGCATTTCCATCTTAGGGGCAGACTCTTCAACTTCATCGTCTTCCTCTTCGTCACCATCTACTTCAACTTCGGCTTCACCATCTTCGTCTTCCGACTCAGTTTTGGCTTTCGCTTCATCAAGAATTTCCTCGTTTGACTCAACTTGTGCTTCATCAACGAGCTCTTCAGATTCTTGAATTTGCTCTGCATCATGAATGTCTTCTACATTAATGTCTTCAGACATATCATTCTCTCCTATAAGAGTTATACAAGTTTAGAGAGGAAATTTTTAAACGCTTTAATCTCAATGTCGGCAGAGCTAACACCTCGAGCATTTTTTATTTCAGTCTCAATTAATTCAATTTCTTGAGGCTTAAGGATACCGTTGTCCCAGATCCAGTCAACACCTTCCATAATACCGTTAACGAATGCTTCAGGAGCACTCGGATCTTGTACTATATCAACAGTTGCTAACATGAAATCATCTTTGACATACATCGTACCATTACGCTGCTCAAGACTACCCATACCACGACTTGATACACCAAGCTTAACGCCACCTTCAAGTAAACCGCTAACGATATTACCCATTGGAGTATTAAGAATTGATGCCTTCCCGATAACATTATTTCCCTCAAATCTGAGTTCAGTAATCTTATGCGAAACTTTGTCTAGATTAATCGACGGACCTTCTGGGTGATTCAACTCACCAACAGCTCTTCCTGTCAATACTTGCTCGTTAACATATCTATTAACGGCATTCTCTAGAATACTTCTTTCATAAATGCGGCCATTTCTATTTTTAGAATCGGCCTGCATGAAAATTCCTTCAATGACAAATGCGTTTTTGCCATCAGATTTTTTCTCAGTAATGATCTGAAGATCACTACCATCAGTATATTCTGCAATTAGCTTCATAGTTCTAATTCCTCGCCCATAAGCTTGATAAACTCGTTTGCTGATTTCTCAGCTTCGGCAGCACTTTTATAATTATCATCGAGCTTATCACCATTGATATATACGATAAATTCTCTGCCTTTTTGAGCAATCTGAACATTGACCTTCTTGCTTTTACCTAGCTTCAGAGATTTAACCTCTTTCTCGCCGGCTTGTAGCTTTTCTTTAAGTTCAATGAATGTTAACATATTACTCTTCTTCTTTATTAGTTCTAGTAATTAGACTAGATGCCACTTCAACCTTTTTAGCTGCAATGGCATCACCAATTTTACTATTAATTGTGTCTTGAAATGCATTGCCAGCTTCTACTTTATTATCAGCCTGTAGCGCATTAATTAAATTTTCTGTGCTCATTTCATATGTCCTGTAATATATTTATAATATTTATAATCCCAACTTACATTAAATCGAGATTAATATCGTCGGCACCACCTTCGCCGTTCTTCTCTTCTTCATCCATTTGTTTTTTCATTTCTTCTATTTCGTCATCAGACTGCCTGAGAATATTCTTACGAACCCACTCATTTGAAACATACTTGCCTATATATTCGTCTATAGATGCAAGCATTTCGAAGCGTTCTCTCAAGATTTCATTATACTTAAGCTCTGAGAAATAGTTGTCTTCGATATAATCAAAGGCAATATCTTCTTTCCAGTCTTCCCAGTCTTGACGAGTAATAATACCCTTCAATAACAGTTGAGTCTTTAGCAACTGTAAGAAAATATCCGAGAATCTTTTACGGAGTCTATCAATAAACTTCTTAAATTTAACTTCATCTCGAGAGATTTCAGTTGATCTTCCCAAAGAGAATTGTGACTCTTGTTCCAAACGATTCAATGGAACATTTAATGCTCTATATAACTTCTTTTGAAAGTATACAATATCGTCAATCTGTCCTAGATTCTCACCACCAGGAAGAGTACTAATTTCAGTACCTCTTCCGCCTTCTCTACGAGGTAGGAAGAAATCTTCAAGCATTGACATATGCTTACGATCATCTTTAATATCACCAGTACTAGCATCATACACTAGTTTGTTTCGGTATTGATTCATGATACCACGTAGGTATTCTTCAGCTTTACCTTTCGGTAAGTTACCAACGTCAATATAGAAAATACGACGTTCAGGTGCACGAGAGATTCTATAGATTACTAATGAATCTTCCATCATGCGAAGCTGGTTAACAGGTTTGATTGCCTTCTGTATGTGAGACAATATACGTCTACGTGAAGGATCAAGCATACCAGATGTTGCATAAGCAATAGAGTCTTTATGAATCTTAAGACCCGACGAGCTTTCGCCAATCTGATTCTGGTATACAAAATATTCGTTTGAGGACTTAATTAATGTAGCACCAGTCCTGTTATCTTTTTCTTCTTCTACTTCTTTAACTTTGCGAAGCTTGATAGGATCAATATATCGTAATTCTTGAATGCCCTTTTTAGCATTCTTATTATCTATAATGATGTGGTACGGCAATCTTCCGTCGATATACCACTTTCTGAAAATATCATGTCCATGGTTGCTAAAATTCATTAATGATAGCACACGGTCAAATTCTTCCCTAATAACATCTTTAATGTTATCAGAAGTATCTAATTGGTCTAATATAATATTAACTGGAGATGAGTCATGATCACCAACAATAGCTTCGTTTACAATATCAGAAATCGCTGCATCACATTCTTGTTGTGCTGCAATATCACGATACTTAACGATGAGTTCAGCTTCGTTCTTAGCAGTATCACCATCTAAATCTAAATACGAACCAAAATGCCCACCGGCCGTAATTACGCCAGCGCCATCGCTTTCAGTGTCCGCAACAAAAGAGATAGGTTCTTCTTCCGTCTTTCTCTTTATTGAAAATCCAAAAAATTCTGCCATTTTACGTTCTATCCTATAGTAACTATCAGAAGGGGGAAAATTCCCCCCTCCCTTTAGTTTTATTTATATGCTTTAAGAAGTTGTTCCAGATTCCCAATACTGTACTTGGAGCTCAACTGTGAACTCTTCGATAGTATTTTCAGAATCATAACTAACATCAATTGCACTCAAGTTAGTTGGGAAAGCACCACGAATATCGTATCTCTTGGTTACTTCACCAGCTTTATTCAACTGCTCAACAATCAAATCTGCTTGATAATCAGTTGGGTTAGAAAGACCGGTATTATTAACATGTTCGTTAATACCGTTCATCCAACGTTCAAATGCATTACGAACTTTGAAATCGGCATCGTTAATGATGGTCAAAGTCATTGGTTCGAAAGTACGGTCACCAGCAATTTGCAATTGACGTCCACGGAATGGAATCATAATTGGTGAAATTACTGATGCAGGCATTTGAGCGCCCTTACACATGAATGATGTAAATTCTACATCGCCTTGAGCATAGCCTGGGAAGTTACATGTTACTTTGAACATGTTGGCCCGAGCACCGCCGCCGGTTAATTTTGACTTAAAGTCGTCAACACCTAAAATAGCCATTGTCTAATCCTCCCTTATGAGCCAGCAATTTCAGAGAACTCAACACCAGTTCTCGTTGCTATAAAGTTTAAAGTAATAAAGTTAATTGATCGTGCAGGCTTGATGTACATATCACATACAAAACTGTTTGAGTCAATAACTTGTCCGGTGTTGTTAGTTTCGTCACATACAACCAAGAAGTCAGTTAGACCTCTACGTCCTTTAACATCACGTAGGAAGGGTTCAACCAGGTTTCTAAATTGTGCTCGAGTGAACTCATCATTGAATTCAAAGAGTGATGCTTTAGCAGCAGTAGCAATTGCTTTTTCCAATACAATGAACAATCTACGAACATTGATTCGGTCGAATGCAGAAGGCTTAGCTTGCAAAGTTTTATCACCAAACATCTGGATACCTTCGCCAGGGAAAGCAACCAAAGGGTTAATACGAGCTTTGTACAAAGTATCTCGATCTGCTTTCTTAGGGTTAACCGCAAGCTTAACAACGTTACGAAGTTGGCCACGAGTCATACCAGCAGGTGAGAACCATGCATCAGCTACTCGGTCAGTGTTAGCACAAAGGCCAGCAATATGACCAGCAGCACCGATCCAGCGATATACGTCATTATACTTGTCGTACACATATACTGCAGATGAATCAGTTACACCATACGAACTTGAAGGTAGGCCGTCAGCCCAACCCTTAATGTTAGCAATAGCAGAAACACCACCGTCAACACTATCTTCGATTGGAGGAGATACAAAGGCAACACAATCTTTACGTGCTTCTGCGATAGCAATCAGATACTTAGCCATGGTATCAACACCATCAGCATCAGGAGCACCAAACAGAAGGTTAACATCTACGGTATCAGCATCTTCTAGAAGGTCGTAACCAGCTTGAAGCTCAGCAGTACCTACACTATTATCTGATGTTGCACCAGAAAGTGAAGTAGCTACGAGAACTGGGTCAGTGTAAGTAGAAGTTACTGAAAGTAAATCACCGCCGTCGGTCATAGCCGCATCGTGTGATCCCCAGTAAACATACTGTGATTGTGAATTAATTACGTTTTTGTAGTAGTTAGTACTACCATCGGTTTTCTTAGCATCAGCAGCTTGTGATACGAATGCGAAGGTTTCAAGCACAGTTCCTGGAGTACCAGAGATTGCACCGTCTTCATCAATAACCGCTACATGAAGTTCGTCACCTGCTGAAGTTTGTCCGAGATTTGTTGCATACTCAGAAGTACCTGGAGCAGAATCAAAGCTAGAAGCAGCAGTCATAGTAGCAAATCCAGTAGGACCAGCAATTTCAACTTTAAGTGAATTACCAATCTCACCTTGTTGACGTGCGATCCATACAGAACCAGTTACTGGAGCGTAGTCATCTTCATTAGCAATATCGGCAGGAGTACCAGAAGCAGTTGCGTTGTCGGCAGAAGCGCCAACCACACGGACTACTTTCAGTGCATTACCATATGCAAGGAATGAAGCTGCGGTTAAAAAATGTGTTGCTGTAGTGTCGTCAGGTTTGCCAAATACTTCCGCAAGTTCTTTTTCAGAACCAACAGTCACAATTTGGTTTACCGGACCCGATGTAAATGCTCCTACAAAACCACCGATAGAGGTGGATACTGCAGGAACAACGTTTGTGGCGTCAATTTCTTTGACTTCAACGCCTGGTGAGACTTGAAATGCCATTGTCGTGTCCTCTCAATAGGTTTAATAAGTGTGTTAACATAATACGATTATATTCAATACTATTATTTATAATATTTATAATCCTAGTATTGACCGTTAGATCCGACTGTCCTCCACACTAAACCATCTCCGCCTCTTTGGATAGTCTCATCTTCGCCATATGCGTCTGATGATATAAGGCCAAATGGTAACATGTCATCTTGTATTGCTTGTAACTGCTCACGATATAATAAATTTTTCATATTAATATCAGTAATACCATTAAATATATCTGTGCTTACGAACCAACCAAACATAACTAGGTTCATCATCAAGTCATCATGGTTGTTGCCAGACGCGGCATACGAGTTACCATGAGCGACGAACGTACTCATCTCTATAAGTGTATTGGCATCAACAATTTCTAATTTACTTTGTTCAATAAGATCTTTAATGTTAGAACAACCAATACGTTTTACCCTACGTGTCATTGTAGCACCAATAGAGTTAGCTTTAACCTGCGATTCTACATATAGGTTTTCGTATTCTAGGTCATAGTATAGGCCATTACAAACAATAGCGCCTTGATCATTCGATTCTACTATTATATATGCCTCGTTATAAGCGGTGGCATATTTGTAACAAATGTCTGGAAGCAGTAGCGGTGAGATATTATTATCCCGGAATACCGCAGCTTGTTTAAACGGTTGTGTTGATACATCAATTATAGTGAATGTACTATAGTCTTGACCACGACCTTTTGCAACATCAACCATCATTAAGTATGTGTGATCTTCTATAGGCTTCTCGTATACATATACGTTTTCTTGTGTATATACCGGATCTTTTGCTTGTTGTTTGAGCAAGCACTCAGAGCTAATAAGTGTATTACCACGACCAGTGAAGACATTACCAAATTCTTGGTCGAACTGAATCTGTGAAGTATTTGCAATAGTCTGCCGTTTCCATTCTTCATCTCGTCCTGGTACATCCCACCAGTCTACACGGAATGATTTAAACTCATTGGTACCTTGTACAGCACCTTCCCATAGTTTATGGAATACATTACCAATACCATTTGCTGTAGAGGTAACAATAATTTTTGTATCTTTACCAGACGATACAACCGGATATGTAGAAGTATAGAATGTAGCATCATTTTCGACAAATGCAAATTCGTCAAGGAACAGTAAGTTAATAGACAGACCACGAATAGATGAACCAGATGTTGCAGCCGCGATTATCTTAGAGTTATTAGAGAACTCAATAGAACCTTTGTTTACTGCTTTACATCCTGGTTGCAAAAAGAATGGTAAGTTTTCTAAGGCCAACGTAATACGAGCCAACATCTCTCGTGCAGTAGCACCTTTGTTAGCTAGGATTGCAATGTTCTTTTCTGGATGAAATACTGCATACCATAGTAAGTATACTACCGATGATATAGATTTACCAGACTGTCGACAAGCTAATACGATAGAGAAGCGGCTTTTTGTAAAATGGTTAAACATTCTCTCTTGATAATCATAGAGATTAAATGGAACCAAGCCTTCATCAAGTGAAATAATCTTACAGTACGTAACAGCAAAGTACGCAGGATCATTCATGCACTTAATATATTCTTCAACTTCCTCTTTGGTAAATTCTGTCTGGACACCATCACGCTTAATATTCGGATTACCCAAATATCCAAACTGATTATTCTTAATCGTCTGCATCAATAATCTTCTTTTGGTTATCCAATAGCATTCGTTGTAGATCAGTGGTACTACCTACGAAAAGATTATTATTTGTGATGTTTTTAGCTTCTACAGCATCTTTTTCAGTGGTCAATTCTTTAGTTGATTTCTGTAAGTTCATAAGCTTATCTGTAACATCGCCAATATCTTTAATAGATCTTGACAATACCTCGAACGCACGTGGATGCTCTGTTTCCCTAGCAAGTTCGGATAATGCATCGAGTGAACTCATTCCGGTACTGATTAGATCCTTAAGCGTATTACGAGAGAACTCATAGTCATCTTGTAAATCGTTAGGTTTAATCACCGGAGCGGGTGGGGGTTTATGCTCAGCGGGCAAATATTTATTTAATTTGTCTGATATATCATCCTTTTTATTAAGCATCGAATCTACCACTTATAATAGTAATAGTTTCAGCTTCATCATTAGGATCAACTTGAACATCCACGTTCTCTAAAAATCCGGAATCATCAAGATTAAGAATATCAACATCTACTTCTCGTATAACTTTCTGATCACCAGTAGGTCCATAAAACTTCATCTTCATTGTAAACTCTAGAGTATACACTAACACTCTGCGTGTTGCATAATCGCCATCATAGTCATCAGTAATAGATGCACTATTCAATATAATAGGTACATCCTGCTTAAAGTCAAATCCATCAACTGGTTTAATTGTTAGATTATATTCAGGCTGAAAATATGGTAGGATTTGTTCTAATATTTGTAGGCCATCATCTTGGTTTTTAGCCATGATATTAAGTTGCATACCAATATCATATGATACCATATTTTTGATTACATTCTTACGATTAGCATCTGTGCCGCTTTCTACAATAGCACTTCTCTTTGGTAATTTTGATGCAGCATCAATAGAAATTCCAGTAATCTCAAAAGACATGCGTGGTAATTTAATAGCCATCGACGCATCTCGGTTAGTCTCAGAATCAATACGTGATAGAAACTTTTGCTTAGGACCATAAGCTAGCGGAACTTTGATTTGGTTTAATATATTGCCATTACCGTCTTTACGGATAACCGAAATGTTATTAAACAAGGTACCAAATACGGCAACTGATTTTCTAGTCGTTGCATGGTAAAAGTGTGTTCCAAACATTTAAAAATTCTCCGATGGATCGCCGAATGGATTGGTTTCGCTAAAGTCTAATATTCCATCAGCTTCATGTTCAAATGCAACATTCTGTGATGCAGAATCACTAGGGAATACGTTATTAGTATCGTTATCACCAATATCATAGATTTTAGTAATTGTTGCGCTATAATTATTTTCAGATCCAGTAATAGCAACTGGTGACACTAAAAAGTTTTTAGCAACATCTGAATTTAATACACCGATATTAGATACTGATATTGTAGCAAGTACATCAGATATTTTAGTAACAGTTTGTACTTCGCCATATACAGTAACTGCCGGAGTATCAATGGTTTCTTCAACAACTATTTGTGATACGGTTTCGCCAATCACAAAATGACTACCGGCCGTAACAGTAATATCTATACCAACCTGGTAAGATACCAAAGTTTGCAATTGATCAATAACATCAACACCGGTATTAAAATTTTCTTCATTGTATTCAAACAATGAGCATTGAAGCTTCCATACAGGAAGTTGCGACAATTGATAGAATGGTTGTTCATCTTCAACCATCATAATTTCAAACACCGAATTAGAAAGTGGTAGATATATGAGATCGCCTTCTTGAGGCTTATTGTCATCTATGCTATTATTCCATAGACCTACTAGTCTATCCCAGGTTCTACGTGAAACAATAAAGTTTGCATCATCCCTAATTTCTAGGCCAAATTTACTATACAGATCTCCTGCCCCGTCGAATCCTTCAGGGTTTTCAATATAGGCTTCAATCATATATGCATCATCGAATTGCGATGCAATATCTTCGTTAAGAATATTATCACGGTTGACAATATTACGAGGGATATAATAGACATCTTGCCCATATATTTTAAGGCTCTCAATAACGAGATCTTCGTAAAGATGCTGTTCTGATCTTACTGCCTGCGAAAAGTAAACATTTCTGGCCATGTGTTATCCCGTATAGAAGTCAACTGGCATTTCCCAGTTTAATCTGACTTCTTCTTCTAATTTTTGAATTTCTTCATTTGCATCATCAAACAATTGTCGGCCGTTAAACGTAACGCCGCCTGGCATTACCATACCTTCGAATTTTGAAAGGTTAGCTCCCCATTGACGCTTAATAAGTGCTGTAGCATATTTCTTAAGATAGTAATCATTCCATACATCAGCATAAATTCCTTCATCGACAACTCTATAGCATTCGATTATAATATAATCACCTACCGTGACACTATTGTTCCAATCCATATCAATGCGAAGCTGATTCTTATGTCTATTGAATTCGATATGCTTAGAACCATTATCAAGCATAAGATCCATTAGAGATAGATGCTGTCTACTCATTACGTATTCAGCAATAGAACCTGTTTGGTTTAACGCAAATACGTCATTAAATCGTAATTGATATTCAGCATCAAACATGCCACCACTAATTGAGTCATTAAGAGGGAATACTCTAATCACATTTGAAATAAGTTCAGTAATAGGAATATAACCATTTGTAATATCATCAGCAGTTACTTCGTGCTTAAGGAATACTTTTTCTAAAGCATCTGAATGGTACTCTTGATAGAATTGAAGTGCTTCCTCAACTCGATCGTCAAGTTGATCCTCATCGACATTAATTTCAATTACTGGAGCGCCTAATGCTCTAAGACAATAATCAATAAATGTGCTTCGTGAACTTGGCTTTGCCATCTTTCATTCCTCGTTGTTGCTCTTCGGTATTCCGTTGCTGAGCAATCATTTTTTCTTCGTTAATTTTTTTCCAAAACTCTTTATTAATTTGAGCTATGTCTAATATAGGATTTGACATGAGTTACCTCTAATGTTTCAATATTATAGACTATTCCCCATATCCAACAGTTAGAAGGTTCATCATCGTCAGGTAGAGGGTATGTAATTCCAACCTGCTCACAATAAGCCTTTATAGTATAAGGACTTGCATATACGTAGCAGTCTACCATTGGATCTACTGATCCGTCTTGGTTATAGATTCTAGCAAAAAACTTATCATTGTCAGGCAAAACCGGACGTTGTTCTTCTGGTATTGAACTTTCCTCGATAACAACTTTTAACAATATATCATTAGTAGTTAAATCAAACTTTAATCCATACCAAGGTCTATAACTATAGCTTTCTGATGTTAAACCATATCCAGCAAGTACCTCGGCACTGGGTTCTTCGAAATTATACCAGCTAATACTAGTATTTTGATACGGAGGTCTGTGCGCATCGTACCTTCCAACCATATTGATCGGGTACGCATTAAATTCGTAATCTGGCCATGTTTGCTGCAGCTCAGCGACCAAAGCAATACCCTCTGGTGTGCCAATAGCAAAGTCCTGACGTTTCATTGTGCCGTTCATATACACGTCATCAACAGTAGTACTGCTTAATTGTGCGGAAGCCATTATTTGATTCATTACCCAATGTGATTCAATTACTTCTTCTGGGGTACGATCAAAAGGCATTTCAAAAAGGATACCGTCATACATAAATGTTTTGTACGGATCTCCATATCGCTCTGCTATGTTTACTAATATATCCATGTTTATACCTTAATTTAAATTAAATGCAGCTATTACTCAAAGACAACATCTACATCTACTCCAAGGGTTGTCCCAAAGTAGTTTTGGTGTGTGCCGGTACCGCTCGCCCAAGTCCAACTTGTGTAGTTGTTAGTAGAATTGTAAGAATACGACGCAGCCGAGCGGTACATTAGTGGGCCCGTTCCGATCTTCATAGTTGTCCAGCCAGAGTTAGCATTATTGCCGGCAATATATAAAAAGTTCGTACTGGAGTTAAGATTCGCAATAACTAGTACTGCTGCACCGTTATAAAGACCGGAGGTCCCATCGCTGATAGATCCTACTACTGGACTGTTATTTGCATTATACCCGATCCAGTTAATATACTGCGCAGTATATTGACCAACTGTAACAGTCTGAATTTCCTGAGCAGATGCTCCATACCACTCGCTGAGTGACATTGTTGTGCCGGCTATTTTACCAATCAAATCCCGGACATAGTTATCGTTCATCGATATAAAATCCCCTGAATTCTTCTGGGGAAGCTCTATATTAATATCGTTAAGCGATATCGGCCCGCTTGTTTGTAATGCCATTTTATACTTTCCTCAACTCTTTAGTATATTTATAACTATTATTTATCTGATGTTATAGCTTTTAATTCTTCTATTTGCAATTGTTGTTCTTTAATTGCTTCAATTAAAAGTGCAACCATGTTTCCGTAAGCGACCGCTTTGTTTCCATCTTTGCCACTGACTACTTCTGGTAAAATCTTTTCAACTTCTTGAGCAACAACACCAGCTTGTCTAACATCTGGCATGATGCCAGTCACAGGGTCAACTTCATAATCCGTTCTGTCATAGGTGTAACCATTAATCGAACACACCTTTTCAAGAGCATTTGGTATTTTTACTAAGTTAGTTTTAACCGATATATCAGAATATGCAGTAACGTTACCTGAAGTCCATATACCACTACCAAATGCACATTTTAAATATCCATTTTCTCTAAGCTGCAACTGATGAGATAAACCAGAAATCGCCTGATTGGCACCCGTGCCTACGTTAGTGTGAGTCCAAGTAAGTCCATACATATTACCAGCGCTGGTTCCAGCGTCGTTTGTCTTCCAGGATGTTCCCATAGACCAAACGTGTTGATAACGGCTAGCCGAATAAAGACCAAAGACACCCCTGCCGTAATTGTTAGCGACTAAGGCTAGCTGAGTCCCCATTGTAATAGTGCCAGTGAACGTATCAGCGGCATCAGACCTTAAGAACTGTGAAGAGTCCACACCATCAAGTAAACCTGCATTGTAGGAAGTAGAACCAGCTGGGCCAGTAGGACCCGTAGGACCCGTAGGTCCGGTTGAACCGGTTGGACCAGTTGCTCCATTAGCGCCCTTAGCACCAGCTGGACCTGTTGGACCTGTTGGACCAGTAGCACCTGTTGGTCCGGTTGCACCAGGTGCACCTTTCTGACCTTTTGCGCCTGCTGGACCTGTTGCACCAGTAGAACCTGTTGCACCTTTGGCACCAATAGGTCCAGTAGGTCCGGTTGCTCCATTAGCGCCCTTAGCACCAGCTGGTCCAGTAGGTCCGGTTGCTCCATTAGCGCCCTTAGCACCAGTTGGTCCAGTAGGACCGGTAGGACCGGTAGGTCCCGTAGGTCCATTAATACCTTTGGCTCCTGTCGGTCCGGTTGCTCCAGTTGGTCCAGTTGGTCCGGTTGCTCCACCAGGACCAGTTGCACCTTTGGCACCAGTAGGACCTGTTGCTCCTGTCGGTCCGGTTGCTCCAGTTGGTCCAGTTGGTCCTGTAGGTCCGACTAATCCAGAGTTTGGACCAACCCAAGCTCCCGAAGAGTTAATAATGCTAGTACCTCCTACAGAGACACCGCCACCAGCAACTTGTAATTTATTGCCATTATCTACATTTGTTCCGACTAAAACATTACCAGAAAATTCTGCTAAACGTATTATACCAGTATCATCAACCTCAATCGAAGGGATACCGGATATATCATTAACAGAAAATATAGTACCTGTCAAAGAATCCGATACGGAAAATAGTTGCCCTGAAGAACCGCTAAACGAAAGAGTGCCGTTATCGAGTACCGTAATGGTTATAGGATTATTATCTGCACCATTAAATACAATACTTGGAAGGTTTGCCGATCCAATATTGGGTGTAATTAAAATATTTTTATCTGAATTTGCCATTTCTTTATTCCGAATTGGTTACTATGTTATTATTTATATCTCTTTGCGTGGGCTTCGTACAAATTACGAATCTCAGCATCTGATAATGCGTCTTTATAAACGTGGTATGGACCAATTTCACCATTAGCGTAGTACGACGTGTCAGATCCAAACTGCCCAATTTTCCTGTTAGAAAATGTATTAACTAAAATGCCCGCAACATTCATCGTGCCAACTAAATTACCATCGATATATGCTCTTTTAGTAACACCGTCGAATGTAAACCCTACATGATGCCAATTGCCATTAGTCAATCCAGAACCGTGATTTGATACATATCTACCGCTAGCCGTTTGTATCCCAGTTCGTAAAGCTCCTGCCGCTGGAATACTAATTTCTAAATGAGAACCTCCACAAATAATATGGTATCCTCCAGTAGGAGTTCCACTAGATTTAAACCATGCGAAGCATGACACTTTTGTGGTATATCCCATATTATCAGGAAGATCTATAACGTTTGAAGTACTAAATTGTAAAGCACGTAGCTTTCTACCTTTTAATGTTTTAAACTTAGAATTTTGGGGTACTCCTTTATTAAATTTAGGAATAAATTTACCTCGAGTTCTTGAAGTAGAAGTGGCAGAAATTAGTGGTTTAAGACTAGCAGCAGGAATTATCTCCCAAGAACCATTTGGAGTTTTCCACCCGACAGCAATACCGTCGCCCCCACCCTGTTCTTCGAATCTAGCTTGAAATGAATGCCATCCTTTCGTTAATACAATAGAACCATCGACTCTTGCAGTGGTGTTACCAAAACCATGGCCGCCATACCAATAAGCTACGACAGTATCATTAATTTTTACATCCATTGCATCATCACCATCACAGCTAAATTCATATGTGCCATTTTCTGGCGCATAAACCCAGCCTTTATATAACACCGCGTAATTTGATGATCTATCGACATATGAAGGATAACCACTTACGTTTCCTGTAGCAATGGCGCTTTTTGGCATAGTGTATGGCTGAGATCCACTTCCCCAGGCAAGGTGCCCATCATGTAACCCGCTACTTACAAGGGTAGCGGTATTGATCATATTATCCATTCCAGCAGCATCAGTAGGATGCCCACCCGACCAAGAGTATAACCAATATGTTAAATCACCACCTTGTGAATGCTTAGATTCAGGATCCAAAATGAAAGTAGCTTTATTGTGTGCTATTTTAGCACCAGAATGTGCAGCCATTATATACCGTACCTCCCTCTAAGTGCATTAAAGTTTTGTTGGACTTCTTGTGCAGTTAAAGCTTTGTTGTAAAAATTAACAGAGGATATTACTCCATCATAGGCATAAGAAGATGACGACGTCCAACCTCCAATCTTCATGCCTTGAGCCCAATCAGCACTTCCTGTAGTCGCCTTTGCGCCTTCGTATACTCCATTGCGGTATATCTTAACATTAGAGCCATCGTAAGTAGCAACATAGTAGCCCCAGGTTCCAAGTGGTATGCTTACTGATTTGGGGTAGTAATACTCTCCACCAGTACCTCCATGAACATACCTCCAGCTATTGTCACCATACCAATAAAAGTTAGTATTTTGAGCGCTAGCTACAGGCATCTTGGATTCAATATCTCTTCTTGCCCAGAATGCTATCGTGTATTGGCTCATTCCATTTGTAAACCCAGATCCAGTTGCTATAGCATAATTATTAGAGGCATTAATGAATTCAAATGTAGTATCAGAATTATACGTCAAAGAAGTCGCAGTAACAGCATTATTACCTGTCCAATCTAATAAAGCTTCAGTATTCGAACGAGTGGCCACAGGAGAATATTTAGAGGTAGTTCCTTTTTCCCACTGTACGTCTGCTATATGAATAGTAGCTCTTGCGTCATAATGACCGTACATATAAATGTTTAAACTAGCATCTAAATTCCATGCTGTCGAAACTGTATACGTACTATATACTCTTTCCCAAGTATTAATCTTAGTGTTATAAGCTCCTAGCCGACCATCATGAAATCCATTGGTCCCAGAAGTATTCTGACCGTATACCCCAACTCTCAATCTTTTACTTAGATTATTTACTTTTTGGAGATACGATATAGTATATGTGTCACCATACGCTAAACCGGCAGAATTCATGGTTTTACCCGTACCATAAGACTTAGCTTTCCAGCTAGCATCAGCATCTCTCATTGTTACTACAGGTTTTTTTAAATCTTCGTCATAAGTCCATATTGCATGAAACTTATTTACATAGTCCCCGACACCGGTATTTACATATGCACTTATATCACCGCCATCAGCATTATACGCTCTTATAGCATCCTGGTGATTAGCTTGCCAGGTTCCAGCTGTATGAATATACGGCGTATATGATTCTTGAGCTACAGCATTCTGCTGATGTATAAAGTTAGTAGTAGGTCTGCCTTTCCAAGAGTTATCTGAACCCATATCATAGGCAAACACAAGGCCGTCTTTAACAATGTTAGCTCCGATACCTGTTGCCATTATTCATCACCACTTGGTTGAATCCACTCAGGATTTTCGTATAATTCCGCAAGAGAAGAATCCGGATATTTATTGATAGCTTCTATTTCAGTCGGCAAAGACTCAGCGCTGGCCAAAAAATACAATCCAGTAGTGGACATGCAAATAAAATTCATGCCAACTTTTTCGGATTGTGTTAAATATATTTGGTCTAGTTTATAAATCATTTTCCATACCTTGCTCTAGTAGCGTTAAAATTTTGTAATACTTGTTCTTGGCTTAAAGAAACATCATATGCCCTAAGTACAGAAATGCCACCAGCAAATTGTCTAGCTTCGGCTTCCATACCTATTTCAACGTCACTGCCTTGAGTTCCAGCCCCAGTACATGCAATCGGGCCATATTGTACACCATCAATATAATGATAATGGTTATATCCATCCCAAACTGCTACTACATGGTGCCATTCACTGCGGTTTAACGCAGGGCCAGGTTCATGATAACCTTCAGGAGAAGTGCCATACCAATATGTAGACAGCTTTCTAGTACTCTTATTCCAAGTAAAATACGTTGAACCGGAACCCGAAGTATTTACTCTAGCTATAATTCCTCTATCACCAGAAACAACTTCGGCTGCTGCAGGATATATCCATGCTTCAAATGAAGCCTCTGAGTTGAGTGTCCTCTTCATCGCAGAACCGCTATCATACCACTCTCCTGCCGCATCAAATATAAGTGATTTTGCACCACCGAGTGTGCCAAAATCCGGCCGACCGGTATTACTTTTAATTGAACCAGTTGGAAGATTAACAGTATTGTACAGTTTCCCCGGTCCCCTAGTAGAAATTTCCGCAATAGTCGGTTGAGTTCCATCAAGTTTATCTAAGCGAGGATATGCCCACTCAATACCAGATGCAGTATTTGTAGTATAATAATGGTAAGTGCGATGATTTACTGTTGTATTTCCTGGATTCCAACGCACATCGCCACCGGTATTACAAACACTCTTAGTCGCAATCTTTGTTACAGATACGCCATCAGGATTTAGTTGGTACCAGCCAGTATCCGGGTGGTTTACTGGATCTCCAGAGTATCCTTCATAAAAACAGTGGGCAACTACAAGATACCATTGATCTTGCGCTAGAGAAGAAATAGCAGGACACGCAAAATAAGGGTTGCCTTGCAATGCATCATTGTCATTTCTTAAAGGTGCAGGGTTCATTCCAAAATAAAATGTTCCACCGGTACCTGCAGTATATCTACGAATCCAAGTGGACCAGCGATATGTGTAGGAAGTATCAACTGGATAATAATCGGAATTCCAACCACCGTCTGCTCCAGATGTTGCATCAGGAGTACTACGCCAAGTAACGGTTTGCCCGCCGAATGGATCTGGTCGTATTTCTCTAGATTGCTCTGTTGCACTACCGTTCGCCCCATATCCTGAAGCACTACCTGTACCCGTACTCCAATAGTACGGATCCGGTAGTATATTAGAATCTGATCTAACTAAGAAGTTAGATTTAGGATCATAACAATCGACGTTAAAAACTAAACCGCCATTTACAATTTTTGTACCATAACCTAATGCCATTATTCTTTAAACTCCGTCACTAACTTTTCAACGTCAATACGTTCTGCTTGTACAATATAGAAGCAATCAATACTGGAGAACAATTTTGAATTTTCTATAATAACATGATTATCTATAATAGTTTTTACGTATAGCTTTTGATCAGTACCGATGGCAGTAAGTTGTACAGTAATGGATTCTGGATCAACTAGTTTTGTCCAGTATTCTGGTAGAATAATAACGTTATTATCAGTTAACCTTCCACGAATATAAACTCCATTTTCAGGACCCTCTAGAGAGCCGTAACGCAGTTTATAACCTTCTTTTGTTGGGTGATCAATTGTAAATGATTTTTGGGTTGCTGTGAGTAGACCATTAACTGTTACACCTGAAGTATTAGTTTCTAAACGCTGAACGTTAGAAGCATACAGCTTGACTTTATGATCATTATTACTACCCGATGAGTTTTCAGCAGTGATTAGATTATAAGCACCACTTGCACCACCACGGAGCCTTATACCTCGGTATGTATTCCACATAATACCGTCAAGGCCACTACCAGCAGCACCTCTAGTTGTAGGGCTTTCACCGTAATAACTATTCCATAATGCATGGTTTAGGTCTACAGAGCCATTAAACCAAATACTGTTATTAGTATAGTTTCTAGCCATTTCTAAACCGCCAGCACGAAGTTCTAAAGCGCCAGTCATTGTATCACCGGTTCTTGCTACAGCATTTAAAGCACCATCAGCACCAGTTTCGCCTTTTTGACCTTTGGCACCTTGTGCACCAGTAGCACCAATTTCACCTTTTTGGCCTTTAGCACCGGCTGCACCAGTAGCACCAACCTCACCTTTTTGGCCTTTAGCGCCAGTGGCACCAGTAGCACCAACCTCACCTTTCTGACCTTTAGCGCCAGCCGCACCGGTATCACCCTTCTGACCTTTAGCACCTTGTGCACCAGTAGCACCAATTTCACCTTTCTGACCTTTAGCGCCTTGTGCGCCAGTGGCACCAACCTCGCCTTTTTGACCTTTAGCACCTTGGGTACCCTGAACACCTTGCGGTCCAGTTGGTCCTGTTGCACCAGTATTACCTTTAAGGCCTGTTGGTCCAGTTGGTCCAGTTGGTCCAGTTGGTCCAGTATCGCCTTTAGCACCAGTAGCACCATTATCACCTTTGGCTCCAGTAGGACCAGTAGGACCTGTTGGTCCAGTAGATCCGGTCGGTCCTGTTAGTCCAGTATTACCTGTTGTACCTTTTTGTCCAGTATCACCCTTAGCACCAGTAGATCCTGCTGGTCCCGTTGGTCCCGTTGGTCCAGTAATACCTTTGGCTCCAGTCGGTCCAGTCGGTCCAGTTTGACCTTTAACACCTTGTGCACCAGATAGGTCACTTGTATATGAATATGTAGATCCATTCCACAAATATAATCGTGAATTTTCTGGATCTTCAACATTAGTATTTTCGATAATAGCAAATTCGCCAGCAGAAATGCCGGTTGGACTGGTATCTGCTGTGAGAGCCGCAACAGATAAGTATGTTTTTGCAATACTAAACCCTAGTCCAGTATCACCTTTGGATCCAGTATCACCTTTGGATCCAGTATCACCTTTGGATCCAGTATCACCTTTTTGTCCGGTATTACCCTTAGCGCCGGTGTCACCTTTAGCTCCGGTAGGTCCTGTCGCGCCAGTAGGACCTGTAGGTCCTGTTGCACCTTTTTGTCCGGTATCACCCTTAGCACCAGCTGCACCTGCTGGTCCAGTAGGTCCAGTAGGTCCAACTTCACCTTTAAGACCTGTTGCTCCAGTTGCTCCAGTTGGCCCGGTAGCGCCAGTATCACCTTTGGGTCCGGTAGGTCCTGTTGGACCGGTAACACCTTGAATACCTTGAGAACCTTGAGAACCTGTAGGTCCAGTATCACCCTTAGCACCAGTATCACCCTTAGCACCATTATCGCCTTTAGCACCAGCTGAACCAGCATCACCTTTAACTCCGGTTGGTCCAGTAGGTCCAACTTCACCTTTAAGGCCTGTTGGTCCAGTATCACCTTTAATACCGGTAGGTCCCGTAGGACCGGTGGCACCAAGATCACCTTTAACTCCAGTAGGTCCAGTAGGTCCAACTTCACCTTTAAGGCCTATTGGTCCAGTTGGTCCTGTTGCACCGGTATCGCCAGTATCACCAGTAGCACCATTAGCACCTTTGGCTCCAGTAGGACCAGTAGGTCCAACTTCACCTTTGAGTCCGGATGCAGGTCCGGTCCACTCTCCTAGGTCATTAATTACATTATGGCTACCGCCTACGGTTAAGCCATTTTTGACAACAAAATTCTTATCTGCCATTTGATTTCACTCTCCATCAATGGTATTTTTATAGTATACTTTTATTTATAAGAATTTTGTCGTCGGTTATGGTACTATATAATATCTCCTGGATAGCGTGAAGACCACATTGTTAAACTATACTTTACGCCTGAAGTAAGCTCAGTACACTGATGCCCATGCGTTACCATTCCTGGGAATAGAATACATGAACCAACTGGTACATCAATGTTGCTTATTCCTTGCCGAGGGAATACTAAATCAGCGCCGATATAATCATCATTTAGTTTTACTGAACCGGTTACTAAACTAGCATCATGATGAAGTGGTAATGATTTTTGAGTATCTGCAGAATATCTCATTACAAACGCATCACGCATCCCGTACATTTCAATTGGGTGCCAATATTTATGAATAACTGGATATATATTCTGCTCCCAGTGTGCCACTAATTCGTCCCATAATTGTAATTCTTTCATGCGTATTTCATATGCCGGAAACTTATCTTCTGGTAAAGGAGCCCATTGTCCATTTGCGTCAGCAAGTTCAATGAGTCTTTCGCACTGTGATGCCCGCATAAAATCAATAACAAGCATATCTTTTTCCATATGATGAATACGATTATATTTAGGCAAAAATATAGTTGGTGATTGTGGAATGTGTGCATTAAATATATTATTAAGGGTCTCTTCTGCATGCTCACCGCCATTACCATGATATATTGATGGACAACAATTTGTACGAGGATTATACAATTGACCATTATCTAATAACGTAATTTCTGGCTCATGACATTGAAATATATAACCCTCAGTATCAAGTTTGCAATCCCATGTGTTTGACAAGAATTGCTTTTGCATAAATTCTTGATCATCATCATGTATATTCTCATCGAATGTATGCAACATTTCTTTTAGTTCTTTTACCCTACCAATCAATGTTCCACTATTTAAATATCTGTATGGATGCTCAGTTTCAGGGAATTCGTCTGACCACTCTGCTCTAGGCCAACATACGCTTTCGGCTGAAAATAATACCCTTGTATTAAATCCTAGAAATTTATGGATTATACGTTCTAAATAATCACCATAGAAAACATCATATGAATCAGTAAATAATACATGATCGTATTCATCAAGAGTCTCTAAATGATCTTTAAGTAGCTTTAACTTTTTGCCGCCGCCTCGGCCAGTCATGGGATCGTACCAATCTACGCATTTGCCTAAATTAACAATATTAGGTAAACCATAATGTTGTGCACTATCATGCAGCTTAGTCATTCTCTTGCGATCTGTACCGACAGTAAGCACGTGTGTATCAAAATCTATAAAAATATCTTCACCATTACCTGGCTCAATTTCAATATCAGAAGGTAATCTATCACGATGTGCTTGTCTTACATGATCTGTTTTAAGCGCCAATGCATTAACCACGCCAATTTGAATCATCTCTGGTAGAGTCTCATCAATTGGTTTAATTCTAGACGCAACACCATGTGTAAGCATTTTTTGTATAGCACGTGGAGTAATAATATATGCAGTCATATTATATGGATAGAACGGTTTAACCAAATTATCATTACCATCAACTGGTTGTGCCATATCTTCGCGGTTTTCATTGTGCTGAAGATATAAAAAATCTAATGTAGGATCCTCATCAAATAAAAACTTATATCCGTCTTCATCCCATAGCTCATGATTAATTTCAGCATCATCTTCAAATACGATGCCGGGTTCACCGCTATTTAAAATATGTTGCCATACTCCGACGTGACTCAAAAAACATCCTAGCTCACCTTTGTTTAGTTTTTGATTTTTAAACGGATCTATCCAATCTCGTTGAGTACACAATCCTTCTTGTTTAATATTATGCCAACTAATATCTTTACCATTGACTGCCGGGAAAACTTCGTACTCACGTTCTAATGATCTAAAGTTTTTATTACGAAAATTAAATAACCGATCTTCACGGTGTTTAAGGTTAATCACATATTTTTTCATACGAATCTAGGTCCTTCAATCCAGCTTACAATTGATCTTCTTTCGCCTTTAGTTACAGGCTCTACCATGTGTTGGGTATATGATGGGAATACCAGCACCGTACCCTTTTTCCTAAGCTCTGTTGGATCAGGAACTTCAAGATGCGACTCAAATTTAAAATCACCACCTTCATATTCGTCTGGATCTGTCAATTGAATAACTACACTGAGTTTTCTATCGAAAGCTTTACTATTGCCATGGAAGAACGTATCTATATGCCAATTATAGAAGCCCCGATCAGAGCCATAGTATTTAGTGTATTGAATATCATTTACTCTATTGCCTAGATTAAATCCAAACGCATTTCGATTTGCTTCGAATGCATAGTGTGCAATAATATTAGCTATAAAAAGAGAAGACTCGTCTGCAGGTGGAATCCACGACACATCAGACCGTCGATAGTTGTGATTTTTATTTGAGTTTTCTTGGGTAGGACCCATTACAGAAGGTGTTGAAGGGTATTTTTCAGATTCTGATATTATCTCATCGATTTTTTCTGGAGGAATTACTCCATACCAGGCTTGCCATGATGGTACATACATAATTTAGTTTCCTGTTATTATTAAACGCCACAATAGTATGTATTATAACATAAAAGTATGGCGTTGTACAACAGTTTTTTTAATTATGTTTTAGTATTTTGCGTAACTATTTTGAAAGTTGTAGAGTTGGTAGTTGCTGGAGTAGCTAAAAGTCTTACATTACCAGCACTAATATCCACATCAAATGATGCTAAGGCAGCAGCACCAGTAGTAACCTCGGCGTATTCAGTTTTATACGCATCAGTTCCATCATGGATAACCAAGATCTCAACCGCATGATATTCGCCTGACACACTATCCGTAATTTGAATTACATGCTTATTGGTACGATACGTTGCAGCCGCAAAGCTAGCAACCGTGGTTTCAGCAGTACTCGTAGTAGTCACCGCATTAGTTATAAGCTGAGTATCATCTAAAGTCAATGATCCAGTCAGTATTAACGCACCGGTTAGTGTACCGCCAGTACTTGGTAAATAATCACCATCATCTGCAGCGGTGATCGTAAGTTGCTTAGTAGCATCATTAGTGCTAATAGTGATATTATTACCAGCTACAATCTCAAGGCTTTCACTATTAGAATCAGCAAATATTGTATCCTGACCAGAGACTTCAAACGATTTAAATATATTCTGACTAGAACCTTTATCAGTATTCGTAAACGTAACTGTACTATTGCCGGTTTGGTTGGTAGTAAATGAACCACCCGTTCCTAAACCGTCACCAGCAGTTAATGTTACTGTAGCATTCCCAATTGTAGGAGTGTTAGTAAAGTTTGTGTAATCTAGGTAATGCGATCCTGCTTCATTTTCTAATAAGATAGAATTCGTTGCAGTACCTTCGAATGTATCTGCAGCAAGAGTTCCGAGAGTGTATGAAGCATGACCAGAATTAATAGTTCCCGAAGGCTCTGGCTCATAGCTTTCAACAAACTTAAACTTTCCATCTGATACGTCAAAGTAGATACCAAGGTGCGTATAACCAACACCAGAGGTTCCAGTGTTTCTGTTAGAGAACCAACCAGTATCAACATTTACAGGAGCAGCCGTACCGCTCCAAGTATCATTTAGAGTGTGACCTGTCAATGCTTCAAAGTGAGCACAGATGTTATTATCTAGCAATACCTCAAAGTCTAAATCAACACCAGTAGCTTCAGTTGTTGCAAAGTTATCCTTTGACCATTCAAAAGTATCAACTCCACCAGTACCAGTACCTACACCATCGATTCTCAAATAATATGTTGTTGTAGTAGTACCTTCATAATGATTACTAAAGTAGAAGTCGTCAAGACCAGTACCAGAGAATGTGGTATTCGCCGCACCAATTGTATCGCCAGAGTTGAAGTATATAAACGAGTCAGAGATAGACAGGTTTGCTTCATTAGTGATCGTTTGTGTGCCCTGTACCGTTAGGTTACCAACAACAGTAGTATTACCATCAATATAAGCGTTCCCAGAAATTCTAAGTTGCTCAAATGAATGCTCTTTTATATCAACATATATGTAACCATTTGTAGCATCGGATACTACACATGTGCCAAGATCGGTCGGATAATATGGATATGTTGGTGCAGCGTTTTGTATACTTCCATCAGGTGCCAAGTGAATACGTAGACCTGCAGTCAACGTTGAAGTATCGATACCTGAGATAAAGCCTCGTGTAGTTGCCCAACCTTGTGCGCCATTTGCGATAGTATTAGTAGCAATACCAAGTACCTGAGCTTTAGCCTCAGTAGTAGCATCAGCTGGAGCGATTGTTATTACTTCTCCTGATGCCCCAGTTGCGTAAACCGGAGTACCATTCGGAATTGCTGAACCGGTATTATTTAATACACGAACCCAGTCTTCAAGGCCGACCTGAAGAGATGATCCAACAACATCAGTGAATACTGTTAATGCTTTATACTCATCATTATAGTACATCTTACCTTCGGCATGAGCAAGATCTTCATCTGGACGAAGGGTTAAATAATCTAATGTAGCAGCAGAGGTATCAGTCCAAGTGCTAGTAGAGGTATTATATTGTATTAAGTTTTTATCACCAGGAGTAGTAGTAATAGCAACGTCACTCAATTCTTGTAAATAATTACTTTTAGCAACTCTTACAAAAAGCGTACCTACTGTAGCGCTAATTCTTACAGCCGAAGCTATAGTTATTGTATGACTCGGCGCTACTGGCGGAGTTGTAGTAAGACCAGCTGGTGATGCGTCGTCAAGGTATAATATATCACCTGCAGTATATGAAGTAGTGTCTAGATTTCTTACAAGACCAAATGCAGCAACATATCCAAATTCATTTATGGTAAACTCCGATGTTGCAAGACCAATAATCCAGTCAGGTACAAACCCAGCTACATTCTGATCAGCTCTTCGGACCAACATGTGATCGCCCTGAGCTCCGGCAAACATGACTGGAGCGCCATCTGGAATTGCTTCTATTGCTTTAGCATATATGTGTTGCTCTTGACCTATCTGAAGCGAAACATTATCATATTGAAGGTCAACTGTACCGTCAATATCATTCCAAATTAATCTAGCATCTCCCATTACAATAGAAGGAACAGTAATTTCATTAGTAGTTACTGCACCACGATCTGTGACAGATTGTAATGTATCAATATATGGAATTGCTTCCCAAACTGAAGTGCCGGTTCCAGAAGCAGTAAGAACATAACCATCAGGTGTGCCGGTCGAAAGAATTTGAGTACCTTCATGCTCATGAGCATCAAAGTCTGTTTTAAGTTGGGCAACATCTACACCATCGACTGTTCCGTCTAATGTGATATCGCCAGTAATATCTAAACCGGACGATGAAATATCAAGTACAGTAGACTCATCTACTTGTATTTGTAACGTACCAGTTCCGGTTTGATTTATAATTGAGTTGGAACCATTATGCGAAATTACTAAATCGCTATCAGTTCCAAAAGAAAGAGTTTGACTATCGGGATAGTTTGTAATGCCAACCTGAACAATTGTCTCAGTTCCGCCTACATTTTTCTTCATGTAGACTTTACCATCGTAGGTATTAAGCGCTAATTCACCGAGCTCTAATTGGCCGATAGTAGGAATTGCACTCTGTGTTGCAGAGCGTCTTAGTTTAACTAATTGTGTGGCCAATGTTGGCTTCTCCCGTGTTCAAACTCTATATAGAGTATTAATGTAATAAAAAAATGTACCCTTGTACCAATATATTTATACTAGTACAAGGGTTTTGGCTTTTACTTAATACGTGCCACCATCAATAGTGGCTGATGCAAATGGTGCACCCGATCCGTTAAATTGTAATAGTTGACCTTCAGTACCAGTCACAAAGGCAAGAGCTGTACCGCCACTATTCGCAACAAATACACCGTTACCAGTGAATGATGATACGCCAGTACCACCATGAGTTACCGCAAGATCGGTAGATAATGAAACACTTCCCGTTACGTTAAGATTATCATCTACCGTAACAGTACCACCAACAGAATCAAGCGTTAAGTTACCTGAAACAGTATCGATAGTATTATCATCAGTAATTCCGACTTGAACATTACCAGCAGTTACACCAGTAAATTCACCATCACCAAATACGACATCACCTGGAGTACCAGAGATAACACCAGAAATATCAGATGCATCTGGAATAAATGTGAACTTACCGCTAGAGTTATCAAAACCAAAGAATCCTAAGTTAGCATCAGTACCCCACCAATTAAATTCGATACCTTTATCAAGGCCGTCATCAGATGTAGGTATTTCATCACCTGCAAGTTTAAAGATTGCATCATCAATAGATACTATCGTCGAGTTGATAGTAGTTTGAGTACCGTTAACTGTAAGGTTACCATCAACCAATACGTCACCAGTAACATCAAGTGTGCCACCGATTGTTACTGCGCCAGTAGTATCTAATGTCGTAGCATCAATATTAGCAGCATTAACATCAGCTAAGGTTGCTGTACCGGTTACACCGAGAGTAGTTCCAATTGTAGCTGCACCAGTAACATCCAATGCACCACCAACAGAAGCATCATTGACAATAGTAAGGTCGTTACCAACCGTAACATTATCAGGCAATCCAATAGTAACTTCGTTATCAGATACGACAACTTCAGTTTCATTTGCAGTACCGGTAAACGTAAGAGTATCAGTAAGAAGATCTACAGTATCATTAGTAATTCCATCACTAATTGAAAGAGTTGTTGCGATATTAGCAGAACTCGCAGCAGTCAAACGACCTTGTTGGTCTACGGTAAATGTCGGAATTGCAGTAGCAGAACCATAAGATCCAGGGGTTACCGCAGTATCATCAAGATCAATGCTTACGGCTTGACCGCTTGCAGTTGTCGTAATACCAGTATCGCCTGTAATTGATAAAGACTCTGAATCAAGATCAACCGTACCAACACCAGAATCGCCGGCAATAGCAAGATCTTGAGAAGTAACTAAAGTATCTACATAGGTCTTAACTGCAAGAGCGGATACAAGCTGATTATTAGCAGCAGTACTTAAAGACGAATCAGTAGAAATAGATGTTACTGCTTGTCCTGTACCACCAGTAACGCCAAGCTGTAAACTACCAATTGCGATCTCGTTTAGATGTTTATTCGCGTCTATGATAACTGCAGAATTTGCAGTTGCTGTACCGTGAACGTGATCTAGTAATTCGACAAAGTACTTACCGCCGATTAGATCAACGGAAGATGCTACACCTTCAATCTCACTACCAGTACCAACATAAAGCCTATCACCATTATTAGCTTGAGTACCTGCAACATACGAGTATGCTAACTCACCAGTCTTCAAGTTACTCGGGGCGGTGGTAGTGACCCCGGTTGTTAAGATTTTAATACGTGTTAAGTTAGCCATTTAATATGTGCCTCCAATTATGTTCAGATTCTGGTTCTGAATTTCTGTTTTTACTTCGTACTTGCCAGTAGTCGCATTAAAGATTATCATAGCGCCATCAGTTTGACCAGATGCATCTACATCACCTAGATCACCTAATTTAACTTGACCAGATTGAACTTGTACCGTTTTGGCAGTAATACTATGTGTATTAGTGCTAATTTTTGCTTTAATATTTGCCATATTATCGCGTTACTCCAGCAAATACTTCGACCTGACCTTCTAATACTCTACTCACAACACCTCCAGGTGATACTACTTCAACGTCATATACGTATCTACCAGGTTTCATAGCTCCGGTTTGTATATCATCAAGTGCAAGTGAAATAAGACCACTAAAATTATTTTGAATTGTAGCAGTAAAACTTATAGAAGTTAATGAACTATACGTCTTTCTGATTTGTGCAGATACGGTATAGTCGGTTAAAATGAAGGCATCGCCGGACGCATCTTCTAATGTAACATTAACATTAAACGATGTGCCCTGATCGATGTTTAAATTTGAATATATTGCCATCAGATGCCCTTGTTATAAATATTTGATTCTTTATTTATTTATATCTTTCAGAGCTTCAATTTCTGCTCTCAGATGTTTATTTTCGTCTTTCAGCTCTTTTATAGCTTCAATAAACAAAGCTGATAGTTGGTTATAATCAACAACCTTACGAGTATCATCACTGTTGAGGTCTTTGACTTCACTAACAGCTCTAGGCAATACTTCTTCCACATTTTGTGCAATAACACCAGCAGATTCTTTACCGTCTCTAATCCATTCGAATGTTACACCGTCAAGCGCACATACCTTATCAAGAGCACCTTCTACTTTTTCAATGTTAGTTTTTAATTTAGCATCAGAAGAAGTAGTAGTTGAATATGCAGTAATATTACCATCGGCTTCGAAGTCACCATTAGATGACATTTTAAACTCTAGAGTTGTACCGGTATTATAAAAATTAATAGCTCCAGTAGTTGCAGCATCAATTGACATATTTCCAGAACCGTTTTTACCTATTTTAGAAATATGATTTATTTGATCTTGATCATTAGTTAAAATAACGTAGTCGTCACCACCAGCAGCTGTAATGCCGTTACCAGCATATATGTTAAATCTATCAGTCGTAGTATCTGACGCGGCTACAGTTACAAAAGTAGCACCGCCAGCAGTGTATCCGGTATATATTCCGACAGAACTAAATGCGTTTTGGTTAACCTCAGCACTCTGTTCAATACTATTAAGCTTCAGTACCATACCATCGGTCATAACACCCCATAATGAATCAGTAGCTGCTGGAAGAGTTGTGTTCCCGCCGGTACTAGATGTTATTGTAAAGCTATCTGTATCTCTAAGCCAGCCTAAATTTGTACCAGTATCAGTAAATACAGCGTTAGCAGGTACAGCAGTTTTGACATTATCAAATGCCCAGTTAGAACTAATCGAAGTAGTAGTTGCTCCATCTACTGGGGCATCGTGAATAGGACGCTGAGTATCCGAAGACGTAATTGTAATATTATCACCAGCCGGAGTCAATGTAATATTACTTCCTGCAACCAATTTAACATCATCAGTACCAGAACCAGAACCGCCAGCCGTTAAACGAATGATCGCATCCGCTCCAGAATCAACTGCAGAGATAGAATACGTTGTATCCGTATCAGTATTAACAACAGTTTCAGTTGCAGAAACTAATCCAGTAACATGACCATAGGTATCTAAAGTAACATCCTGAATATATGTTCTACCGGTATTGTTTACTGATGCTTGAGTTGAGGTATCGGTGTGAGCAATGGTTAAGGTATCAGTAGCAGAATCTGTAGTAACAGTTATCGCACCACCACCTACAACCGTTAATGTATCATTGTTAGTATCTGCAACAATACTGTTTTGTCCAGTTACCGCTATATTCTTAAATATAGCTTGGCTTGAACCACGATCAGTATTCGTAAAGGTTAGTACATCGTCAGCAGTAAAGTTGACGTCCATACCAGTACCTTCTTTATACTGAAGAGTATCTCCAGAGGTAATAGTATATGTTGTGCCATCATGGTCTTTTGCAGTCCAAGATGAATAGTTATCATAGCGATCATCAAAATCGTCAGCAGAGATTGCGGTGATATGACCAGTAGCATTAACCGTAATAGACTTAATATATTGTCCATCTTCAGCTCCACTTTGTCCATAAGTATTGGCAGCGACACCAGAAGCATCATGTGTCCAAGTAAGAACATTACCACCAGAAATACTGTGTGCAACACTCAATGGAGCAGTTGCAGCAAAGTCGACTTTTTCACCAGAGGATACGTCATCTGTATCAACACCATCTACAAACAATGACCAATTTTGATAATTATCAAATCGACCATCAAGGTCTCGTGTACCGATTGCAGTAATATGACCGTTGCTGTCGACTGTAATATCTTCAATAACAATACCATTATTATTTCCGCCGTATTCACCGCTTAAGGCAGAAGTATCAGTGTGAGCAATAGTCAATGTATCACTAGTAGAATTAGTAGTGATAGTCATTGCATTACCAGCTGCAATGTTTAGGGTATCATTGTTAGTATCTGCAACAATAGTATTTTGTCCGGTTACTGCAACATTCTTAAAGATGTTTTGACTAGAACCACGATCGGTGTTAGTAACAGTAAATGTAGTATTAAATACAGGACCAGTAGTATCGGTATGGTTAATATCGATCGTTGCACCGGTTCCAACACCTTCAACAAATTTCAAGCTATTAGTATTTGCAAGAGATAGCGAAGTGCCATCGCCATCGACCATCGACACATAATCAAACGGCTTAGTATTCGTAATAGTTAATATGTCATCAGCAGTAAAGTCTGAATTAATACCGTTGCCTTCAGCGATTTGTAAAGTATCGCCAGAAGTAATAGTGAAAGTACTACTATCACCATCTTTAATTGTCCAAGAAGTATAGTTATCATACTCAGCTGGAACTGGAATATTAAAGTAATTAGTACCGTTATTGGTAAAGCTCCAACGATCAACCGATTCGTCCCATGCTAATGCAACATTAGTAGAAGTACCACGCTCTACTTCAATACCAGCATCTTCACCAGGAACGCCGGTTTCGTTACTATTGAGAACAATAATGTTATCAGCAATATTAACGGTTTCAGTATTAATCGTTGTTACTGTACCACTAACTGTTAGGTTACCACCAACATTAACATCGCCGGTAGTATCTAATGTGCCGGTAGTCATTGTAGCAGCACCAACGTTAGCAGATGCAGTAACACTTGTCAGGCTAATCGAACTATTTAGCGAGAAGTCAAAGTTTTGATTTGTGGCATCCCAAGTAACTTCCATATTTGATTCGGCATTATTTGATACCAAATCTTTAGCATTGTAGAAAGTAACGATATCGGAAGTATCAGCAACCGGAGTAGAATCATTTGTGAATCCAACTAGTTGCCATGCTCTATGCGAAGTATTAGATGAACCGGTTCCAATATTACCTTCGTTCCACTGAAATTTTGCATCAGTAGTAGATAATAACGTAACACCAGTGATTGCTGATCGATCAATCTGAATACCCTCAACCGTAGAGCTTGAAGCGAGATTAATAAATGCAGTATCAAAGCTTAGAGCAGAACCTTCACCACCACCAATCAATAATGTTCCACTAGATACGTCTAAAGTAGCACCGTCTGGAATGGTAACAGTGTTACCAGTAGTAAATGTTACGTCACTATTGACTATTTGGCCTGAACCATCAACGAGATTAAACTTCTCATCTGCGAGTTCGTTAAGTCCGTCCATAATAGTATCAGAACTAAACCATGCATCGAATGCTTGAGTAGGTTCAACCCGAGTATTCAGTGTGTCGATCTCACCTTCAAGTTCTTTAATAGCAGTTACTACGGTTGATGCAGTAGTACCCATATTGGTAGCAGTAACATCGCCAAGATCAACTCTTAATTCCCTGATTGCTCCTGAAATATTATTAGCAGCCAGACCTGTAAAAGTCATATTACCAATATCGGTTTCATGCTCATTAATTGCTGCAGCAAGATCTGTGGCAGTAGTAGTTAAAGTAGTACCTTCGCCAGTGTAAGTATTAAGATCGTCGATTTCGCCTTCAAGTTCTGATATAGCAGTTACTACAGTTGATGCAGTAGTACCCATATTAGTGGCAGTGACATCACCAAGGTCAGTCATCAATTCGTTGATACCATCCATGATAGTATCAGCAGTAAAGTTTGCATTAAATGCTTGAGTAGGTTCGACTAGTGTATTAAGAGTATCAATTTCAGTCTCTAGTTCAAGCATTGCACCAGTCAGATTTGATGCAGTAGTACCCATATTGGTAGCAGTAACATCACCGATATCAGTTCTTAATTCACGAATAGCAGCAGAAATATTAGTCGACGCAAGACCGGTAAATGACATGTTACCAATATCGGTTTCGTGTTCATTGATCGCAGTTACTACGGTCGATGCAGTAGTATTAAGATTAGCAACATTACCAATATCAGTTTGCAGTTCGTTAGAAGCTCCTACCAAAGTAGTAGCACTAATGAGTGTACCGAGTGTAGTAATATCACCGATTTCTGAATGAAGTTGTTGAATCGCTGTTGATACAGTACCATTAGTATTTGTCACAGTAGAGAATTCAGAAGTATTACCGATCTCAGCATCAAGCTCATTGACTGCACCTACGAGGTTACCCGCAGTAGTAGTAAGATTTTCAGTAATACCAATATCGTCTTGAAGTTCATTCAATGCACGAACAGTGTTGAAGAATACAACTTTTACTACATCACCAACGGATGCAGGAGTATGCAATTCAAGCATGCATGCGTGATCTTGATCAACCTGTACTATTGTAGAAATATTAGCAGCCAGAACACGGTTACTAGTATCGCCACTACCGACTTTAGCCATAACCGATGGACTAAATGTTCCAGAAGTTACAGATTTAAGATGAATGTTTGAGGTACCTTCGACATACAATATAGTACCAATAAAAGTCTCAGATCCGAGAGTTCCTTGATAAATAGTTGCTCCCTCAATAAATGAGTCAGGGATTGTAGGAGAACCAGATAATACTATGCGTGAATCATACGTAGGTGCATGGAATCCAGCAGTTATCATTTCTTGTTCTTGTTCTACACCGTCGACATATAGCTCGGAATAAACTGTTTTGTATGATTCGGCAATAATTGAAGATATATCAGCAGCAGCTATTGTGATATTGGTATCATCAGTTAGTACAATGTTTACGCCGGTATTAAAATTACCAACTGATTGCTTAACTATAATTTTGTAGTCGGAGACAGAAACTATTGTAGCTTGCCAGGTCTCAGAACCTTCAGGACCTTGGAATACTCTCTCATCTGCAACGAATCCAGCATCAACAGTAGCATTAGGCACTAAAATAATTGAACCGCCAGTATTATCTACTTCTTGCTGAGGAGCAAAAGCAATTGCTAATGCGTCTGAATAAAAATTCGTTTGGCCTTCAGTTGCAGTAAATTCTAAAATGCTGTCTGTAAGGTTTGGATCTAGGTCATATAATGAACCTAGGTCGTAGGAGATTTTGTTAGTTTTTTGTCTCCACTGTTCTAAAGTGTTGGACCTTACTACACTAGTTTCTTTTGTATGAGCCATTTACATTCCACCGATAATTTGTTTTAACATACTTTTAATTTCAGAAATATCCTGTTTAAGAGATTCAATTTCTTGCTTATTTTCTTCAGACAATCTCTTTTGTTTTAAACGGGATTCATATCCTGATCTACTATTATTTATAACAGCTTTAGATGATAAATCCCGTTCTAGACTAATATTATCTTCAATTGCGATTTTCATATTATATTGTTGCAATCGCTCTAAAGTCTTTCACTGTTGGAACGCTTGAACTATTCTCAGATCGTAGAACAATCTTGACAGAGAATGAATCAAACGATTTACTTGGATCAACTTCATAGTGCATTTCAGTATACTCACCGCCGTTATTAGTCGGAATAACTTTATCCGAAGTAGCTAATATCCAATCGACAGCATCAAAGTCAGTAGTTGTATCATCAGCCACTTTGTAGTATATATCGATATTAGCAGAATCTGGCTTATTGACATTAACATAAATGTCTAGCAAATCAGCCTCTTCATTCAATACTACTCTCTTAGTAATATACTTGGCAAGGTTACTTGTACTTTGAGCTTCAGTATCAGCAACGTAGGTACCGCGAGCAGTATAATCAGCTGAGTTTCCAGTAGCATCGTTAACTCTATTCATTACAGTAATTGCTGATGTTCTATTCATATCAAGTACTGGTGACAAGTTTTCAATACCGCTGTTACTTAATGATGCTCTAATATTGAACGATTTGCCAATAGTTCGTGCAGTCTCATTAACACCAGATGCAATAACATAAGGTACTGGAGTAACCACGTTTGAGTTAGCCAATATTTCAAATTCTGAAACATTATTATAGTTGACGACACTGCTATCCGGATCAGGACAACTACCAGTTCTTGCGGTCAAGTTATAAGTAATTGCGGCATCTTTAAACTCAATAGTTTGAGCTGCTACATTCAATACATTGTAAATCATGTTTTCAGTTGCAGTAATAGTAGTTCCACCAGCATTAACATTAAGTGTAGTTGCTTGGGCAGGAGTACCTACTGAACCAATTATAATCGTATAAGAGTCAAGCTCAGTTTCACGTACGTCATGAGTACCATTGATCAGTGATGATGCAACACCATTAATTGTTCCAGTCGCACCAGCGATTGTAACTTGATGTTCACTTGTTGCATTATCTGGATTGTACATACCATGATTTCTGTGATATATTTTAATCTTACATGTATTAGCAGTAGGATTAGAAATAAACTCAAGAGGATCAGCAGCAAGTTGCTTAGGCGGAATCGAATCATTTACTAAGTTAATCTCAGCACTTGAACCGGTAAAGCTAGCACGTCCCAATCTAAATTTAAGATCTTTAGTTTGCTCAGGGCTCCAAGTTGAAGCATTCTGAGAAGTAAAGAATACACCATTATATGGTTGCTTAATGATTCGGTATGTAGTAGTTGTAAGATCGTATGCACCAGTCTCTGCAACATATACTTTGTATTTGTCAGAGTTAGACATAATTACGATAGCGTATTCAACAGATTCTTGCAAGTAAATCGGGAAATCAAAATCAATTTGGGTTTCAACCGAAGCATTCACAGAAGTAGTGATACTAGAAGGATACACTACAACCTCAGAACCAGGCACAATATTCTGCGTAGGTATACCATTTTCGACAGTGCGAATTGATACTGTTACAGGAATATCACTATCAATCTGACTGAAGTATAGTCCTACATATGTAGCAAATACACCACCCTTGGTTTTAACAACAAAGGTTTCTGCAAGAGGATCATAGTATCTAACTAGCTCATGACGAGTTTGATTCTCGGTACGAGTAATAGTATTGGCATCATTCAGTTGAGTACGTTGTAGTCTTGGCATCTTAGTAGCCACGATAGTACGTTGTGTAGTTTCAAGCACACCCATTGAATAGAAGTTTTCACTTGCCTTCGTAGTACTATTATCATCAACGTTTGAAACAGAATCTGTAAGTTTAAACTCACGAGTACCGGCTTTAAACTTCAATTTACTGTTTCTAGGAATAACAAATGTACCCTCTACTTTACCAGAAGCATCGGTAATTAATGTGCTAGATCCATTTGGATGAGATTCTACATCATGATATTGTGTAGCGTCATCGCGTCGTGCATGGAATTGGCTAAAGCTCTCTTCACGGCAATAGTCAGACACATCAGTTCCATTAAAGAAAGGATAAACTCGAGTATTGGGTTTTAACAATTCTGCTTTAAACGAAATCTTACGAGCTCGCATAAACGGAATAAAGTTAACCTCAACCACAACATTGCCGACTTCTTTAAATATTGTATCGGACGCCATCGAGGTACGAACACCAGTTCGTGTTTCCTGACCAGTAAACTGAGTAGTAGTTGTAACTCTATTTACAATTGCTAATGCTCCAGTTCGGTCTGTACCAGTAAGTCTAGCAGCATCGGAACCTCTTATGCCCCTTAATTGTGCAGTACTACTGGACATAACTTCTTGTCCAGTCCAGTTGGTTTCCCACTCATTCCACACAGTACCAAGGATTCCATCTTCTTCAGCTGAAGCAACAAATTGGTCATATAGACTATTGTCATTAATAATAATATCCGGAAGCTTATCAACTTCTTTCCATTCATCTGATTCTGGAGAAAGCTTAATTGTTCCATCCCAGATTACAACACTGTATGGGTTAACAAATTCTGCATAGCTAGAATATGGTTGAGTGATTTCAGCAACTTCGGTATATGGCATAGTAACGATACCGCCATCATGAATTACCGCAGTACCAGTATCACCGGTTTTCCGAACTAAGTTAACATTGCGTTCGTCAAATTTAGGACGAAGCACACCGACCGACTTGTCTACTGAACAATTATAGTCTGGGTGACTAACATCACCAACGTTATGTCCATAGAATCCATCAACTACAAATCCATTTTTGAATCGTGAAAAGCCAGATCCGTCAAATAATTGTGTATCAGCTGCACTTCTTTCTAACAATGAAAGCGAAGTGTAGTATTCTAGGTTTTTAATTCTCTTATCAAGCTTGCCAATATCTCTCATAGTGTATCGTTTATTATCAACATTGACTATGCGAATATCTGAAACTGAGAATACGTATGGGTTAATATACAACGTACTCAAATGTAGGGCTTCCTCAATGCTCTCAGGTTCGGTTGGAACGAGAGATGAAGCGCCTTTAATTAATCTGTATGTACCATCTTTAGTTAAGAATAACTTATCGATACGTGCAAGGTAGAATGTAATATCGGTATTGGCTACACCAACCGGCTGAATCATATCGCCGCGTGATGCGTTATCACCAGAACTAAATTCTTCTCCAGCAGTCGCACCAGCATAAGCTTTAGTAGGTCTAAAGTCAAGGCAGTCACGAAGTTGTAATACACCGTTGGCCGAGTTAAATACCGGAATATTGTCATAATCAGGATATGAATCTACGTTGAAATAATCACCTTGGTTATGATCGTAATGGTCAATATTAACAGTAAAATTACCAGCTGGTAGAGTAGTACCACCAACGATAGTTACTGTACCATTCTGATAGAAGTTTTCACGTTGACCATTATCTAATACAAATTTGTTTGTAACGTTGGTGCCGTTTGAATCAATAATTGAATTGATTTTAATAATGTCATAACGACCTAAATCGTATACGGTTATTCCTGAGTTGAATGCAATCACACGATCTACATTAGATCTTAATGTTTTAGTACGTGGCAATACATTGTTCTTTTTAATATTAAATACTGCGACAGGAGTATCACCGTCATAAGCACCAAGTCCAGTAATTGTAACTGTGCTTGTACCTACACCAGATACTTGGCTATCCGCGATTGCAATAGTATTACCTGATGCAAACAATACAATATCATCATCGTCATTCAGAGTAGTGCCTGAAGGAAGAGAGAAGTTTGCAGATCCACCAGATACTGTACCACCGGTACGCTTAACACGTACTACGTAGTCAGCACTATGGTCATTACCTGTCATCAAGGTTTCAATTGCGTCATAAGGCAGTTTAAATACTAATGAACTATTACCTACATCAAAACGTTGAGCAACCAAAAGATCAGCCGAGAACCCGCTAGAAGTTTGAGCAACTTTAGTAACGTCAGCAAATACTTCAGAAGAATTCATGAGAATATCGAAGAGGTATAATCTAAAGTTTGCAGTACCGAATGAATCATATTCAATACCACGTGCACGTGCAGTACCGATAGTAGTACTACTAACATTCTTAAGCTCGATTGTGGTATAGTCGTTAACATCCGGAATACCAATCATAGATCCAGTAGTTAATTTAATATAGTTACCGAATCCAGTAGAAGTTGTTACTGCGGTTTTGACTGACTTATCGGCTGCAGACCTAGGCTTATCAAGATCTTCGTATTTAGTAGAGATTTTTTCTACTCGATAGCCTTGTACGTATGCAGTCGAAGGCTCAATACCAATTGCGATCTTATTAACATCACCGCCTTGTGCAGCAGTAAGATAACCGTTATTGCCAACCTCATCATTTAGATGTTCTTTAATATCAAGAATAAAGGGAGACAGCGCATAGTCACCAGATTCTTCGCTTGTTCTACGTGCCAGACGTGAAGTCAACTCAGTATCAAGTTTATCAGTATCAAGCTTTTGAATGACACCATTCTTAACTGTTAATAGAAGTATATAATCATCTACACTACGTGATGCAAGGTCTAAAGACTCTTTAACAAGCGTAGTAGAGATTGAATATCGATGAGCACCAGGAGCAGATGCATTTGGTGTTCCCAAAGCGTTATCTACAAGTTCTGCGTCATCGGCAGAAGTAACAATTGATTCTGTAAGTTGGAAGCCAATAATATAGCTAGGAGTATTCGTATACTTGTCAAGGAGCAAAGTTTCTTGAGGAACATGAACCATGTTACCAGCAATAAAGTAAACACCTTCTTCAATATCAATCGAAGAACCTTCACCAATAGCATTAAGAATAGTTGAACCACCGCCACCACCAATTGTGCCAGTACGTACTACATCAGCATCTGATGTAATTGTTTCACCAACCGCAAAAGTCTTAGTTGTATTACTTGTGCCTGAATTTGTATACTTGACGTATAAAGTTGCTGGATCAGTTTCATTCGCAGCAACAACTTTAATAACTTTAGCAGTAACTCCGCTAGTTCCACCAGTAATTGTGGTATCTAGAAATTCAGTGACATAAGAAGAAACGGTATCTTCAAGCTTGATATAGTCGAAGTTAATATTAAGAGTAGCTTTACCGCCAACAACTCTAGAACCGTCTTGGAAGTTATATTGTCCAAGCTTATCAATCTGAGCTTGTAACGCAGTTTGAAGTTGGGTTAATTCACGTGCTTGAACCGAAACACCAGGACGAAACATAATTCTGAGATAGTTATTAGTCTCATCAAAGTCGTCGTAGTACGGAGCAACATTATAATTTTTTACTTTGGATATACTCATTTCTTCTCTCTTTTGCCTCGGCTGTTATATTTTTTATTTATATACAACTTTAGAATTCAATAATTAATTTCAAGTCTTCAATTTGTGAAGTACTTCGGTTAATATTCTCACGGTTTTCGAGGAATAAAATCTCACCAGTTTGGAGATCCATTTCACCATTTACCGATGGAGTAGCTTCAAGAACAGCAGTGCCACCATTAATAGAACTAGTGACTGTCTCACCGCCAGTAAATACACCATAACCAGTTTTAAAGTTTTGAGTATAATAAATTTTACCGTTTGTTACGTCAACATTTGTTACCATAACTTTAGAGTTACTAGTTCCACCAGTCAAAACTTCATCAGCTTCAATTGTACCAGTAATTCCTGCGACTGTAATATCAAGGTATCGCAAAGGATTAATAGAGGCAGATGTAATTACTGTACCGCTTAATGTTGGGTTCTTAATCAGGGTGATTTGACGGAAGTCATTATCAACCGTAATATCTTGACCTTCGTTACCGTCAAGAGTAGTGTTAACACCAACAAAGAAAGCACCAAGCTCTGCGACAGGATCAGTACCATGACCAGCGTGAGGTGCAATAGTGCATCTCGCAGTGGCATCGCCAGAACTAAATGCAACATGAGCTACACTGTAGTCAGTACCTTTATTTGTTATAGTGATTGAATTTACAATACCACCAGAGATAGTACAAGTTGCAGTAGCACCGGTACCGTCACCAGTAATAGTAATTGTAGGAGCAGATCCGTAACCCGTACCGCCAGAAACAATCTCAATTTGCTCAATGCCGGCAGCAGTAACAGAGTTACGAGAAGCTTTTTGATTCAGATATTGGGCGTAATCTGCTTCAGTCAGTGCAGCTTCAGCCGCAGCATCGTCAACAAAATCTTCAGATACAGTTTTAACTGGCACATAAGAAGTTGTCAAGAATTTCTCAGAATCTGCAACAGCTAGTGTGTACATGTATTTCCAGGTATAACCATCGGCTTCAACAACCGGCGAAACTTGAGTTTGCGTAGGCTTAACTGTTGAACCGGAAGTACCAGCGATAATACACTTATACACTTTAAACTCATCAGTGAGTACATAAAATGATTTATCATAAATGTCAGCATCATCGGAATCCCATGGAGTATAGCTATTACCAGAAATCCAAGAATATCTTGGAATAACGTGAGATACGTCAGAAGTGGTAATACGCTTTAGACCAATAAGTCCTTGACGTGCTTCGTTAATGTTATCGTAGTTATCATACGGAGTGAATTCAATCGTATCCGTAAGATCACTAAGTGAATTAGACCATGCATCTGGCTTACCAATGCCAAGATATAGACTATTTCCAGCTTCGCCAACTTCTTCTTTAAAGTTATTGGCATTGAGAACTCTAAATTGAGTTGAGATAATTGCTGCCATGATGTTTTGCCCTGTTGTTTATTCTATACTAATAAAAGTAGATATGTTATTATTATTTATAGAGTTTGAGTTAATACTTTCGATCGTTTGCCCATTGAATTGTGATATTGGGTAACTACCATTGTATAATTTTTCTGATTCAAGTAGCGATGTACCTTTCCTTGCAAAATAACCATTTGATGGAATTGTTTCCGATAGATCTGCTAAGTGATTCAGGGCCAATATTAATATTGGTCTTACGTCTTTTGCTCTACGTTCGTTTGAGGTTGCACTAGATACTGTAATTTTGGGATCAAGTACATAGCCATTGCCTGGTTCTGTAATATTTATACTACTAATTTCACCTTCAGAATCCAGTATAACTTCAGCGGTAGCAGTAATATTTGTAGGTAACGGTAAACCGTCTTGACCTTTCGAAGTAGGTGCTTCAAATGTAATTACTGGAGCAACTTTATAAGTTTTATTTGCAAGGTTTCTTATATAGACTTCTTCAAGTTTACCAGCAAGTGGATTGGCTGCAATGGAAGCATACGCATTTGTATAACCAAAACCACCATCCGTAATTGTTATTGACTCTACTTCACCGTGTACATTGAGTACCGCAACAGCTGTTGCACCGGCTCCAGTATCTCCAGAGATCGAAACTGCTGGAGCAATCTGATAACCATAACCACCATCCGCTACTTCAATACTCGTCACAACACCGCTTGTTGTATTTGTTGATAGGTTAGCACTCTTATCAATTTTAGCAGCAAAGGTAGGCATAAACATCGATGCAAACATCTCTACAACTACCGGTAAATCTTCAGCACCAATATATCCAGGTTGTTCACCCGGCATAGATGATAGCGTCTTGCGGTTAGTACGAGGATACGCGCCGATTGCGTTCTTAGTATTATCTCCTAATACGTCACGTACCAGGCTAGTAATAATAAGAATCTCACCAAAGAATATGAATCCAGATGGATGTACTAGTTTGTTAAATGTATCTTCCCATTCACTGATATTATGAGCTGACTTAATTACATAAGAAAACTTTTGATAAAAATAAGAATCGTGAATTTTAATATTATCAGATAAAAATCCTTTATTATCTAGATATAAATTTTGTGATGTATCGTAACTACCTGAAGATGGAATCAAGGTTGACTCGTATGGATATTCTACTTCAACATCGCTATTAAATAACAATCTAAAGAATGTCTCAATTGAGTCGGCAGAACCACGAATCTTATAATAATCAGTAATACGCTTATACAGAGTTCTTTTGTTTACAGTAAGATTCTTTGGAATAGCTGCAGCGATTTCTCTTTGCATTTGAGCTAAGTAGTTATCATCAGCATGATCGATATTCAGTGCATCTTCGATACTATTTAAAATGTATGAAGGACCAGGACCAACCCAATATTTGATTGGTGTAGTTAATACTACCTTAAGGTTATTATATGCGGATAAACCCGTAATACGAATAGTCTTACCCATAATAGCAGTAGAATCCGCTAATGAACCTGGAAGATTATTACCGTTTGAAATAAATACATCAACAGCTTGTACACTAATTGGAGTACCTTCTGCATCAGCTAATACTGAATTGGCAAATTGCTCATCAGTAAAGAAAGAATCGTTTTCATTTTTTGGATCATCGATTCTAAATGTAGCAACACCATTAATTACAATATCAGAATACGTAGCAGATTCATCATAGATAAATTCATCCATGTTATTGAATTTGTAATATGCATCAAGTAATTTCTTAATGCCACGTTGCTTAGATCCACTATCAGCAGTATCTGCCAGGATCTCTGAAGGAATGAGTTGATCAACTCGAATATCCTCTTTAGATCGACGGCGCGTCGAGACGACAGACTCGACATAGCCTTTCGAAAATGAATCTATATTTCTCATATTACGATCTCATTCTTGATGTTGTAGTATAATTAATAGCACCAGAAGATCCAGACATTGCGATCTTATCGGCAGTAGCTGTAACGTTAAGGTTTGTACTATCAATTGCAATTAATTGATTTCGTTTTGGTGCAATATCCAAAGAATCTGGTGTAACAATAATACGGATATTTGTATTAGTAGTACACGTAAATGAATTTAGTATCACATTACCACTATTAATGTTAACAATACCAGCATCATTGATTACGATAATATTAACACCTTCAACGATTTTATATATTACTACTTTTCGGTTTGAACTTCCGGGTATTTTAATATCACCAAAATAATGGTCATCTGTCGATCCAGGAATCTTGAATGCAGTACTACTTAAACTATATTCGGTATCGCTATCATTTGCAAGTAACGCACCTGTAAATTTAAGATCAAAATTATTCACTGCAACAGTAGTACCAGCAGAAATAGTCTTAAACATATATGGTCGTACAGTTGAGCTAGTAATAGAACTATCTGAACTATCAATTGCTCTCAGAATTTCTGAGTGTCTAAATACACCATCAAATTTGTTAAGGTTATTATAGTTATAATCTGCAATAGTATCACGAATCAATGACTCAATTTCAATCTTAGTTCGATCAGTCAAATTAGGATTATACTTAAAGAATACATCAAGCTCCAGGTATGTAAAATCAGGATCGACAATATTCGGAGTAATAGATACTACGTTCTTTCCTTTCAAAATGGTATTTGTGATTTCTTCTTTTTCCGCAGTTGTCAATGAAGTACCAACGAGTGGCTTAATTGATAAATACACGGTACCATAATCTGGTGGATCATTAACTTCACCGCCCCAGGTTGAGATAGATTCAATATTAGCAAAGTCTCTTTGAATGATTGCTCTATAGTCGTCACTCGTTACTGCGCGATTCTGAGCAATAAATGTCAGAGGGGCATTATAACGAATGGATTCTGATGTTTCTTGTTCAGAACCACCAGCTGCTTTTGTAATAGTACTTACAACTATAGAACCAAATCCTCCAATATTATTAACCATAGTAAATGTGTTAGCGCCATTAGACTCAATGCCATCAGTAACAACATAGTCTATATTGATAATATTATTATTCGATGGCTTTTTACCAATAACTCCATCACCAAAATAGATTTCGTAATAGCCACCAGAATTCTCTTGAACATGATATACCTGAGTGTCTGATTTTACATTTTGAATAGTTTGGAATTTAGTATAAATGTCATATGTACTTGAATTCTGATTTTGCTGTATACGTGTACGTAACGTAGAAGTATCTGCGTTCTTATCTAATAGTTGAAACTTTTGATTCTCAATATCGTTATCTACACGGTATTGGACAGTTTTATATGTACCTTGAGCAATAGAAACACTAGGGAATGTGAATCCCACAGTCGTATCGCTATATCCAGCTGATACACTTTCAAGCACTGTAAAATTATATTCTTGGCCATCAACGTTTGAGGTCAACTTAGAGCCACGTGCAATAGTTAAGTTATCAGGAATTGTACCAACTTCTTCAGACACATCAACAAAGATACTGATAGATGCTCTAGGTGCTAGCACAGATCGTGGAGTATAACCTAACAGCTTGGCTCGAGTAACAACGTTACCTCTAATTTGCGCAGAATCAAGGAATGCCTCGTTCAATGCGAAATGAGCAACCATTGCATTATAATGGGTGTTATAAGCCAAGACGTCAAGTAACACACTCAGACCAGAACCATCAAAGTCGTAATCGTTAAAATCAGACTGAGTCTTAAGATAGTTTTTTAGATTATTTTTGATTTGATCAAAATCTAATTCTGTTACATTTAAATTATTTGCCATTGTTATTACCTAAGTCTGCGAAGTAAGATTTCGACTTCAGCCTGTGAATCGTCTTGTTTAATATTGAAACTAATTGATATTCTATAAGCATTACGGTCAGCTTGGTCTTCAATAAAGATTTTAATCTTATTAATCCTTGGCTCATGATCTACTAATACTCTTTTAATTGCATCATTAAGCGCAATCTCGGTAATAGCATCAGCCGGTTCGAATAACAATCCTCGTATTCCACCTCCAAGTTCTGGATGAAACGGTCTTTCATAGTGGCTCGTGAGGATTAAATTCTTTACTGCATTCTTTACTGCAGCATCATCTTTTAAAGGAATAATGTCTTTACGTGTTGGGTGTAATTGTAGAGATAAATTAAGGTCAGTATAACCCTTGCGTCTACTTGTGATAGACACATTACCAGTTTTATCTGAACTATTGAATATATTAGTTGCCATAGTTATATTTATACCTTAAAATCGTATGTTTACGGAGTACTGTATTAATTCGGCGGGCTTGTAGTGCCAGCACCAGTTCCAGGAGTATCGGTATGAGTATGACCCTTACCAGAAATACCAGCAGAAACATGATCACCAGAAGCTGTACTTGTTCCAGTAATATTTAAGTCACCAGTCAAATTAACATTACCAGTCCAATTTGTAGTAGGACAATCAACTGATGTAGTACCACCGACAGTCACATCAGCATCACCAGTAATATTAGTCACTGAATTGCCGCCGACGGTGACACGCGCGTCGCCATCAACGAAAACTGTCATATTGCCCGTAACATGAAGTGCATCATTACCAGTTACTGCACGCCATCCGTTATTGTGTGCCATTACAACATCACCATTCGGATGAATTTCAACAAAGGTGCCTGTACGATGTTTGATACGAATCCGTTCAGAACTTGGTGTATCATCTAATTCAATGACATGACCAGAACTTGTCTCTGTTACTTGATTGTATGGATATACTGCAGCATAAGGAGACTCAGGCTCTTCAATAGTCTGATCCACAACACGCGCAGGATCTTCAGCAATTCCTCGAGCTCTAAAGTTAATGTCGTTAAGTGAACCATCTTGTTGTTCTACCGGATACTCTTTAGCAGGATCAGCAAATCCAAAATTAGGATTCGGGATTTTGTCAAAGCCAGATGCAATCGATCCAAGTATAATAGGATCCTGAGCCGAAGGTCCATCTCTAAAGAATCCGATTACCCATGACCCTTGAAGCAGACCATGGTTTGTACCTTTACCCGAAATACTTGATGAAGTTGCCGGCATCATTACTGTTGCCCATGGAAGGTCAGATGTTTTCACCTTACCTTTATCTTCGCTATGGAATCCAAAGCATCGTACCTTTACTCGGTTCAGTTTAAATGTATCATGAATGTCTTCTACAACACCCATAAACCAGGTAAACTGTCCTCCAATAAACTGATCGTCTAATCTATTCATTAATCTCTATCCAAGTCAATTACGCTCGAGTCTTTCTGAACGCCAATATCTAATACGTACTTATCGTCCATAAATGTATGAGCAATTTCAGTAACTAAGTATCTTCCTGATTGCAACTTATCAATCATGTTTTCGCGAGAATCATTTTCTTCTAATATCGCAGCATCGGATGATTTGTATATTTCAAGCTCGATTACTGCACCGACTGAAATATCAAAGTCGCCAGCAATTACCAAATCTTGTCCCATGTAACCTAGGTTGATATGATATGCTTGTTTTTGTGCTAACGAATCTGCAATAGGCTTATGATAATTATCACCACGTGTATTATACGCATATTTGTTAAGCGAGACGTGATGTATCTTACTATCAGCAAATTCAGTTAATTCTTGATCATTAAAACTTATGCTTTTAGCAAATGGCTTATTAGCATTCATCTTTTGCATTTTGTTATCGGTATATTCAAATCGTGTATTAGTATAAGTCTTCGTAGATATGTCGAGTGCTTTTACTGACGAAGCATAACCACCATCGTTAATCGCAAAGTATTTACCCATATCAAATTCGGAAGATATTTTTATTATTTTGCTTAATGCAGCCTGGAAGTTTTCTTCAGTACCTGGAACTTCTTCGAAAAAAGGTTTCTGAATAAACTTACGATAGGTATCTGCCAAATATAAAGACTCTTGCGAATCGAATATCAATCCGTCTTTTAATGTCTCATAGAAGTAAAATGGAGTAGAGTTATCTGTGCTATTTCGCGTTAGCCATACAATAGCATCAATAGGTTTCATATGAGGGAAGATTCCTTTTAGAATTCCCTTTGTATCAGTATTGATTTTATGCGGAGTAACATCTAAGTCTTTTTGACATATGTTATTAACTAATGAACCCATACCACCTTTAAAGGCACGGTTTAATCTTTTAAAAGTATTGTAGTATGCATGTTTACTTACACATACCAACTTATATACTTGCACTCCTGGACGTGGCTTAGAGAAGTCTTGGATATTAGCTATATAACATTCTATCTCATACTTCTTTTTAACTTCACCGGGTTCAGTTCGTTGAATGACAATATTTACTTTTTCATTACCAGATAATCTAGCTCTTTCAAAAAAGTTAATTCCATCAGCAATAGTGATTTCGGTTTCTAATGATGCCTTAAACAAACTCTCATTAACTACAATTTCGCCAACAAGACCTGTAACATCATAGGTCTTAGACGCTTCACCTTCGGCCGGGTTGGCATAAATCTTAACGTAAGTTAATTCATATGTTTCTGGCGTCATTGCTTCGCCAGCCGGATTTACTTTACCAGCTATCTTAGCCATTAATAATTGCCTCAAATTCTTCAGCAAATTGCTCAATGTATTTAGGGTCTAATACTCTAATTTGTGAACGAGAATCATTACGTTCAATGATAAGTTGTCGGTTTGAAACATAACCACATGTATGGCGAGGTTCACCGCTTGGAATAACAGTATCGATAGTTACCGGAGTCTTGTTAGAATCGGTTAATAAATGCCAGTACGCAGGAGCTTCTGCATAATCCCATACTTTGTATGTGGCTACAATATCACCCGACGTTGCTCCTTGTACGAATTCGGTAAGCTGAGTATCTGGATCACCTTTAAATGAGCCGCCTGTAATATCCTGTATTACCATTTGACTTAGATCAGCATCCTTACGAACTAGTGTACCTGCAGCAGAAGTTGTTGAGGCATTAATAGTCTCACCAATATTAAATCGGCCGGATAATGAGTCTCGGAAATCTGACACGAGACCATCGCCAGTCAATTCGATTGTTGGATTAGTTTCAATTACTGCACCAGTATAATTCTCTACTAAATATTCTTCAAGATCTTCTTGTGACATTGGCCATGAGGCAATTCCGTCATGTAAGAAATCGTTGATAATAAAGAATGTCCAATAGTAACGTGATGTACCATAAAGTTTATACGATACTACATCAGGACGATCACCGTTTGCTATTTGATATTTTTTGTATAACGATGGATTATCAATGAAGTTACCTTGAGGTCGCACACTTCTAAATATGTCAGCTACACGTTGGTAACTACCATTGCCTGTAAAATCATAATTGACTTTAGGGAATTGTGAAAAGAATGACATATTAGCTCACCTTTGAATTTGTTTTAGGATTATCTTCTCTATAATATAGTTCAGAATCAGATGCGGTATCATCAAGATCAAATAGATCACCTCGCGTAAGAGCCTTTGTTTCTTGGAATGCCAAGTTAAGATCAACCTCGACAGGAGAACCGTCTTTATGGAATGAGTTGCTACTCGTATTATATGTAGCTGTTACTGACATAAGATAACATGGCAGAATTTTAGGCATGAATTTGTTTACTTCCTTGCCATTATAAAATGTAATCTGGAATTGTGGTGGATACTTAATAGCAATCTTACCAGCTAGTTCAGGATACATGTACTTTCTAAATAATTGTTCTATTTTTCTGGCTACATTGGCTTCATCAGAAGATTGTGATACCATTTTAAATGAGAAGTTAAAGCTACGAACTTGAGTACCACCAAATGCAAGGTTAGTATTAGGGTTGACCGCAACGCCCTTGCCAATAGCTTGAGCTTGACTAAGTTCCCCAAATATGCCACCAAAGTTTGATCCGATTTTAGCAGACTGTGCAGTGCTATCAGCTTCAGTAACATCGCCCTCGCCAGTTCCACCTACAACTCCAAGGTCTACGGTGTTATATGATGCAGCATCGGGAATAGAGAATCCAGATGGAACGTACAGGTGAATGCGATCAAACTGTTGGTTCGATTGGTCTGATAGTGTAAATCCTACGTGAGGAAATGAACCATTAGCTTTTTCTCGTAGTCCCAATGGGTATGTAATGATTGCCATTATTAATGTGCCTATAAATAGTATAAATTAAACATTCTATAGAAGTATTTATATGGCTTACTCTGGTAAATTTACCCCAAAGCGAAAAGAAAAATATTGTGGGGACTATACCAAAATCAAATACCGGTCTTTATGGGAACGTAATGCATTTCGTTGGTTAGATGTAAATCCTAACGTTGTTCGTTGGAGTTCTGAAGAGGTTATAATTCAATACAAATGGCAGGTGGACAAAAGAGTTCATCGTTATTATGTTGACTTATATATCGAATGGAATAATGGCGACACTGTCATAGTTGAGATTAAACCCAAAAAAGAAACTATGCCACCGAAACAACCTAAACGCAAAACTAAACGGTATATTGATGAAGTAACTACATACATTAAGAACACCGATAAATGGAATGCCGCAATACGTTACGCCGAAGCTCGAGGCTGGAGATTCGAAATATGGCATGAAGATATTTTAAAAAACAAAGGCATTAAACTGCTGAAAGGATAGTATAAATAACTGTATGGCTGATTCTTTATTCGACAAATTACAAGCGCAAGCATTTAGAGCTGGGATTACTCCTCGTACTAAAGAAGCGCAAAACTGGTTCCGCAAGAAGGTAAAAGATCTTGGGGATGTAAATGCACGTGCGTTATTGAAAGATACCGCATTAGATAAATCAAGTAACAGCGTAGCTGGTAATATGTACATGTACTTTTATGATCCAAAACATAAAGCTACATTACCATACTATGATAGATTTCCATTGGTTATTGTTCTTGAACCTGCTAAAGGCGGATTCTACGGATTAAACTTACACTACCTTTCTCCAGTAGTACGAGCAAGGTTTCTTGATGCACTAATGTCAACTGCTCCTAAGAACATCAACGATAGCTCAAAGCTGAAATTAAGATATGACCTGTTAAAAAGTGCACAAAAGTTTAAAGAGTTTCAACCGTGTTTCAAACATTATTTAACATCACACGTTAAGTCTACGATGGTACGTGTACCCATGACCGAATGGGATATTGCAATATTCCTACCGACAGAACAATTTAAGAAAGTTAAGGCCGAGACTGTTTGGCGTTACTCTCGCAAACAGTATTCAGGAGGATAACAATGTCCGTTGATAGTTTAAAATCAGTAATTACTAAGAAGGGTGGATTAGCTCCAACTAACCGCTTTAATGTATTCTTTACGCCACCGGCTATAGGTACATTATTACAAAATCCCAATAAAGAAAACTTAGTTGGCGCACTCGCAGGTCAAGCAGAAGGTGCATTAAGTAGTGCACTATCTGGAAACTTTGATCCCCGTAACCTTGTACCAGATCCCAGAGATATTTCGATCTTATGTGAATCGGTAACCCTACCAGGTAGATCTATAAGCACTATTGATTATCAAGGATCTGAGCAAGGTATTAAGATTCCATATACATATATTGATAGTGACGTTGAAATGACGTTCCTACTCACAAATGATTACTATATGAGAAAGATGTTTGATCAATGGATCTCAAGTATTTTTGATGCAGATCTATATCGTGCAGGTTATAAAAAAGACTATGCGGTTGATGTAGTAATACAACAACTCAACCAAAAGAATATTCCGGTTTACGGAGTTAAATTAGAAAATGCTTATCCGATTGCAATGAATGCAATCAACTTGGATAACACTGCTGAAAACGGTGTCCAAAAAGTAAGTGTGACTTTTGCTTATGACAAATATGTTCCGGAAGGACCATTATCATCTACAGGTTCAGCTATTAGTGCTGCTTCAGGTGGATTAATTAATTTTTGATTTTATAATATTATTAGGAGAATATTATGGCGTTACCATTAGTAAATAGTTCTCGATATACGACGACTATCCCATCGACTGGTGTTGAAGTAGATTATAGACCATATTTGGTCAAAGAAGAAAAAATCCTTATGATTGCATTAGAGTCTAAAGACAATATCGCGATCACAAAAGCAGTAAAGGATGTTATCAAGGCTTGTGTTCTAGACGATATTAATATTGAGAAGTTAGCAATGTTCGACCTAGAATATTTATTTCTCAAACTGCGTGCTAAGTCAGTAGGTGAGGTAGCTGATATTAAATTGAAGTGTGTTGAATGTAACCATGCAAATGATATATCGGTTAACCTTGATGAGCTTGAAGTAAAAGGAATCGGAGAACAGAGTAACGTTATTAATATTACAGATACCGTAGGTATTACTATGCGTTATCCTTCTGTTGCTGATCTCAATGGTATTAGCGAAGACGATACCAAGAAAATTGATGGCGTAATGAAATTAATTTTAGCATGTATGGAAAACATCTTTGATGATGATAACGTATATGCATGCAAAGACGAAACTACTAAGAACCTTGAAAACTTCTTAGATAGTTTAAACAGTGCACAGTTCCAAGAGGTTGCAAAATTCTTACAAGAAATTCCTGTGATCTCAGAGACAATTGAATTTGTATGTACAAGTTGTAAGCATGAAAATGAACTTGAGCTGAAAGGCCTTCAAAGTTTTTTTTCATAGGCCTCTCTCACGAAAGTCTAGTCAATCATTTTAAGACTAATTTCGCGATGATGCAGCATCATAATTACAGCTTACACGAATTGGATAACATGGTGCCGTGGGAACGGGAAATATACGTTGCTCTTCTTCAGAATCATATTAAAGAAGAGAACGAAAGACTTAAAAAAGAAGAAGCTAGACGAAAAATGAGGTAACTTATGTCTGAAGAAATTAAGAAAGAAGAAAAATTCCATCCAGCAGATACTAATGGGGATGGGCATGTAAGTGCAGAAGAAGAGCGTATGTTCCTTGAGTTTAAACGTAAAGAACTCGAAGATGCTGATGCTATGCGTGATGCGCAACGTAATATGACCTGGTTTGCATTATTTGGTTTATTGCTGTATCCATTTGCAGTCGTTGCGGCTGCAGTGATCGGATTAGACCAAGCGCAAGCTACATTAGGTAGTATGGCACCAACTTATTTTGTTGCTGTTGCTGGTATTGTAGCCGCATTCTTTGGCGCTCAAGCATTCACTACGAAAAAATAGGATTTAAGTCATGGCAGCAAGAGATGAATCAGGCAAATTTATAAACCAGCAAACTAAAAGTTTAAAAGACATTGCTGCGAATATTAAAGACGAAAATACTGCGAATAAAACTCAGCAGCAACTTCTTATTGCCGGAAATAAGATCAATGAACTTAAACTTAAATCTGAAGATCTTACTACTCAAAAATTAGAAGCTACGCTAGAAGCTGTCGCTGATCGTCTCTCTAATCCAAGGACCACTGAAAAACAGATGGCTACGGCATTAGAGAATCTTGATGCACTTGTATCAGAATCAAATGAACTAGAAGCATCTCGAGCTATGGCTGCTGATACTGCTGCAGCTGGTTCAGTACAAAGCCTTGTACAACTATCCGATAGTATCAAGAGCCAAAACTCTATACTCTCTAACCAGCTTGATATGAATAAGTTGGGCGATCAATTAGATCGTTTGAATACTGGTACTAATCGATTATACGATAACGAAGAAGCTCGGATGCAAATCCAAGAGGAATTCAATCTAGGCCAACAAGCTTTATTAAGTGCTATTGAAGAAGGTGATGGCCAAGCAATTGATATTGCCATGAAACAATTAGAAGCAGTTCACGACGCTGCGTCAAATGAAGAAGCTCGTCGTGAATCTGCTAAAGCTTTAGAAGAACAACAATCATCTTTAAATCGTATCGGTGATAGTATTGTTGGTCTTGGTGGTAAGTTTGACGGTTTTGCTTCTGGAGTAAAAGGTACTGGCGGATTCTTGGCAGGACTGACAGGTTTGGCACTGGCTATATTCTCTCCTGAGACACTTCAGAAGTTTATGAATAGTGCGATCGAAGGCGTTACAAATGTAATCAATGGTATTGTCAGCATATTCGAAGGAGATACTGAAAAGGGTTTAACTCTTCTTGGTGATAACTTAGGTACTGTTGCTGCTATTATCGGTGGTCTTGCATTACAGTTTGGTGGTTCAATTATTACTAAGCTCGGCAACCTGGTCAAAATGGTCAAAACCATGATGACGGCAGTTAAAGTATTCCAAGCATTTATGATGACGGAGTTTATTCCTAACTTGAAATCATTCTTTAGTGGAATGATGAAACGTTTAGGGTTTACTAAGTTGCTTGGTATTATAACTGCTGCGGCTACGGCCTTTGGCACATTCATGACAGCCACTGCACTTCCTGCAATTGGTGCATTCTTTAGTGGAATGATAGCGTCTATTAGTGCAGCTTTGATTCCGCTGTTACCAATCATTGCAATTGGTGCTGGTATTGCATTACTGGTTGGTGCATTGTATCTAGGACTTAAAGCAATCCAAGAGAGTTTAGGGTTTGGATCAATCTTTGACGTATTAGAGCTTGGTGTTGCACACCTTAAAGATGCGTTTGCGCATGTAGTTAACTTTATTGGTTCAATTGCTAACTTCATCATGGGTATGGTTGAGAAATTTGGTAAGTTCTTAGGGTTTGAAATAGACCTTCCGGAAATTCCTAAAATGGATACGGATAGTGCAGCCAAAACAAAAAATGAACTTCAACTTAAGGCTGAACTAGAAGCTGAGAAGAAAAAGAAAGAAGCTAAAACCCCTGATATTGTCACTGACGCTGACTACGTAGATATTATGGGAACATCATCTGAGAACGAAGCGATGATGCAAGAAATGGGCTTTGGTTCAGAAACAAAAGCTGCACCTCAACTTAATCAGCTCAATCAAGGTGATACTATTAACAAGTCTACTACCGTCATTAAAGCAACACGACGTGGACGTAGAGGATACGATCTTAATACTGCAGTTGCTTGGTAATAAAAAAAGGGGAGCTTTCGCTCCCCTTCTAAGTCTTTCAATAATACATTAACCTTCTTTTGCTAACTTCGCAAAATAACTCATTGTATCATCTTCAGATGAAGTGTCGAACGGTGCAGTATCTTCCGCAACTTCAGGAGTACTAGCAACTGCAGCATGTACCATCTGAGGAGCAACAGCTTCCTCGTAGACAGGAGCAGCAGCTTCAATACCAGCACTCACACCCAAAACTTTATTCAACTTAGCTTGAAGTTCAGCATAAGTCTTATAGTTTTTAGGATCAAGGAAGTCTTGCAAAGAATGCAGTTGACTATAGACCTTTTCCAAACGTTCTTCATCACCTTCAAACAATGAAGCTTGACCAGCAAACTCTGATTTATCGTAGTTTACCCAACCTTCGACTTGACGGATTTTGATTTTAAAATCAGCACCTTCCCAGAAGTCATAAGGGTTGATCGGATCTTCGTCAGCAAACTGTGGTTGCATAACATCCATGATTTTGTCAAAGATCTTACGACCAAACTTATAAAGGAATACTTTACCTTCATTTTCTGGATTCGCAGGATCACTCACAACAAGGATATTACTTGCATAATGCAGACGACGTTTACGATCACGAGCAGTTGCTTTATCTTCGTCACGACCACTGTTCCATAATGCTGAATTCATTTCAGACACTGGATCAGGTTGACCAATAGAAGTCAAAGAGTTTTCGATATACCAAAGACCGGTTTGGCCTTTAAATCCGTGATCCCAATATTTTACCCAAGGAAGATCTTCACCTTCTTTGGCTGGCAAGAAACGAATAACTGCATAACCATTACCTGCTTTATCGCGAGTAGGTTTCCAGAATCGTTCGTCACCATATGATTTGGTTTCTGATGGGTTTGCCTGTTCGGCAGCTTGTACTAGTTTACTAATGGCAGAGCCACGGTTTGTTTTTAGATTTGCAAAAGACATATTTTATTTCTCCGATTTATATGCAGTTTATTTAGCTGTATTATCCACGTTATTCATAATATAGAGTAGTATTATAACATAGTTTTGTCAGTTTGTAAACACTTTTATTGTTATTTCTTTCATTTTTTCTGAATTCATAATAATAAAGTGATCGTACTTTTTAATCTTCCGACTCAACTCTGGCCAGACAATGGTTTCTGTTATTTGAGCATCTACCTTCTTCATAAACCCAACTAGTTTATTTAGAATGACCACTGTTTCTAAGCAGATCTCTCCCTCTAAGTAAAACGTAATGATCGGCGGATGCGTCTCGTTACCCTTTACAAATAGCTCATCGAAGTTATCAACTTCTTGGGATAGTTTATTTATATCATTTTTAAACACATAAGAAAGCGACTCATGCTTTTTCAGCATCTCTTTGTAATTGTTTTCACCCTCAGAATCCATCATGTCGCCAACATATCTAACATCGTTGATAAAATTAGCAACATAATACTTCATCAGGTTATCACCATGCTTATTAGCAAGCTTAGCAAAGAAGTACTTATCCTTACGTTTAAAAAATGATTGTGGTGTAACTCTTGTTTTGAATTGATATTTGACAGCATCATAGTCAGTTTCGAAATGCAACTTCAATGCATTATACATCTTATATGCTTCAAACGGTGCTTTAGAATCAAACATAGGATTCATCATAGCGGTAATGTATTTCCAGATTCAACGGTAATTAATCTCTTGGCTGCAGCCTCTGCAGTCAGCTTAGCTAACAATGAATCACTTAATAATTTCTTTATATTGACGTAATCCATTCCACGCTCCTCAACTACAAAGGTAATAGCATCAATATACGTGGTCTCTTGTTTAAGAACGATTTCTTCTACTGCTTTACTAAACCGCTTCTTTGTCATAATTTTAGTTTCTAACTCCTTCATCATATATCCATTGCCCTCAACAATACACAGTCTTGATTAATACGACCATTGCATTCGTTAGTTTTTGTGGTTAATGTTTTCCACAGATTATCAATCTGCTTCGGCGTTTTCTTTAGTATCTCAGGAAGAATATCATCAGGCTTACGCACTGTAATACAACGACTTAGCGTTGCATCAAAGTTTTGTAATGTGGTTCCTTTAACCTCAAATCCCTTTGTGCTATTAGTAACATATTCAAACAACTTCTTCTGCTTAGTATTGAAGACATATAACCTAAAGGAAGTAGGAATTCTTATAGGATTAATTGACGTAAGTTTAAAGTCAATCGAGTCCTTCATGTACTTCATCTTCTCGACTTGCTTATCAGAAGATCTGGCCTTCTTAGCTCTAGGCATACGAGCGGCTTTAGCAGATGCTTTTAATGCCTCACAATCAGATATAATAGATTCTAGCTGTTTAATAGCTTTCTTCTGATTAGTTCTGGTAACGTGCGAATATGCTTCAACACATTGTTCGCAGGTTTTATTATAGGCATCTAAATATTCCTCTAGATACAGAGCAATCTTATCTTGGAACATATTAATGGCATTGCCTTTAATCTCATACTTTTTGCATAACGTATATACATCAAGCTTTGCACTAAACTTGTTATCCATCCAGCCATCTACGATTATTTCATCAAAATCAGCATAGATCGTATCCATCATCTTGGCTTTCATTCGTTGTTGAGGACTAATAACAACTTTGACCGGAACCGTATCTTCTTCTTCATCAGGAACCAGTTGATTTTCGGCATGTTCTAATAAGTTTGTTAGCATACGGTTAATATCAGCAACTCGATCTTGGCTATACTCAAACCCACGAGACCAGATAACGCAGGCTTTGCCACTGCCGATAGTCATTGAGATCTCCCAGTCCTTTAAAGCCTTTACCTGTTTGACCTGATCAGTATTCCATCCTAATACTTCTACTCCGTATTTAATTACGAATGGAACATATTGCTTAGCATCATAATAATAGTTATACCAATTAGCAGCATTTAGCCAAAGTCGATCCGCTAATAACTGATCGGTAGGTGTATCGCCTTTATTAAATATCGGCTCTTTACCCATATAGGTACCATCGATGGTCTTCCTATTTGCCCGCCGCGTCTCTGTTGCTTTAGCTTTAGCTGCTATTGATGCCATATATTACCCCTGCGAAGAATGAACGTTGACTAATCGACGAGCCTCGTTCTTAGCTTCTTTTTCTGAATTAAACCAATCAACTCCAAGATATAAATCTTGATACCATGCACGAACTCCGTATCGTGTAGCATCAAGCTTTTCTACAACTTCGGTACTGATTGAACCTTTAGTGAACTGCGTTTGCATTACAGTGCGGTATGACATGTCTATCGTTTCCTTTTACTTGCCAATATTTTTCACATCATCACGAGAAATAACTTGGTATGCACCTTTGTTATATGCTACTGAGATGGTGTATTTAGATGATACTTCTTTTCTATATGAAGTATCGTTAACGGTTGCTGTATGAACAGAACCAATTGGAGCAGAGGGATACTTCTTACGATGGTCATCCATCGATCCTCTACTATAATCCGGGATCGGATTAATTCCTTCGACCTCAGAAGCATGTTGCTTCTTTGGCTTTGATAATGATACGCGTGCCATCTTGCGTTTGCGGCCATGCTGATCATAACGTAATGAATTGGTATAAAACATATAAACCCTCTTAAACTCACTTAATACCAGTATTATATCACGAACGTGATGCAATGTACACAATTATTTTTTAAAAGATTCAACTAAAAACTCACGGTTTTCCTTTACATACTCATCGTATGATTTTGCAGCTTCTTTCCATGCCTCTCGTTCAAGCAGATTTCTTTGATACATGTCTTGGCAGTATTGCAACCATGCTTCGTTATCGTTATTCATGTTATTAATTCCATTCATCGTGACTTTTCATTGCATTATAATTACTTATATATTCTGTACCCTGAAGAAAATCTCGGGTTTCTTTCTCAGACATATACATATTCTTCTCATGGAATGCATCAAGTGAAGACGGTGAAAGATGTTTAGCTTTCTTTACTTGTTTAGTTAAGTGGGACTCTACTTTCTTTGTAGTACGGTTAACATTCTTAACTGCTTTCTTGATCATTGCTAAACGTGCTTTCTTTTGGGCTTCAGTCATTTATACTTCCTCAATTGTTACAATATATTCTTTACCGTTAATGTCAGTCACATTGATAGTTCGTTTGGTTGACTGCATATAACCTTCTTTTGCAAGATCCATCTTAACATAACCTACGCTTGCAACTAAAGGTTCGCCGTGCTTGGTCAACAATGCTGGTCTGATGATAGTATGTGCAAGGTAATCACAATATGCTAGGTTCATTCGTCTTCACCTCCAAAGAGCTCTTCCCATTCCGCAGAGGTAGAACCTGTCATCAGGAACTCACGTTGCTCTGAATTAAGGTTAGGGAAAATATCTTGAACCAAGCGGCCGTTGCTATCACTTTCAAACTCATTGAGTTGCTCTTGGCTGATGGGTAAATCCATCTCGTTCATAATACCAGTGAATAGACTTTTACGAATAACTAACATTTTACGCTACCTCCAACATTGATAATGGGCAATCATACTGTATACCACAGACAGTCACAGTAGCTTTAGTGCGACGAATCTCGTTAACACTACCATACATAACACCACGTCGTGCATTAATTTTAACACGAGTTCCAACAGTCAAAACAGACTTTGCAGCTTGAATCCGAGAAGATTTGTTGATCTTCTGTTGAGTCTTAACCATTCCAATAATCTCATTGAGTTGATCAGCATCAGTAGCTTTAGTAATCAAAGTAGCAAGGCGGTTCATTTCAGATTTAGTCATCATAATATAATCTCTCTCTCTTTTCTCATTTTGTGTAGCCATTATACATCATATTTTTGGCATTGTACACAACTATTTTCATTTATTTTCATTAAAAGGTGACCAGGTTTAACTTATCGGTCACGCTGCAGCAGCAAACACATATATGGCTTTATCACCATCGTAAATTTCCCTCTTAGGGAGCCAAACTTCACGTTCTTCGCAATCAATTCCCACAGTTGAGGGTTGACCGTATTTAGTCTTGGCAAACACATTCAGATCAGAACGTTGAGCAAGATCGAACCACACTTTACGTCCACCCTTTGATTGACAACATCCAGCCTGAAGAGTAAGACCAAGCTTCTTGATGATGTATCGGTAAGCCTTAGCAGCAATACCGCGTCCAGCATACTTATGATCTAAGCGAGTCATATCTACGTGGTATGCTTTGAATTGAGTCTTGGTCAACTGTATCTCTAGGACTCGTTTAACGCGCTGTGGGCTACGTCCATGGACAACCGAGGTGTCTACTACCTCTATCCACAACATCTCATCCATTGAATCATCAACCCAGACTTGAAGTTTAGAGAACGAACCAATCTTTTTCCAATCATCATAAGTAGCTTGGGTATCAAAGAATCCGAGAGACTCTTTCTTCTTCATAGTGATTCGATCCATAATGTATTCCTCAACTCAATTTATGTAACCATTATACAGCAGTATGAGGTGCGTGTACACAACTATTTTAGCTCTTTTTAGACCATTTTGTTATAAGTGGTCATATTCTTATAACTTTTAGATTAGATCAAAGGGGAAGGTTTTCATGAATAGGTCGTCTTCACACTCGAATGCTTCCACTTCATATGGCTCTGTGCCGTACTTCATATGGTCACAATTGATTCCTTTCCAGACTCTGCCGGTAGGATCTAGCTCTCCACGAAGGAATTGTTTAGCATGAATGAACTCATGGGATAGGGTTCTCATTTGACTGAGAAAGGATTGGTTTTTGTTTATAAGTATTTCTATATCACGTCTATCACCAAGGCAGGTTCCTAAGTAATTGCCACCTAGATTCTTAGTGAATTTAATTGTGATACTACCAGACTTACGTGTATGCATTCTATAGTTTTTAATAAGGTTGACTACGTATTGATCTACAACTGCTTTATTCTTAACGTGGCCTTTGATGTAATATATCATGGTATACCTCCACTCTCCCGGTGAACTCTACTATTATAACATAGAAACTAGGATTTGTACATCTTTATTTTCGCGTAATTTCACCATTTTTCTTGGCTTCTTTTTTGCGATCAATGTATGTTGCTGGACGATTGAATGCTTCCATGTTCTTCGCCACTGGATTTTTGACTGATTTAAACTTCTTCATGGTCTTTTATCCATCGTTCAACTTCTGCCTTAGCAGTAGCAACATTCTTATATCCAGTAATTGGGTATCTCGGAGTGTCTCCGCTCTTATCAAATACAGTAGCCAACAGTTTCTGACTACCATCTTTATTGAACTTCATAGAGTCCATACCCGATAAACGAATCTCGAACTTACCATCAGAGGTAATGTGTTTAAACGCTTTCTTAGTACCGCTGCTATAACCATCCGGAACTTTCTTCCATTTGATCTTTGCTTCAGTAATATATGCTTTAAATGACTTCATGATTTCTCTCTTATGTTATGTGGCCATTATACCAACTAAATTAGGTAATGTACACAATTATTTTTATTAATGTATGACCATATTTTAACTTATGGTCACAACTCTACCATTAATCAGATAACGGGTTATTTAATGCCTTTTGAACTAAGTCCGTGAGACGTTCTTCAAGTTCTTTCAGCTCCCGGTCATTCTTGTCACGTAGACGGTTAAGCTGAGTATCATAGTTTTCTTGTAACTGATTACGTTTGTCTTCGAATCGATCATTTGCTTTATCGATCATGTCACGTACTTCAGTTTCGGTAATTCTTAGATTATCCTCTACACGGTCTGCTTGTTTCTCGATAGAGATGATGTCGTCACGTAGACCAGACTTAATGTCACGGGTATATTCTATTGCTTCGTCTAGTTTGGTCTCGATAATATCGTTACGTGCTGAGATAGCGTCAACATCGATGTTCTCTACAATCTCTTTCATATTGCGATAGTCATTGTAGAATTCAAAACCACCCCAGGCTGCACCGCCAAGTGTAGAGAGAGCGGTGATCAATGCAAACATCCTACCACCTTTGAAGGTCATTCCTCCAAATTCGATTTCTGTTTTGTCTTCTTCTGACATTATTTTTCATCACCCTCAAATTTTAGTTTTCTTAGATTAGCCAACTCTGCTTGTAGCTTCTGGACTTCTAATCTTTTCTTAGTAAGCTCTAGTTGGTATAACGTATTACAATTAATACGTTCTTTTGGTGCACCTATAGG
>Ga0213868_10000149_pt1 | contig 61942 bp, 85 predicted proteins | sample PICome_9_FD_160087 | JGI IMG/M metagenome (GOLD analysis project Ga0213868, IMG submission 160087) | Coastal seawater microbial communities near Pivers Island, North Carolina, United States - PICO127 | ecosystem: Environmental > Aquatic > Marine > Coastal | place: USA: North Carolina... | reverse complement strand
GAAGCAGTAACACTACTTGAGAATCACAACAAGTGGCGCAGAGGTGATGATACTTTAGAGATGGCAGAGCCTAAAGATTTAGGAATGGCGATTGAGTTGATTGTAGAACATTTTAACACCAAAGAGAGATGAAAGCAATAAAATTGATTAGAGGATTCTTGAGGCTATTTGTTTTTGGAGTTTGCCCTAAATGTAACCACGATGCCCCAAAGTTGTACGATTGTGGTATTTGTTGTTATTATGAAAAATTAGATAGATACAAATCCAATCAAACAAAAGAGCAACGAGATTCAGTTTGGATGGAGTACAAAGAAACCTTTAACACCGAAGAGAGATGAAAGAAGGAACATTAGTATGGATAGTAGCATCAGTAGGAGACGATGCACTACAAGTAAACTGCAACAATGATGAGATTGTGGTAGAGCCACACGGCTATAAAGCAATGCCTTTGTATGCGGGTAAGCAGTGGGTAAAGCCACTTACTCAAGAAGAAATTGAAGAATATAATAAGAATCTCTAACACCAAAGAGAGATGAAAAACATAATAGATTTGTGCAATCGTGACCGTGATGACAACGGTATTGAAGCAGATTAAATAGTAAGGGTATAACCTTACAAAAGTCGAATTGTGTCAGGCTATAGCCTTACAAAACGAACACGACACCTAAACGATAATATATATGTAACAAATAAAACCACAATACTATGACCACTAATGTAACAACCACTATCAACGTCGACAGCTCAATGATTGATTTTGCCGACTACAACCACGAAACCAATGACTTACTTGTGCAGTTTAAAAACACTAAAACAAAGTACATCTATAGCGATATACCTGGTTTCTTATTCCACGGTCTCTTTACCGCCGAAAGCAAGGGTAAGTTCATACACAAAAATATAATCAATGCCAAATTCAAATACAAACGACTTTAACCTCAACGACGATCAAATAGAACGCTTAGCTGAAGCTATTGTAGAAAAGCTATTTATTAAGCAAGAAGAAGCCGACGCTAAGTTTCTTGCTGACCTTGAGGAATCTAATGCAAATGCGCAAATCTATGTCGTAAATAACGACGGTAGCGTGCTAAGTGAGCTCGAGCAACAAATACAAATACTGCAAAAAGAATTTGATGCAGCACTCAAAAACGAGTTATACAATACTGCAGCTGACCTTGACCTTAAGCTTAAAATACTAAAGAAAAAATTAAAAGACGATGAAACCAACTAAACTACAACTTCGCGATTATGCTATACGCGCCGGTGCTTCCGAGCTCGTTAAGGATTGTATCGAAAACAAATTCAACCCTGGTAATCCCGATGGCGTTGCTGAATGGGCAGAAGATACTTTTGATACAAATTGTATTGGCGTGTTATGTGACGATGCATGGCAAGAAGCCGTGTGGGAAATACTACACGATGAGATCAACGATATGTTTTACAAATTTGTTAATGACGTAAAAGTTGGCATGTACGAAAAAGCAGCATTATCTATAAACTCACTATACCATGATAAACAGGATGTTGGTCTCTGATCTAATCATGCTTTGCGGGTGTGGCACCGTGTTGCTTATGCTCGTTGCTGATTTTATTTATACTGAATACCTATACCGTAAATACCATAAAGATGAATATTTTTTACCTAAACGCAAATCCCAAAAGCGCCGCTAAAGTAATGTACAACCGCCACGTTGTTAAGATGATATTAGAGTCTGCACAACTGCTTTGTACTGCGCATCGCGAACGGGGAAACCATGACGTTCCTTATAAGGCTACGCATAAAAACCACCCATCAGCCATTTGGGCGCGTTCTAACGACCTTTCTTACCTCTGGCTATATGATCACATGATGGCACTTGGAGAAGAGTATAAGAAACGATATGGCCGTACACACTTAACTATTGAAAAATGCCGTGATGTGTTAATGAGTCTACCCCCTGATATACCAAGTAATGATTGGGCCGACCCGCCGCAGTGTATGCCGGACGAGTACAAATGCGATAACGCAGTTGATGCTTATTGGAACTATTATATAGGTGAGAAGCACAGCGTAGCTAATGCTAACGAAACAATTATTACTGAAAGAGTTTATGAATAGTGTACTAGAGAAAATAAAAAGCGAAGCGGAAAATGGGGTTGTGGTTGTTGCAACTCTTGATTCAGAGTTAGATAGTGACAATAGCTAATTAAGATTATAATCAAAGCACCCTAACGTCGCATGTCTAAATACGAACGAAATATGGAGTACCTAAATAGACGAAAAATTATATACCGAAGAAATCCTATCACTGATAAGCCTTCACACGTATATGATTGGGGATTCTTCTACGAAGAAGGTACACGTGAATACTTTGCGTTGTTTGCGTCTAAAGCTAAGATCAATACATACAGGTCGCTTAAGTGGCATTTGCATGTACTATGGCATCTTAACCATGCAATGACACAAGATGAGTTTAGAGAAACAGCTTTTTACTTAGCTGATCGTGAGAACGGATTTGTAACGTTTACACTCTCTGAACAAACTCTTGAAACATTTATACATGACGTGTCTATAAAAGATTTAGATGAAAGACCACCTAATAAACCGAGAAAGATTATATTTAAAGACTCTTGCCCGTTAAATAGAATTGAGAAGCTAAAGATTGTAGGCCGTATTGTAGGCAAACAAAAGCTTTCTGAAACTGAAATATATGATGCAATGCTATTGCTTCATGACGATAACGAAAAGCTTACAATCAATAAGATTGCCGAAGCATTAGGAGTATCAGCGCGAACCATACACCGTAACATGTCTGCTGAGTTAAAAAAAGAGAAAGAATTGTTAAATACCGACTTATGAAAAAAATAGCTAACTTTGATAAGTGGATGAAACACATTAAAAACATTCACTACTCAGATAATGAGCAGATGACCGCTGCTTATAACAAACTTACAGACGATGAAGAAGTACAACATACAAAATTACGTTCGATACAAAAATGATGTAGAAAAAATAATAGCACGAAACGAAGGTTTAACCTGGGGTGAAATGTCAAGAGACCAATTGGTGGGACAGTTTCTTCCATTGGTTGAAAACTTAGCAAGAAAATTTAGTACGTCAGATCAAGCTTCAGGTGTATTAAGTATAAATGATTTAATTCAAGAGGGTAACTACGGCTTAGTAGCCGCAGTAGATAAAATAAACTGGGACACAATTCTTGATTCTGAGGACCCCGAAAAAACAATTAAGTCATTCCTATCAAAAAGAATAAAGGGCGCGATACGACGCGCTATAGATATAAATAGAGGCGATGTACGCATACCTGAACACAAACTTAATGAAATTAGGAAGTCACCAGATGACGAACGCATGGTTGCGATGTTCTTCAATAGTGTGTTTTCAAGCATCGATGCGTACAACAACGACGACGAAAACCCCCACTTCCAAGTTCCTGATACGTCGGAACCTTATAATATTGCGATAATAAACGCTTATTTATTAGGTTTAATGAGCCAGTATTTAACACCTATTCAGTATGATGTTATAAGACTTTCATACGGTTTAGACCAAGATAAATTGCCAGCAACACAAATTGCTGTATATTGCAACATAAATGTGGCTACGGCCAATGTGAGGATATCACAGATTAAGAAGGAAGCTATTGATACTTTAATTGCTAGCACCGATCCTTCACAAGTCTTAGACTTCCTATAAATAGAGTGTAATTTAAAACCATATACCATTATGACACTAAATGAGAAACTAGCGACAATTCAAACTAAATTCAAATCAAAGAAGTCGCGCTTTAATTCATTCGGTAAGTATTACTTCCGATCTGCAGAGGATATCCTCGAAGCAACTAAGCCTTTCCTATTAGAGTTAGGTGTATCAGTGATCATCAGCGAACAAATTGTTTCGTCCGATCCATTTCCTATTATGGAAACAACTGCCGCCATTTCAGACGGCAAGACTAACATTATTGCAACCGCTATGGTTGGTGTTGATCTAGACCAAAAGGGTATGCAAATGCCACAGAAGTTTGGTAGTGCATCATCTTATGGCAAAAAGTATGCTTTAGGTAATTTGTTTCTTATAGATGATACCCAAGACTCTGATGCTGTAAACACTCATGGCAAAAAGTCTGCGCCTGCTAAAAGTAAAATAGCAAGCTCTAACGATGCAGCTTATGAAAAAGCAGTACAATACATTCAAGGTGGTGGAAAGCTAGAGGCAATCAAGCAGAAGTATGAACTTGCACCGGATGTAGAGGTGGCTTTGCAAAAACTATAATATGAGCATTGAGAAAGCAGTAGAAAAACTAAGAGAAGACGAACATTACTACGGTAAGTTTGGTAAACAATTCCTATCTAATTCAGATATAGGTACATTATTAAGCAACCCGTTAGAGTATGGCAAACCTTCTGAAAGAATACCCGCATTTCTTGTGGGCGGTTATTTTCATACTGCGATTCTCGAACCTGAAAAACTTAAGAACTTCAAAATAATTGAAGCTACTACTCGCAATACCAAAAAGTATAAAGAAATAAGTGGTGGTGAATTATGTTTGCTTCAGCACGAAGCGGACAAAACTGAAGCTTTAGTTGAAACTGTTTTAGCAAATGATTATGCTCGCGCTTTAATTCGTCCTATTGATTTTGAATACGAAAAACCAGCAATTGGTGAACTGTTTGGTAAACAATGGAAGGGTAAAGCAGATATCATTAATCATGACGATGGTCTTATAGTAGATCTTAAAACAACCGGGGATCTCGATAGATTTAGATGGTCAGCAAAGAAATATAACTATGATAGCCAAGCTTACATATATAGAGAGCTATTTGGTTATGATATGATTTTTCTTGCGGTTGATAAAACTACTAAAAAAATTGGTATCTTTGATTGCTCTGATAAATTCTATGAGGCTGGTAAAGAGAAGGTTGAGCGTGCGGTTGAAGCGTACAACCTATTTGTAGATGATGAGAATTTCGACCCAACAAACTATTTTATTAACGAAACCTTATAAATTATATATTATGGCTTCAATTATCAAAACGTCAATCAACCTAGACAGCATTGACAAAACAAAAATCATTAACGGTAAGAAAGGTAAATACTTGCCAATCGTAATTACTCTTAATGATGAGGTAGATCAATTCGGTAACCAAGGACCAGTAATCCTCGAACAATCTAAAGAAGAGCGCGAAGCAAAAGCTGCTAAAATCTATTTAGGTAATGTGAAAGTTGTATGGTCTAATGGTCAAAACGTAGATGCAGCACCACGTGAAGATAATCGTGGCGGCTTTAGTGCCCCAGCACCTGCGGCAGTAGATGACCTGCCATTCTAAACAAACTGTGTATAGCAGTATAAATTAATAACACTACAATTCGCATTTAATGCAGACAACAGAGATCAATGGATTTGAGATTGATAAATTCAATCAACATGGCCTTGAAGAGGGAAAGTCACAGGGTATATGCCCATTGTGTTCTCACGATAGGAAACCCAAGAATCAAAAGGACAAATGTGCTTCTTACGATTGGGAACGTGGTCTTGGTACTTGTCATAATTGTAATAAAACTTTTCAGCTCCATTCTTTTCAGCGTAAGGGCAAAGCCGAAAAAGTATATGTTAAGCCTATACAACCGGAAGAGCAAGCCACCGTCAACGATAAAGTTGCCGAGTGGTTTGCTTCTCGAGGTATATCAAGGTCTACATTATACGAAGTCGGAGTAACTGACGGTGAAGAGTTTATGCCCCAAACTGGGAAAGTAGAGCACACAATCCAATTTAATTATTTTGTAGGTGACCAACTCGTTAACGTAAAGTATCGTGACGGTCGCAAAAATTTTAAGCTTTACAAGGGTGCTGAAAAGGTATTCTACAATATTAATAGTATAGTAGGGTACGAGTACTGTGTGATCGTTGAGGGCGAAATGGACGTATTAGCGCTGCATGAAGCAGGTGTTACTAATGCCGTTTCTGTCCCCAACGGCGCCACTCTCAATACAAACAATCTTGAGTACTTAGATAACACAATTGATTATTTCTTAGACCAAGAAAAAATCATTATAGCTGTAGATTCAGATGAGGCTGGCCAAGCTCTACAGCAAGAACTTATAAGAAGACTTGGTACAGAAGTATGTTACATCGCCACATTCGACGATTGTAAAGACGCAAACGAATATCTTATTAAATATGGCAAAGAAAGCCTTGTTAGCAGAATTACCGCTGCTACTCCCGTCCCCCTGGAAAATGTTACAACCTTTAGAGATATTGAAGGAGATGTCACTGACTTTGTTAGGAATGGATTTAAGCCGGGCTATCAAGTTGGGCTTCGCGAGTTTGATAGCATCTTTAGTACTTACACTGGTCAGTTTATTACTGTTACTGGTATCCCCAGTTCTGGCAAGTCTGATTTCGTAGACCAAATGTGTGTAGGCTACAACCAATTATATGGTTGGAAGACTGCATTTGCTTCTCCTGAAAATCAACCTACATTTTTACATGCCCACAAACTTATGCGAAAGATTTGGGGTGGAATGCCTAGTGAGGCGGATATTAATACTGAAAAGTGGAACACTATTGCTGATATGTGTAATAGTAGCTTTTACCATATTGATATGGAAAAGTATACACTTGAGCATGTATTAAAGAAAGGTGCTGAGCTAGTAAAGCGCAAAGGTATAAAGTGTTTAGTAATAGACCCTTATAACAAAGTGCGGTCCGCTAAGCCTTCTACAGATGTTAATCAATATACACTTGACTATTTAGAACAAATTGATGTATTCGCTAAAAAGTACGATGTGCTGGTTATAGTAGTAGCTCACCCAACTAAGATGTATAAAGATGGCAATGGCAAAATAGAAGAGCCGACTATGTACAATATTAAAGGTGGAGGTGAATGGTATGATGCTTCTTATCACGGGTTGCTGGTGCATAGAGACTACGATGCACAAACTGTTAAGGTTAAGGTACTTAAGGTTAAGTTCCAAAACTTAGGTGAGAATGGTGCTGAAGCACATTTTAAATGGCAGTCGGATAGTGGTGGTTACAAGGCTATTGAAAACCCTACTAGCTTTGCTAGTGATAAAATGCCTTGGGAATAATGGGTAGTGGCACTAAAAGAAAAAAGTCTAAAAAAACAAATTGGGGTAGCTATTACCGGTCAGAATATGAATACCAAGCAATGGTATGGTGTTTAAAAAACGATATTAGAATTGGATTATTAGCGGCCGAAACAGGGGAAGGACCTAAACGATTTTTTGTAGAAATAGAAATCGGTAAAAAGAAAAGTCGTGATCCTAGTAAGTATTTAGCAGAAGACGCACGAAAACAAGTTTATAAATATTATATTTATTATTATGAAAAACATAGAAACGCAGTATCGTAGTTTAGTTAAAGAACTATTAGATGCGCCCTTCAAACCTGATCGAACAGGTACAGGTACTTATTCTCTTTTCGGCAAAACGCTAGAACATGATATGTCAGCGGGTTTCCCGCTTTTATTATCTAAAAAGGTTTCGTTTAAAGCTGCTAAGTTTGAATTGCTTTGGATTTTGCAAGGCCGCACTGATATGGAATACTTAAGAAATAACGGTATTAATTATTGGGACGACGATTATAAACGCTCAGGGCGTACTGATGGAACGCTTGGTCCTGTATACGGTAAGCAATGGCGCAATTTTAATGGCGTTGACCAACTCCAAAGAATAATTATGGGTATAATGACTAAGCCAGAATCTAGGCGCCTTATAGTCAATGCATGGAACCCGTCTGAATTACACCAAATGGCACTGCCTCCTTGTCATTACGGCTTTCAAGTTTATATAAACAATAACAAGCTTGACTTAATGTGGCAACAGCGTTCTGCAGATGTATTTTTAGGTTTACCTTACGACATAGCCATGTATGGTTTATTACTAGAGCTACTTGCCAAAGGAGCGGGTTATAAACCAGGTAGATTAATAGCTCAATTGGGTGATTGTCACTTGTATTCAAACCATAGAGAGCAGTCTAAAGAACTGCTTAGCAGACAATTAAACGGTAAGATACTTCCTGTGTTAGACTTAGCCGGCTCAGGGCTAACAATTGGCTATGATAAAGATGTAGTTGTACCTAGCCAATGGGAAATAGAGCTTAAACATTATGACCCACTGCCAGCGATTAAAGCACCTTTAAGTGTAGGACTATAATGAAGTATTTTATTTATCACATTCCAGGTAAAAAAATTGGTGTAACACGTAATCTTGATAAGAGAGTTACTCAGCAACAAGGTTATGCTGAAGGCGAATACGAGGTTCTATTTGTAAGTGATGATATTAATCAAATATCAAAATTGGAAATAGAACTTCAAAAGTCTTATGGCTATCCAGTGGACCGCACTGAATACAAAAATTTATTTAAATCTAATGTTATGAAAATCAATGTAACTGATCAAACAACCACTTTCCCTGTACATATTCTGCAATTAAAAGAATATTTGAGTAGCGTAATGGGGGTATCATGGGTAACTCCACAAGGCGATCGCTATACTTTAAGTGGACGTAATGCAGAATGGATATTAGACAATGCCATGAAGAGCATGTATACTGAAGACCGATGCTACATATATAATGAAGCGTTTAAAAAGTACGAACACGGTATGTTTGCTAAAGTTGAACCTCAGGAAGAGGACATTGCTAAATTTGAATTAATACGTAAGTGGGCTGACGATCGCGGCATTTATAAAAGTGGCGATAAGAAAACACAATACGTTAAGCTTATGGAAGAAAGTGGCGAACTAGCTCAAGCTATCTTAAAGAACGATGACGTTGAGTTTGTTGATGCTATTGGCGATATGGTTGTTGTACTTACAAACCTCGCACATCTTGGTGGTTATAAAATTGAAGAGTGTATTGACGCTGCTTATAACCAAATTGCTAATCGTAAAGGCAAGATGGAAAACGGTACGTTTGTTAAAGAAGAAGCGTTCTCTAATTACCTTAAGTCTAAAGCTCAAACGTTATGAAGCAAAAGACAATTAACTTCCGCGATCCAGTAGTTGAACGCGTAGTAGATAAGTTTGTTGGCCGTTCAGATGTAGGATATAAGAAGTACGGCGTTACATTAGAAGAAGATCCAGGGGAAATGCTTGAATGGCTAAATCACTTGCAGGAAGAACTTATGGATGCAGTCTTATACTTGCAGAAAGCTAAAGAAAAGTATGAAGCAACGAGCTCCGAGGAGTAATATGAAAAAGAAATACAGCAGGAAGAAAGGACCCGTAAGAGCAAACAAGGTATCATACGATGGTATTAAATTTGCGTCAGGGCTGGAAAAATATATGTATATAGCTTTAAGAAAAGCTAAAATAACTGCACTATATGAAGGAGAAACATTTGAATTACAACAGTCTTTTGAATTCCCATTTGAAAGTTTCGAGCGGACGGGGAATGGTAAAGGCGAATTTATTAATAGAGGAAATAAAAAAATCCTTAATATTAAGTACACCCCGGACTTTGTAGGCAAGCACTTTATTATTGAAACTAAAGGCAGAGCTAACGAATCATTTCCGATGCGCTGGAAGTTGTTTAAGAAGTATATAGCCGAAAATAAGCTTGAGCCCTTCACATTGTATAAACCTCAAAATCAAAAAGAATGCGACATGGTAGTGGAGTTGATTCTAGAGCGCCAAAAGAAAACGCTCGGAAGCAATACATAGATAGGCAAATAAATAAATGGGTGATGTGGTCTTGGAAACAACGTGGCCGTGTTAAATACAAAGAGCTAATAGCAGAAATTGAAAGAGTTACACAATATGCAGGAAAACGAAAATAATAATCTCAGCGGCCAATGGGCCATCTCACTAGGTTTTTACCCAGGAGTATTAATTGGTATGCGTAGTTATCATAATGATGATATTACTTCACACGTATTCTACCTCCCTTTCTTTGATATCGCAATACAAATATATAAATAACAAACACTATGAAAAACGATTTTGACGTGTCAGATAGCTTCGCTGACTTTGTTGATGAGCTTACTACCGATGATAAAAATAATAATGCATGCAGTATTGATAATCCTGACTGCGAAGGTTGTGGAAGCTAATGTGTTCGGCACATAGAAAAATGTGTGATGCCTGCAAGAAAAAGCTGATTGACGATAAGCTGCGGCAATGCGCATCCATATTTACTAATCTAGGTATGGAATCTACAAGCGAAGAACGTAAGGACGCTTACGCAAAAGAACAAGAATTGCTTTATGAGATTAGAGCAATAGATAGGGAAAAAGGTAATAGGCTTTTGAATATCATGTAAATAATAAAGGGGACCCGTAATTGGATCCCCTTTTTTTATTTCTTTTTGTTTTTCTTTAACTCAGACCGGTCATACCTTGATACCCTGCCTTTTGCTTTTCTTTCTTTCTTAGCTGCTGCTAAATCAGACGGGCTAAGTTCAGCATAAGTTTTTGGTGTGTCACCACTAACTTTTTTAGTCGGCCTAAATGTGCCGCTGTCTCCTTTGCTGTAACCTTTTTTACCTTTCGGTGTTTGCCAGTCTTCTTTAAACCAACGTTTAAGAGCTAACCCTTCTTTAGTCTTTCTGACTTTTTTAAAAGGCGAGTTGTCTTGAGTATACATATTACTTTTTCTTTCCTTTGTTCTTTCTGCATTTGGCGATGGCACCAGAAGCATAAGCTGAGGGGAATACATCATATTGTGCTTTTACTTTGTGGTAACATGCGTCTTTAAGTTTTAACGGGCTACCTAACCGTTGTGGTCCACAGCCAGCCATTATTTTTTATAGCTTTTAGCTGGAGACTTAGCTTTATATTCGTCCTTACGCTTTTTACGCAATTGTTTTTTTGCTTCAGCATATGTAACGTTATCAGAAGTCATTGCAGTTAACGCCGCTTTAACCTTGTCAACGGCCTTTGTGCTTTTACCCATCTCTTTGTCTTTAATAGACTGCTTGTGAGCAAATTCGCCGGCTGTTGTTTGTTTAGCTGGAGATTCCGGTGCAGCTTTAATTGCATCTTGCAAATGCTGCGGTAATTTTCCTTGATTACCTTTCAATGCCTTTAGCATTGGAGACTTAGGGCTTTGTTTGTACATACTACTATTTTTTATTTATAAAATCCATTATGTTATCTTTTTTCTTTTCTTTTAAAGCTTTGTAGTTATCTCTGTAAAGAACTAAAGCAAATATTACGAGCACACTCATTATTGCAAAAAACCCAGGTACTACATAATATTGGTATTCAAATGCAGTTGAATTATTAGAAGTATCTATATAATCTTCATCTTTAGCAATCCAAACTGTTTTATAATACCCGGCCGCTTCATTCCAAACCCAATCAACAGCAACACTGTCCTTGTACTTAGCGTGGTAAGTCCTTAAGCTATCGCCATACTGCCAATTGCAATTTGTGTAGTGATATGCACTATCCTCTGCAACTGAAGGATAATGACATTCGTATTTACTCGGTTTTTTCGGTTGCATACTTAACTCCCATTATTGTTCCTATAATACTAAAACTATTTGTTAATAGTATACCGAACATATTGCTCCATGCATTGCCTAACAATGTTGTATCCACACCACTGAGTAAAGCTGTAATATACATTAGTGTAGTAAGTATACCAACTCCTATAATTATTACGAGCGCAACTTTAACTATTAAACCAATAAGCTCAAACTGAGTGCGTTTTTGTAATAAATCTAAATCTTCGACAGCTTCATCACGTAACTTTTCAGCGTCATCCAATGCGGTTTTTAAATTTGCCATTAAAGATTTATTTTCTTCAGCGGCGTCAGCAAGTTCTTTGTTTTGCCTTTGTACTTTTTTAGTTACTTCTAGTCTTTTTTTGCGAGAAGCAGCGTCGCGATCTTTACAAATTTTTATGTACTCAATAAATTCTTTGTCCCCAGCTTCAGGTTTTATAACTTTTAGTATGTTACCTTCTAAGAATACTTTTTTCTTATTAGCTAACTCTAATAGTGCTTTTTTAACTTGCTGGGTAACCTGCATTATTTATATACTTTAAACGCAGCAGTTTTGTTTTTATAGCCGTTATAATCTTTTAAAAACTCTTCAAGGCGTGGCTCAATTTCATCGGATTTAATAATCCAAAATTGTGCACCAACATCTTTTGCTTTATTAATTTCTTGATTATCGTCTGAAGAAGAAATAATGCCTATAACTACACCATTGCCGTAGTCGTTATTAATTTTACTAATAAGTTCAATACCGTCAAAGCTAGAACCTATAATATTTAAATCTACAAATACACATTCAGGTCGTTCATCTATTGGCCCATCTTCAAACCATTGTTTAAATAGCTTATCAGCTTCATCTGAGGAGTTAAGAGCTTCTAAAGATAGTGTCATATCAAGAAGACTGCATGCGTCTTCAAATACTAAGTGGAATAGATCCTCGTCGTCTATAAGTAATATTGAATCAATCATTGTTTAGTTTTATTCTAATTTTAGTTCCTGTTTTTAATTTTTCCGATGTAATACCAAAGGCATGTTCGTCAATTATCGCTACACATATATTTAGTCCTAATCCAGAACCACCTTCTTTTTGTTTGCCTCTTGTATAAGGTTTAGACAGGTCTTCAAATTCTTTTTGAGACATACCGCGTCCATTGTCCTCTATAGCTAAGGTATTAGCATCGTCCATATAGATGTGCACCATCTTTGTAGAACTATCATTATATTTTAATCCGTTTCGTATTAGATTATCTATTGCTGTACTAAACAAAGCCTCATTAATGTAAGCTTCAGCTAATTCATCTATTTTAACTTGTTTTATATACGAAGTAGAAGAAAGGTAATTTATCAGTACTTCTTTAATATTTAAGTTTTCTTTATCTAATTGCGCATCTTCTTTTACTAGGTTGGTAAATTCTTTAACGCCTTTATAAACTTTTTGCGTATGTTTTAACCCCTCTTGAATCATTTTAAGTGGGGCATTTATTTTTAACTCTTCAATTTGCGCATCTGTTAATCTGCGTTTTAAGGAGCTTAATCCTCTTGGTATATATGTATTAATACCAGAATGCATATCGTGCCTTAGAATCTTTGCAGCGTGCTCTAAATATCCGCTTTTTTTGTATACTTCGCTTTCGATTGTTTTCTTTTCTGTTATATCAGAAGCAATTTTTAAAATGCGGTAAGTTTCACCATATGGGTTTTTAATTGGATTATAATTACCATATATCCATATGTCATTGCCGGACTTAGATAAACGTTTAAATTCACCGGATTTAACATATCCTTTCCGTAGCTTAAACCAAAAATCTTTATAGTCACGCTCGTTTAAATCTTTAGGCATTAAAATGCGGTGTGGTTTACCAATTAATTCTTCTTCGTTATACCCTGTAAGATCACAAAATATTTTATTGCACGATAATATTGTGCCGTCTATATCAAGCTCTACTAAAATATTTGATCTATTAATGGACGATAATGTATCGTCTATTGTACTCATTTTATACCTTACTTTTCTAACAAACTCAACTAAAGCATAAAAGAAAAAAGGCATAAAAGCTACCACGCTTAACCATCCGAATAAAACACTATTATAGTTTAACTCCGCATACTCAATAACCAATGCAGTTTGGTATGCGAAAAAAGCTAACATAATTAATGCTGCAATTACTACGGATATTTTAAGCTGTAGCGATAGTTTCATTTTTTGTTTTTATTTTTTTGCAGCAACCACCATCTCTGCGCGGTATAACCTATAGATACAAGTAGCAAAGCTAACTTAAGCATTACTTCAATTTGTGACATGCTAATAGTCATTGCTGTTGTGTTTAATAAAACCAATCTAACGTCGTGCTCGTTCATATTAAATATGCTTATACTTTGTTTTACCATTTGCCTTATAGGCTTTTAAGGTTTCGCCTCGGTTCAAGCCGTCAGCAACCCAGGATACGTGAACCCAAGCAGGTTCTTCGTCTGTTCCAAATTCCCAAATAAGCTGATCGTAGTCTAAGTGGTTTTTAATACGATTAAATATGTCGGCATTGGTTATTTTGCCATATATGTCAGCATCAAGGTCAAGTGCTTGACCATTACAATGCTGCGAGCGCTTACTCCCCCCAATAGCTTCATTAAGTTCTTTGCCTCGATATCCAGATGAAACACCAATAGGTACACCAAAGTGTAACCTAAGTGGTTCAAATATATTCTCAGCTACTTCTTTTAATGCTACTAAATGCGAAACAGTCGGTGTATTATCAATTCCGCGACGAGACGCTGTATTTGATTTAGATACTTCTTTTACCGATAAGTGCTTTGATAATTTCATTTTATTTTCTTCTTTTTTTAGCTCTAGCGGCACGGTCTTCTCTTGTACCTCGTGATTTCTCTCTTGTTTCCTTAGCTTTTTCAATGCCCACTGCTTTCCGCTCTTTTTTAGCTTCTATTTTAATAAGATCGTGCTCTTCAATTTTTGCACCAACATCCCAAGTTTTCCAACCAAGTGCTAATGCTATACGCTGCCATACTGTATTTCTAGAGTCTAATGCTTCGGAATAACCATTGATAAGGTCAACCATTCTATCCATAGGAATATTAGCCGTACCCGAAACAAGAGAACCTATTATAGAATATGCAGGGCTTAATACTAATCTGCCGTCTTGCATTATATCAAAACCTCTAGCCTTAAGTACATCTTTATTAAATTGCTCTCCTTTAATTGCTGAATATATTTTTCTTGCTTTTGAGCCTATTGGTGGAGAAATACTTAAAGCGGCCAAAAGAGTATAAGCATGATCAGCCATAAACCCTTTTTCTTTTTGTGCAAAAAACTCGGTAATTGTGTTTTTAACAGTGGCTAATGCCGCGCCGCGTACTCCGCTACCTTTAAGAATAGAATCTGTCATACTATTTATAATACGCAAATTTCTTTTATCATTCTTACGCTGTAACTTTTCTAACTGAGCTTCTGTCATTTCTGATTCGTCTTCGTCATCGAAGCCTGGTATAAGAGCGAATAAAGCACTTTGTAGTGCAGAGAATATAAAGTTTTGTACAGCTCCGTAATAAATAATTTTAGATATATGAGTTTTAGCATCGCCACGACCATTAGCAAGGTCTTGCATTGCTTTCTTCATTAAACGAGTGTACTGCATTGGTGTATTTTGGAATGCCAGTATAAGACGACCTAACGAACTGCGTTGCTCTTGGGATACTAAATATGGGTCTGAAGATTGCTGTGCTTCGTCAGCAGTTTTACTAAAATCTTCAAACGCCTGTTTTTCAGCTGCTTCTTTTTCCATGCCCTCTTTTAAATATGAGTTTACACGGTTGCGATAAAAAGACGCCCCACCCATTGAAATTGCAAAACTATCCGCAATTTGTGTTGGTGTAAAACCAATCTTTAATAAATAAGCAATAACAGCTCCAGCTTTATCTTTAGCACCTTCTGCTTCATTCGCAATTTCAGCAGTATTTACATCTGTTTGTAGACCGGAGCGACGTTGTTTTAGCTTGTCAGAGTTAAATATCATTGAAAAGTCAGTCCAGTACTGCTTTTGATTTGCAAAAGCTCCAGCGGCTTTTAAAGGGTTATTATCCGACCAATTAATAAAGTTAGTAGCAGATAATGTTTGTAATACTGCAGATCTTACGTTAAAGAACATAATTGCCCCAGTAGAATTGTTTACCCAATTCATCCACTGGTTCATTTGCTTATTCATGCCTGAAGGTCTGTTGCGACCGTTTGTCATAGAATATAAGGCATCTTCAATAGCTTCTTTATGGCGAGTACCGTAAACAGCTTCAATTTTATTTAAATTTTCACTACTAAATATTGCTTCTGAATTTTCAATAAATTCTTGTAGGTATTTTTTTCTACCTACTTTTTCCGTCATATTATTAAGGTCTGATATAAGCGTTTGCGATAACCAGTAAGGCGTAGGATCCATCCAAGTATCTTGTCTAGATATAAGTTGCATTGCATTACCTAATTCAATAAGACCAGGGAATTGGTTGATTTCATTAATTAAAAAACTAATATCATCTTTAGACATACCGGGAACTTCAATGCCCTGCTGCGTCCACATATATACTCTTAATGCTTGGTCATAAGTAAACTTACTATTTGTAATTTTTTTACCCAGCATTTTAAAGTATTGCTTATTAGCTTTTGCTACCGCTATATATTCTCTACGTACTTGTTGTTTAACAGCTTCAATTTGAGCTACACCTCTTACGTAAGGTGTGATTAAATTATCTTCAAAAAACTTTTGATCAGCTTCTCCTTGTTTCCCTTTTCCAGCAAAAGTATATGATGTTAGTCCTCTAAAGTCTTCAGCAGATGCAGGCACAAATAATCTGTACTTACCCTTCTTTTCACCTTGCATTTTAGCTTGTACATCGGAAAATACTTTATCTGGTGCAACACCTTTATTACGGCCTACCATTTCATTAAACTCGGTGTTTAATGATTTGCTAAATTTAATATCAGAAGCTTCTAAACCCTTATCTACAAGATTAACAAAGTCGCTAGGTAATGCTTCGCCATATTTTAAATTATCTGTATTAACCTCGTAAAATCTATTTTTATAGTCTTCTTTATATTTAGCAGAACTTTCTTGTACGCTATCCCATGTTTTTGTTACAATAAAATCAGCTAATGAACGTTCCGCTCTGGCACGATTTCTATCTACGGCTACTTGCTTACTAGTGTTAACGTAAATTACATGTACCTCAAAACCTGCGTCTTCTAAAGCTTTCATTTTTTTAGTAGTCGCTTTATAAGATGCACCAGTTCCGTCTATCACCATACTTTCTTTAGCGGCAGTATTTTGAGCTAAATCTTCTTCTGCTGCTTTTCTAGCTTTCCATCCTAGCTTAGCACGCAAAGAGCGTTCTTCTTTATTATAAGTTTTCTCGTCACTTGCAAGCCCAGCTTCTTTAATGTATTTTTCTAAATATGGGTCTTGATTAATTAGTCTATAACCTTTTTCTGTTAAATCTAAGCCACTTAATACACTAGACTTACCAGAACCAGGACCTCCTACCATAAATATTGCTTTAGGGTTTTCAAGAGAAAACTTAACAGATGGTGCAATAATATTTTTAGCATCAGTAGCTTTAGACCATTTTATATTTATTTTTTTCTTGTAGGCTTCTACTTTTTCTTCGTTATTAAGATCGTCTTTTAAAGTTTGCAATGTGCCTTCTTTAATTACGGTAGAAAATATTTTTTCTTGTGCGGTATTGTCTAAAACACGCATGCGCTCAATACCAGACTTATTTGTTTTGCTTAGTTTATCTATTAATGCAGCAGTATTTATATCAGTTGCCCATAAAGTATTTTTATTAAATATTTCATTTAAAGCATTAATACTACTTTCATCTAATTCACCAAATTGGTCTAATCCAAAGCTTTCATCAGCAGCTAAAGAAGCTAAGTCAAACATTAAAGCTGAGTTAGGATATACATGCTCCATATATGGTGAACCTGATATACCACTAGAAATGTATTCTAATGAGCCTAAAGCTCTAAAGCCTCTTTTATCATGCTTATTATTCATATGCTGGAGAAACCTCAAAAAGTTTTTCTCCGTCAAATCACCTTTTTTAACTGCCGTTATAAATGTTTTAGCAACAGATATTGCTAATTTCCTATTTGCAATATTTGCTGCTTGTATATCTAAAGCTAATCCAGACTCTGCAGTTTTTGTTGCGGTGCCAGAGCTCTGTTGTGCTTGAACTACTCTTCTTGCAATACCAGTTTTTGCGGTATAATATTCTATTGCACTAAGCTGTGCACTACTCATTTTAGAAGTTTGAGTTTGCAAAACACTAGACTCCGCGGCGGTTGCAATATCGTTATCACCAAATACAGCACCACCACCAAAAGCGTTTACCTCGCGTGGGTCTATAAGTAATGCTGCGTTACTAACTTCTTGGTTATACTGGGCTAGCTCGGCTATTGCATCCGCATTACCGCTCTCAGCTTTTTTCGTTAACCCAGCTAATGAACTCCATTCATTAAAAAATGTTTCATCGAAAACTGGTAAGTTAGATTCTTTTATTGAGTTTTTAACCTGTCCTTCTGCTATAAACTCTAATAACCCTTGGTCTTCTAAATATTTAAGAGTTGCAAATATTTTTTCAAAAGGTACATTAGATATATCTATAGGATTTTTTAATTCAGCCGCAGCGGTTTTTATTGCGTTAATTATTTCTGTATTAAAAGTTCCCTTATTTTCTTCGTCTTCAAGTAAGTTAATTTTTTTGTTTTCACCTAATTGTTTATGAATATTTATAGCTTGCCCAAACGCAAATGCAACATCTTTGCGTCGAGCTTCTGCTCTGGTAAAACCTTTTGAAAATTTAACATTACCTCTTTCAAAATCAAGAGCAAGTTTTTGGATATGATTATCAAGTAATTCTACTTGTAATCTTTCTTGATTAGCATCAAACGCTTGGCGAATTGCGCTTTCAGGATTTTGCATTTCCTGATTAACAATTTCTATAGCAAGTTCTTCTCCGACTGCTTTAGCAATAGATTCTTTTTTACCGCGAATAGGATTGCCTGATTCTTCTAAAACAAAAGATAAAAAAGTTTTATCATCTATTTTTAAAGAAGCTTTTGGTAATCTACGTACAATTTCCGCACCTGATGTTCTTCCTGCTTTATCTGTAGTCGTAGTTTCTCTATCTATTTTTTTACCCTGCCAATCACTGGTAAATACACCATCCACTTTCTTTTGAATAGCAGCAGGAAAAGCAGTCATTAAATAAGTAGTGGTCATGTTTTCTAGAATGGCTTTTTTGTTTTTAGTTAACCATTTTCTTAATTGACCATCTTTTTTACCGCCCATTGCTTTTTTCAAATCAATGTCAACTTGTTTACCCAAAGCAAGACGCAGCTCGTTTACTAATGGTGTAACTGTTGTGTTTTTAGAAATGGGAGCGTCGATACGATTTTTTAATGTACCAACAATTCTAGGTATTTTATTTTTAATTGTTTCTATTACCTCAGCGTCAACTACTTTACTATCTAAAAGAGGCTTATATTGAGGTCTTTCGGCTTCCGCACGCTCTTCTATTTGTTCTGTAGTAGTAACATCAGCTGCGGCTCCTTTAAGGTCTTCTACGTCCTCCCTATTAAAGTCTTCTACAATGCCTTCACTACCTTTAAGCATGTCTTTAATACGGAAACCTATTCTCCCGTTAACATACCCATATAAAGTACCTCTACCGTCAAACTTAGCGATATCACCAGCGGAATATACCCGCAAAATTACATCACTAATAGCTTCTTCCATATCAAACTGTAATCCTTTGTTTGATAACTTAGCCAATTGTGCTTGTATCATACCAGGAAGTACCCTAGCTATAAGAGGCGAGTTAGGGTCAAAGAAGTCCATATTAGAGCTCACTTTATCCATTACTTGCTTAGCGCGCTCTGCAGCACCGGAAATATCTTTACTAAGTTTAATATTAGCATTAGCTTCTTTAATAGCAGCGTCTACCGCCGGCTTTCCTTTAACTTCGCCTTTAAATATTTTTTTAGCTAAACCGCTAATTTCACCTGCGTCAAATGAAGCATTAAATGATTCAATAGCAGCAAGAACATCTTTACCGGTTTTAATTTCGGTAGGTATACTTTCACCCTTAGTTATTTTATTCCAACGACCAAGCAGTTTACCTTGTAATGTTTTATTAGCTGTAGACTTTAAATCAAACCTACGAGATAACTCTACAACACCTGCCATTAATTCTTCCGCAACTTCTGCTTTAGAATCGCCTTCGTAAGCCTTTTCAATTTGATTAAACTTATTTTTAGCTATATCACCATATGTTTTAATCATATAGCTTTTTAAATCTTCAGCTAAGCCTATTATATCCGCATTGCCTTCTAATAGCTTTTTAAATAAAGTAGCATGCGCAACTTCATGAGCGGCAACCGATCTATTACGTTTTGCACCTTCGTCGGTTGTTACAGCTATAGGGAAACCTTGGTTAGCTCCAGCTAAAAATCCAAATTTGTTTTTTTCTCCTCTGTAAGCTTCAATGTCTGACTTTATACTGGCTTTTTGTTTTTCTTCTATATCAGAATTATCAATAGCTTCAATAGCTAAATCAATAGCTTCCTCAAAGTTTTCGCCGTTTATATATGTAAACTTCAAATCTTTTTCCGCCGCAGTTCTCATTTGCATCACTTTAGCCTTAGCGATGCTTTTTGATGATTCGCTATTAGCTAAGACATCGTCTTTGCGAAATTCTAATTTCGATATAGTCTCAGCATGCTTTAATATTAAGCTTTTCTTTTCAGCGTCAGTAAGATTTTCATTACTATTTATTTTGTCAACAGCACCCTTAGCTCTCCAAATTTGGCTATCAATATTTAATAATATACGTTTGTCAGAACGCGAAAGCTCATCAATGCGAGCCTCTGCCGCTTTCATTGACTTTAAATTTTCTTTTATTAAGCCATCAGCTTCCTCTTGTAATAAGTTAACCGCTTCTTGAGTATTTACATCTGATAAATCAGAATTTGCTTGCAGGTCATTAATTCTATTTGTTATTTCAATAACTCTTGCACTTCTTTTACCCGCCGCTGCTGCTTCATTTCCTGTTGTTGCAGCAGAATAAACGCCACTAATTAAACCAGGAGCACCAAAGCCTAAACCAGACATAACAGCACCAGAAAAATAAGCTTCACCAACGCCGTCCCATAACGATACGCCTTTATCTAAAACGTATTTATCTGCAGCATTACCAATAATTTGAGATCCAAGCTCAGCTGCACCTTCACGATTTAATCCCGTGCCCCAAGTTTGAATTGCTTTAATTGTAGTAGTTGGGGATTGAGTAATAGGTGTTTTTGAAAGACTAAAAGATTTTTTCAATGCTTTTTTCGCACCTAAGAATTGGTCTAAAGCTACTCTTTCTGTAATGTATTCACCCGCTCCGTATAATATACCAGCTGTATAGAATTGGAATGGAGAATACTTTTCGCCATCTTCCATTTCAATGTCCATTGTACGGAACTTTTCGCCTGAAGCACTTGCTGCCACTAACCCTAAACCTGCCACGGGCACACCCGCTGTTAAAGCTGTATTAACCGCTTGCTCAGAAAATAAATCAAGACCAAATTCTAAAAAGTCTTCAACTGATTTTACTTTGGTAAGCTCTTGGCGTTTTTCAATTTTACCTGTTATTTCTTCGGCCTGCTTAACAAGCTTGTCGCTAGCAACAGAAAGCATTCCCACGTTACCCATAACACTTGGGGCATACATAGGTACATAACCATTTGTTTCTTCACCTGTAATTCTCGCTTGTATCATCTCGGGAGATAATTCTTTAGCGAAGTTTAAAAAGTTGCCCGCAAAGTTTAAAGAAGCTGAAGCTACACGACCGCCTATTACATCTAAGTTGTCGTATGATCTGCCAGTTAAATCAACAAGTTCTTCTAATGTTCCTGCCGTTTCTACTGTATTTGCTATCTCTTCATTTGTTTGTTTATACGTTTCGTAAACGTTATTATATGATTGCTCTATGTTTTTATACTTAGAGATTTCTTCCGGTGTAACCGAAGATGGGTCTTTTTTATATTTAGCGCCTATAGTATTTAGCTCAGCTGCGGCTGTTTCTAAATAAGTTTCTTGAGCTGCTTTGTCATTGCTTAATCTATTAATTTCATTAAGCGCTCTTTCTTTTGAAGCCTTTACTTCAGATTTAAGCCTAGCTCTTTGAGCCTCGCCATCGTCAACACTACCAAATTTTATTGCACCACTTAAATACTTTTTAAGTCTACCTAAAGGAGTGTATATTTCATTGTCAAAGTCTTCTAATATTTCTTCTGCCTGAGCATTTATCAAATCAGACTTAGCAGCATTAAGATACATTGCCTTTGCTTGCTCTTTAATTTTATCTGGCGTGGCCTCTTTGCCTAGCTTCGCTTCGGCTTCTTTAATATAACCATCATAAGCATAGCGCTCAAAAAACTCCCCTGTAGGAGCCATAATGCCTGACGGCAGCTCTTGCATCATAGGTACCTGTTCAGGTACGTCTATATTGTCAATTAACGACTGAAACTCTTCAGATATGCTTATCTCACTTAACCTAGATAAAGCTTTATCTACTGGTGTAAGTTCTGGTGACTCCAAAGAAGTATCGGCCAAACTGGAATCCCCAGCGGCCGTCTTCTTTTCTGGTTCCGTTGGTGGAGTCGTATTCCCCGGAACCGTTGTCTTTCCCTCATCAGAGGTAAAACCAAATTCATTCATGTATTCAAGCAACTCCATATCAGAAGCTTCTGCTCCAATTTGCAAAGAGTCTAAAGCTATTTCGTTGCCGCTTTTATCAAAGTACTTTGGCATGCTATTATATTTAAATTACTGGTAGTAATCCTATTAATCCGTCTAATGTTTTTCTTTCGCGCTGAGCGCTTTCAACCCATATTTTTTCAGCTGGATCCCATTCTTCTACAATCCAAGAGTCTTTACCTGATGGTGATACCCTTGTGTTCTGCTTTTGTATAACTATAGGTACTCTTGCATTAAAACCATTTTGTATTCTTTGTACAGCTGAATCGTAATCTTTTTGAGCAGATGTTCTGGTATCATTGCCATTACCTCCGTTGCCAGCAGGCTTAGCTAATGCACTTCCTCTTGTACTTTCTAAACCATTCATTAGTCTATCTAATACAGTTTCACGAAGCTCGTTAATATCAGATTCTGGGTCTAAGTCGTCAAACTTAAAAATCTCAAATTGATTGTCTGCTATAAAACTTAAAAGATTTTCTTTACTCCCAATGCTGTTATCTAACTTATTTCTTAACGACTCTTTAAGGGCTGGCGTTAAAGGGCCACGCGCTTTAGATTGACGCTCTACTTCGTTAAATATATTTGCTGCAGCTTGTTTCGCAGGCTTGTTAGATGCCGGCATTTTAAAACCAGTAGACGAAAACTCACCAAGTCCTTCATCAGACCACATAAGTTCACCTCTATCATTTACACCGGAAAATGGCATCGCTGCCATAACAGTAGCTTTAGCTATTGCTTCATCGTTAAAACCTGCTGTGGAATAATCGTTAAGATCTGTTTTAAAGTCAGCTTTTAATTGCTGCCTTCCGTCAATATTATTTTTTAAAGAAACTAAACGGTTTTTAAATCCGGTCATTTCGTCCATCAAACTTTGATATTCCGGACTTGTCTTATCTTCTATTTTAGAGGCTTTACTTGCTAAATCAGCATATGCATTTCTCCAGGTTACCACTTGGTCTTTAACTAGCTTACCTTCTTCGGGGGTAAAAGACATGTAGTCAATATCATCTTTAAACCCGTCCATTAATGTGTTAGCTCTAGCTATGCCTTCCTTGGCTTTAGCTTCGCGTGCTTTTTTAGCTTCTAAAGATTTGTTATAGCCAGTCATAAATTGACCGCCTACATCTTGAAATCTACCCTGCGTATCTGATACTCTTCGTGCTGCGGCTACTACACCTAACCCTTGTTGCTTAGCCATTTTATTTTGGTTTAAATATTGGTGCAAGAGTCAACCCCGATGTAGAACCCTGCAATGGGATTGTTGGGGTTTTATAAGCTAAATCAACAGTTTCTTGACCGCCTGAAAGTTTGCTTAAAATTTGGCCACCCAAACCACCCGTTAATGCATTGCCGACACCGCCTGTAAATTGCCCTAGTGCTTCAGTTCTAGCCGCCCTCGCTGCTTGTATTGCCTCTTCGCTCGATGCCAACTCGTTAGCGTTAATTTGAAATTCTTCACCAAGTAGTTGTGCTTTTAACGCTCTAGACTGCTCAGCGCCCATTCTTTCTCTTGTTTGTAATCTGCCTGCTTCTTGAGCTGTTAATCTTTGATTCATTGATTCTTGCTGCCCTATACTTGCAGATGCTTGCTGCGCTGATTGTGCTTGCTGATTGGCTAATGATTGTGCCAATGCTGCAATACCACTACCACCTGCAGCTTGGCTCATAGACCCCATTATATTGGATAACCCCTGCGCTTGTTGCTGCGCTGCAAAATCCGCCGCTTGTGTATTAACGGTTAAGTCTTCCATTGTGTTCTCTAAGTTAGAGTACAAGTTAGAAGTATCCTGAGAAAAGTACTGTTGCATAGATTGGTCATACGCTCCCTGCGCTTCGTCTCTTCTAGCTAGTCTTTTTTTACCGCCGATATATGAAGTGCCGAAATTAACAGCACCACTTAAAATATCCCCGAACATATTTAATTAGTTTATAAGTTATTATTACGTATTATTCGCTGCTGATAAATATTTCAGAGTTAACCGCAAACAGTTCTTTTTTAGCTGAACTTGAAGTGCTAAATACAGCTTCCCCATAGTAGCCTAGTAACCCCGACGTGTTAACTTGGCTATCTTTGCCAAATAATAAAAAGTCTCCGTTAACAGGCGGCGCGCCTGGTATTGCACTGGTAAGTCTTATAAAGTTATTTGCTCTGTCAACAACAAGAACCGTACCTATAACTCTTAATGTATTACCGGGGTCATTTGAATAAATAACATCACCAGGCTGTAGCGAAACATTAATTTCTCCGTTTATGGTTATTATAGTACTGCCCGCGTCATGCGCTAATACATTACCTATACCTTGCACACTAAACTCTTTTAAATCAATATTAGCTAGTGTAGTAGCGTCCCCCATTATATAGTTAAAGTATATGCCTTCTCGCTCTTTCCATGTGCTTACCGTCCCACTTTGTTTATTTGTTGTGATAGAAGCAGTCCACCCTTCATCTCCTTCGTACGAGAGAGTCTTAAAGTTTTTAACGCTTGTGGGGGCATCATTGAATAAAGGTGTAACAGTTGTGTCCTCTTGCACTCCATAAAAGTTTGATCTAGTTGCATTTGAATGTTCGTACAACTCACCGTTTTTAAACGTGTAGTACTCATTGTTCAATGATATACCAGCTTCGGGCTCGTAAGATAATCTAGTATTCCAACCGTCAGACTTCTCTTTAAAGGATATGCCCTCACCACCAACAACAACATTGTAAGAGCCAGCATCGGAATCGTATGATCCTATTATATTAGGGTTAACGTTTGTTTTAAGTGCGTCTTGGAAAAAGGACGACATACCTTTGTCGCTGATGTCCGTAAGACCGTCTCTTGATAACCTCATTACAGCGCCTCTAGCTTTATCAGTAAAATAAGCTCTAAAACCAAAACTTGCAAAAGACTCTGGGTTTTTAGATATGCCGTATTCACCCACAAACGGTATTGTTTGCCCCAATACATTAGCATTGGAAGTAACGTTAGTATTGCCGTCTGCGTTAAACAATGCGTCTTTATTTGCTAGTATTTTAAAACACTTATCTTCTAGTAAAGCTATTAAATCGGTGTCTCTTGCGTGCAACTTCTGAATCGAACCGTAGGTTGGGTTTAAATCTTTAGTAATATTTTCAGCTAGGGTAAACTGATTAGTATTATTAACACCGCTTGTAGAATTAAATATACCGCTAAATATTAAACTAGCGGAACGCCGCTCTTCTTTAAATGGCGTGTCAATAGTTGATGAAACCCTTACACCCTTGCCTATAGTTGGCGCATTAAAATCGTCTTCTCTCCTGTTAGATTCTACCCCGTTTCCAAAAGAATATGAGTTAAAATAATTTAACGTTACAGTATTTGAAAGCCCGGAAATAAGTTTAGCATCACTAGCTTCGTAATAAATGTCTAAATCCGCAAGCTCATTTGGTTCTGTTTCAAATATAGCTGGGTTTGGAGTTGTAAAATGATCAGGAATCGAATCAGATACAATTTCTATTTTTGTAATAGTAGTTGCCTGTACACCAAATTCACCAACAAACGGGCGATCCACAGTAAATGTTCTGTAAATAAATGTCAAGGATCCATTATTTCTAGTGTAGGATTGCTGAGCGGTGCTATTAGTTATATTATATACTTCACTAAAATTATTGTCGCTACCTTTAAATCTTATTTTAGCAAATGGGTTGGCTGCGAGTGCGTACACGTTAAAATTTTGCTTGCCACCCAAGCCCCCGGGGTTTGTATTACTGACAGGCCCGTACACTAATGTAAAAGTAAGCGCACCTTGATCAGGTCTGTTAATAGCTACACTACTATTATTGGTATCACCGAATGATAATCTATCTGCATTTACGCTGGGGTTTACTGTCATGTCTGTAGACACCGAGTTATCGCGGCTGCCCGCGCGTACATTCGCGTTAAACCCGCCCTGAATTACAGAAGTTGACGACGGCACCTCTATGTTGTTTATAAAATCAGAATTTTTAGGCACTTTAACAAAAAACCTCCCTTGAAATTCCGGTCTAGCAGATTCTTCTAAATTATATAGTACGGCTTTTAAGGTACCAGAGGTAATCCCGGTTAACCAATCGTCAGCGGGTATAATACCCGAACCACTGTCAAAACTTATTGAGTAATTTGTTTTACCACCGGAATCATTTTGAGGTCCACCGTTAGCAATTTCATACAACTGCGAAACCCGTCCACCCGCATTTGCTGTTACGCCTTCTTCTATAAATTGTATAGCAGAATTGCCATTAAAACCTTCGTGAAAACTATTATTTTCTACAAAAGTAGGCCCTTGAAAACCAATAAAAGGACCCGCAGCTGTAAAGCCATTTGTTATAGCTGTTATTTGCGCAGACGAAACTTCTGTTTGTTCCATTTTTATATGGCGAGGAGCTTCATTTTGTATATCTAATATTTTGTATCTATTGTTTATAGACACCGCTGTCGACGTACCGTGTTGCTTTTTAAGTATTATATATTGGTCTTCCCTTAATTTATTAACGTCGGACGATGCAAAACTTAACCATGCATTGCCATCTTCAGAATCGTACCATCTATCTAATACAATATTGTAATATTCGTTAGCTGGATCTTTAATATAATACTTATAATATTTAATCCAAGATGGCACGGAAGCTAGTGTTGCGGATGCTGTTAAAGCGTTTTTCTTTGAAGAATTATTTTCAGCTATTATTATAGAAGCGCTGTTATTTGTAAACACCGGTGATTCACGGTTGTATTCATCTATAAAAGTAATGCCTAACTGATAGGTCCTGTTGGACTTTACGCTTTTTTTCCCTAAATATTCTTCACCGGTAGTAAAGCTTGTATTTGTTTGCCCTGCGGTTAAAACAGGAATACTATCAATAGTATAATTTTGCAAGTAATTGCCGTAAACAACCCTATTACCTATTATTTCCTGAGACTTTGCTTTACGCGGGACCGCATCAAACGGCCTTAGTAATTGTATGCTTTCTACAACAGGCCCAAGAAGCTCTGAGGTAATATCAAAGGTAGTAAGCGGCCCGCTAGACAACAAATGGTTGTCTATAATATATATGTTATTAGAGTCTGAGCCTTTAAACAATATTTGTATTTCTTCAACACCAGAGGGCGGTAAAGCGTAAACATCAGTTGGAAAAGTTAAAGTAATTTTCCTAAGATTATTTGTCATGCCCTTATTAAAACCAATAGCCGCTTCATAATCAAACTGGCCTGGCACATACGCTGCTTCACTAAAAGGAGCATATGTGGAATATTCGTTATTAGAATACTTATACCTGTAAGAAAACCTTGGGAAATTATTTTTAAATATAGGGTCTGACTCTAGTAATAATACGCTCCAGTTTAAATAGTTATAAGGCACATCAGCAGATATACTGTCTATTCTAAAAGTACCACCATCAAATTCGCCGGGTTGTTCTCCAGCGGTTAAAGCGGTTATAGTACAAATGGCTTCGTAATAAAGATAACTTCCATCTTCCTGCAATGCTTTTGCGCTAAGTGTTACCTGCTGGTTTAAGAATACATTACTAGGCGCTAAAAACCCAGAAAAGCCACCCGTTATAACAAATGTAGACCCAATAGGTAAAGAACCTGTTAAAGGAGATGCTTGACCTAAATTAGCTGAAATAAATATAGGTGTTATACCCGTACCTCTATTTGAAGTAGAAGAAACTAAAGAAGGAAAACTAGTTATAGAAACAGGCTGCTTTGGGGATAATTTTATAACAGTAACATCTGATTCAACAAAATTTTGGCTGTTTATTTGAGTTTGCGTAGTAAAATCCGAGCTACCGGCTTTAAACCTAGCTATGTCTATTACCTTAGGTTCACTACGATCGTCCGTAAAAAACAACATCCCTTCCAGTATATTAATCCCCGTTATAAGGCTTAGCTTATTAAAGTTTAATACACTATTAACATCTACCAATACAGGTGCTACAATACCTGTAGTTTGGTCGTATTCAACAATAGCATCTGTACTAGAATCTGCTGAATTTAAAAACCAATATATTTTTTCGTTTTGCGAATCTTTAATAACACCTATGCACACAGGGTTTTGCAGTCCAAAATTAGTTTGCCAAAATGTGTTTGGGGCTGTTCTTAAGTTTTTCTTTGTATTACCAAGTATATTTTCTACGGCGCCTACATCAGACCCTTCAGACGTACTTACCTGAATATTCTGAGCATCGCGATATTGTCCATTGGGTACCAACCTTTCATCAAGATCTTTGTTCATCTTACCCTGAATAAATGTATGCTGTAGCTTGGCCATATATTAGTGTTTAATCCACTTGGATTGGTTTCTCATTACTTGTGCCAGCTCTGCTATCTTAAGATTAGACATGCGTAGCTTAGCGTTGCGCTTCGCTGCAGACATCTCTTTCTTAAAGCGAGCGATTTGATATTCTGGAGTATTAGCTCTCGTCGCTAGAACAGCGTGAGCTATGTATTTGTAGATAGCCTCTTCAGCAAACTTGTGTACTTGCATTTCTGCATCTGTACCTAAACCATCGCTGATGTACTTAAGCGTTACAATCTGATCCGCTAGGTGAGAGCTAAAGTGCACTATACCTTTTAATTTGTCGATGTAGAACACACCGTTAGATTGTGCTTCTTCAGGGCTAAGACCATAGCGTCTACCAAACCTGTATAGGTTGAATAATTCGCTGTCTGTTAAATCCCCTGGGTTATCTGAACTGTTTGCTAATTGGCCTCGACCACTGGCTTTAAAACGCTCCCACGTGGTTGATTCATCAGCTTCTATAATCTCGCCGGTGTTATCAAACGTGTATTCGTAGTTTGCATCCTGTGTAATGGCCGTAGGGTTGCTTGTATTACGAGTAGGGTAAAGTATTCTTTCAACACCTTTATTGTCGGTGTAAGAAAACTTAACGTAGTTAACGTAATCCTGCGGTAGTATCATCTGCAGTGCAGGTCCTATCTCAATCTCTTGCGCTTTTTCGGATGGCAATGTATCGAAGCTAAACTCTTGAATTGCACGCTTAGCGTGGAACATTACATCGGTTCGCTTAATCTTGCTGATAATTTTATCTTCACCAACATAAGCAATCATAAAGTTACCTATAATATTATCGAGGCTAGTGAACTGGTAGTCACCGTAGTTTTCATCGCCGCTATTCCAGATGCCATCGGCACCTTCGTAGTACAGCTCGTTAGTTTGATTTATTAGCCCCATTTATTAAGATTTTTCTTGTTGAGTGTTGCGCATTTCTTCTTGAGCTGCAATTTGGTACACCTGAAGCTCTCTTGTAGATATACCCGCAAGCTCTAATATTTTCATTACCAATTCAGTTTCTTCTGATGGATGCAACTCAAAGTTTGTTGAGTTAGAAGCGTTATATTGTGCTTCACCTGAAACTGTATTGTAGCCCCACGCTACTGTAGCGGGTCTTTTAATATAGTTACACGTTACACCTGTAATTAATTCAGCGTCACCGTATACTTTATAGCCGCTTGAGCTTGCTACAAATACTGGGCGAACGTTAGACGGTTTAGTAAGAGGAGATGCGTTAATGTATAAGAATTCATTCTTATTGATACGCTCTACTTCTTTGTTGTCGTATATCAATGTACCAATACGGTATAAATCATTTGGGGCTGACCAATGATTATTTGCATAAGTCATTGCAGCCGTAACTTCAAAGATGTTTATTTTTTCGTTTAGGATATTGAGCATGTCGGAGAACTCCGTGTCATTACCATGCATACGACCGAACTGGTTGATGTCGTAAAAATATTGTTCAAACAAATCCATTTGCGCTTGATTGGCAAATAGGTTGAACTCCTGAGGCGTAACATATCCTCGTTGTTCTTTATTGAGTATGCTTAATACCCGTTGATAAACAGTGTCTACGCTTACGCTCATATTCTTATTTGATTAAAGTGGAGGCTACCTTAGTAACCCCCACTGTTGTTTTATAATCGTTTTTCAATTGTGTTCAGTACTTCCATACCTTCGTCTGTTTTAAAGTACGATGCAAGTGCTGAATATGGGTGCTCGTCAAATGGCACCGTCATTAGCTTACGCCCTGTATTAGCGTAACTGAATGTTCTTTGGTCTTGTGATAATGCAATCAATCCTTGCTCGACCGCTTTAATACCAATGTTACGCAAGTGTACGTTTTCGTCATTAGCTAGTTCTATGAACAATTGTGGATTGCGGCGAGCAAACACAAGGAGATCGCGTTTAAGTTCCTTAGAACTCATCTCAGATACCTTAGAACCGAATTCTACACGCAAGATTGCTTCAGCTTCATCAACATCCATTGCTTTAGCCGCGTTCATTGCGTCAAGTTCTAATTCAATCCAACCAACTTCGTTTTCAGCAACCGCTTCTGGCTTGTATTCTTCAATAACACCTTTTTCCATAAATGGATGGTAAAGCGATAATAGCTTTTGAAGTACCACGTTTTCTTTGGGTACATTCAACGCACCGTTTCTAAATACAATGCGACCTAATGTAGCAGGCCCTTCTTGCTCATCTACAAAACAAGAACGTTGGTTAGTTGCATATCTAATTTCACGCTGGTATCCTTTTTCTTCATCAAACCAAAGCAAAGGCTTTTTAGCCGAATGCACTGCTGGTAGCGTGAATACTAAGGGTTTTCTACGACCGGTTAATTCATATAAGCGGTCTTTGTATTCCCAGGTGGGTTTTTTTGGCAGTGGAGGAGTGACCTTTGTATTTTCAAATGATACTTGAGGTGTCTCTACTGTAGTTTCTTTTTGAACCGGAGCTTTCTTAGCTGCGGGTTTTTTAGCTGTTGCCATAATATAATAAGATTAAATAGATAAAAGAATAATGCCCCCGGCCGAAGCCGAGGACAATATTATAAACTTACTTCAATAATACGAAGTTGTTTGCAGCTTGTACACAAAGTGCACGCTCAGACAAGAAGTGTACATTCATCTCATCAATTGCGCTAGTGTAGTTACCACCAACTGAACCAGTTACCCAAGACTTCATGCGACGATCTTCAGCTTCGTTAGCACGGTAACGGATGTGCAAGAATGGACGAGAAATGTTCGTACCTAATTGCTCATCGTATACAGTAGAAGTACCAGCAGGAACAAGAACACCTTCGATATCGCCGATAGAACCGCGAGTGGTTGAGTCGTTCAAGTATTTCCAGTCAGTCTTGTAGAAGTCGTAAGAACCGCGACGGAATCCAGAGAATCCTAAGTTCAATGCCATATCTTCTTCGTTGTTGAATACACCGTAAGATGTACCACCAGCTCCGTAAGAGTTTTGAGCAGCAAGCATGTTGTCCATACCTAAAGAAGTTGAACGATCCAAGAACAACATGTTCTCTTCAATAGCACCTTGCTTATCAAGTTCAGCCAAGATTTCGTCAAACTGAGCGAGACCGTTAGCGCCACCAAAGTCAGTAGAGTTGTAAACCAAACCGCGAGATTCGATAGCTTCGAACATACCTTCAGAACCTGTAACACCTGTAGCGATAGTAGCTACACCCGCTTTTTCAGTTTCAACCATGCTCATTTCCAAGTAGTCTTCAAAACGTAGACGAGCTTCGTGCTCAGACTTCAAGTACCATAAGTAACCGCCAGTTCCAGCTTCAGTAGTAACTTCAACCCAACCGATCTGAGCTACGTCAGAACCGTTAACGTTGTACTTATCACGTAAGATGATAGGCTTGTTCTCGAAAGTTGTGAAAGAAGCGTCGAATGAGTTACCTACATCACCTGATCCTTTTGCATACTCAGAACCGAATACGAAAATGTTGATTGAACCGTCAGACTTGTTTTTCAAAGCTGTTGGAAGAACAGCACTTGTTTCACCGTATACTTTGATATTTACTACCTGAGTAGAAGTATCGCCAGCACCGCTAGTGAAAGTTCCCATGCTATCTACGCGAGCTTTTGCAGTAACAGTACCGTTAGAGATAACCAAAGTTTGACCTACACCAATAAGCGAAGTAGGGTCAGTTCCAGTTGGAAGACCTGTAAGAGTAATGGCAGTACCGCCAGAATTTGAGTTAACGCCATCGTATGCGATGTGCAAACGGCCTTGTTCTGACCATACAACGCGGTCAGACGCCATTGGCATTTCAGCACCAACCATACGTAGGAATCCACCTACAGTACGCTTTCCGTAGCGCTCTACTTCCTTTTCGTAAACTTCAGGAAGAAATTGTTGTGTAAAGTCCATGTCAGCCACAGACAAGTAATTGTCCCCAAACAATCCTTTAACAGGACGTGGAGTTAAGTGCTGTAGTGCAGCACCAGTGTTTGCTAAAGCCATTTTTTATTATTTTTAAATGGATTATTATTTCTTAAACTTAACCTTAAGCTTAGAAGTGCTTTGTCCACTGTCAACTGCGCGTATTTTCCACCCGTTAGATGCCGTTACTTCTTCATGAACCCCTCTCGGATTCATATTAACGTTCTTTGTGCGTGCCATACTATCCTTCACTGCGTCGGCTTTGCCTTGCTCGTAGAAGTGTTGTGCAACTTGATCAGCATTCATAGCCGTGAACAGCGATTTATGATAACCCTTGGCGTCTTTCATTTCCCCCTTTTCATTCAAGAACTTCTTGATAAAGTTGTTAATGTCACCTTGAGTTTCTTTAATCTGGCCAGCATCGTTAACTTTAAAGCGGTACTTCTTGTCTCCAACGTTATAATCGAAACCTTCGAATTTCTCGTTAAACACTTTCGCGCTTTCTTGTTTAAACCTACTGGTTTGTCGTTCAGCAACTTTCGCAGCTTCCTCACTCTCTTTATTATAACGGTTAAAAAATTCAACCGCTTTTTGTTGATCAGGATTCAATCTTGAACCCATCTTAACTTCATCGTAGTATTTAGACTTTAAGCCGTCTAAATGATTTTTAGCTTCCGACAATGCCTGCTTACGCTCTAGCTTCTTTAAACGCACTTCACGCTCATCATCTAAATCTTCGTCGTAAGAAAACTTATCTTGTAATAAGAAGTCAATGTCTTCTCTGTCGTAAGCTTTATATTTTTGCTCGTAGTATTCACGAAGCAATTGGTCTTCGTTTAACGATGCGTAATCTGTATTAAGCTTTACATAGTCCTCTAACGAACCACCCGTTTCACTCATAAAGTCAACGACTTTTTGAATGTTTTCAGGCAGCTCTACGCCTGATGCAGCTTGCTCTGCTACAGCTTCTTCGATTTCGTCAGCTAGCTCCTCAGCAGCTTCTTCAACCTCTTCTTCTGTAATTTCCTGTAATACAGGTTGTTGCTCTACTGGTTCTTCAACCGAGGCTTCTTCTCCGGCAGGTTCTTCAGCTGGCTGCTCGAGGTTTTCTGCTGGTACTTCTTCGCTAACTGCGGGTTCGTCGCGTACAGGAACCTCATCTGTGCTTTGCTCTTGAACGGCATTTTGTCGTAAGTCTAGTTTGATAGTTCCATCATCATCGACGGATGCTATCGGGTTAGTTTCTTCACTCATGATAAGATATTATAAAATTGTTATTACTATAATTACCTAGGTTCAAAGGTACCTAAGCCGAACCCACCCCCAAGTATATCGTTTCCAGAGGATTCGAAGTTTTTAGGTGGTGAGTCATTTTTTCTTTGATCAATCAACTCGCTTTGTTGAGTCGCTTGCATTTTAGTTCTTTCGTCTTTGCGGTCTTCTTTATCAGACTCTTTTTGTTTCTGGCCATCAACTTCAATGCCCTTGAGCTGCATGTTGTACTGGAACTCCAAAGCCATAAGCTCTTTCTTAGCTTCAACTTCACTTTGCATTTTCTGTTGCTCAAGCTGCGCTTTCATTTGTTCAAGCTGTGCTTTTGTTTGGAACAGCGCCTGGTCTTTCTGCACTTCAGCCTGTGCTGCAACTTGTTGTGCCTGTGCGTTTGCTTGTGCCTGTGCTTGTATGTTTTCTTGCTGCATTTGTTGGTCACGCTCAAGTTTCTTCTTGCGGCGTAGCTTCAACAACTGGTTAGCTAACTTAAGGTTTTTAACCTCACGAATATCAATAGCATCCTCAAGGTCAATCAACCCTGCGGACAGTGCTGTTTGAATATTGTTTTCCAACATTCCTTTCTCTTCGTCATCTGGCGACAACTCTAGCATAATACCAAAGTCGTAAAGGTGCAATTCAGTAAGCTCGCTTAACGTAGCCACATTGAATCCACCAATCTTTTGTATAAACGCATCACGCGACGGGCTGTACTCTAGTATATCAGATATTCTAAGTGACAATCCTTCTGCTACGTCAGCTGTTAAGAACAACCCAGCATCCAGTATGTGGCGTGTAGCTGTGTTTGAATTTGCCGCTGCAAGTTTCTGTACGCCAACCAATGCTCTTGCATCAGGTGATGAACCGTCACGAGCTTCATTAAGACCCGTAACGTCACGAATCATCTGCAAGTAGTAGTTATACGTCTGGATTAAAGTTTGTAGCTTCTGACCGCCCGCACCCGTCTGTAACGGCTGAATAGGCACTTTACCAGGGTTCATATCACCCTCTTGTGTAAATGACCTACCAATAACAGAACCCGTTTGGAAGAACATGTTTAATGCTTCTTGTGGGTTGTAGTTTGTACCGTTACCTAAATCAATTTCAGCAAGACCATCGGCATCCATATAAACACCATCAGGCATCATCTTAGATAGTACTTGCTGCATCTTTAAGTGTGTAAGCTGAACCATGTCAGCAAAGCCAGTACAACGACTTACAATAGACTCGATACGGCCTTTATACATTCTAGGCGCTACAATACTGTAATTCATTTTTACTTTATTGTAATCGCTCTTAGGACGCATCATGTTCTCTGCAATACCCCATTCAAGCAGTATGCTTGTACCCAATACTATCGCACCTTCATAAAGTACTTCTAGTGAGCGTGATGCTTTAGCAAAACCTTCAGCATCAGCCGGTGGGTTAAACTGGTCGTCACGTAGTATTACTTTCTCGGCACCTGTAGCTGTTTCTTTAATCTTGTACACTTCATTCATGTACGTCTTGTAATTGAAGTACAGTATTTGAACGGTGTTTGAATCGTAGTAGTTGTCGTTAATCTCACTTCTATTCCAGCTACCCGTTAGGTTTTGTGATCCACTACCTTTAATTTTGTCTAAATCTTCTTGCGTTAGTGAAGGATACTGCTTCTTAAGCTCACTAATCGGTATGGTCTTTACTTCACCGACATAATAAATGTCTTCAAAGTATGGTGATTCCGTGTACGAATACACTAGGTTAGCCGGGTCAACATAATCAACTAAAACACCTTCTGATTCAGAGAAAGTGTTTTTAACAGCGCCTATACCAATGGTTGTTAAATCGTGGTATACACGTCTTTTAATTAAGTCGTACTTGTTGCCATCTAGCAATGTGTTTATCGCGACCTCTTCAGCAATTTCAATACCTTGCTTGTAGCTGAGCTGCATATGTAACTCAAGCTCTTCTTTAGATTCCGGCAATGCCGCAGGGTCGTTTTCGTATAAGTTAATACCAAACGCTTCAGCTGCATAGTCGTTGAGCTCTTTAGTTTGCATGTCTCTAATAATAGAGTCCATGTACTTTGTGCGCTTTTCAACACCGTATGGATCTTGAGAGTATGCCTTGATATCAAAAGACCGATCTGCAATACCGTTAACAACAATATCAACAAATTTAGAAAGTATTGGGACCGGCTTCCAATCAAGGTTGAGATAAGATAAATCACCATTTATGGATAGCTCGTCTTTATATTTCTGTATAGGCTGTTCACCGCGTGCGTATAATCGTAAACCGTGAAAGCTGTCTTGATTGCTTCTGAATCTTACGCTCCCTTGGTTGCCATCAAACCACTCGTTCTGAATAGCTCGACCTACCTGCAGGCCATAAGCAGGCGACATCTTTTCTTGGTCGCTAGCCACTTGGCTTGGGAAAAAGTTACTTGCAGCTGAGTTAGCCATATTGTTATTTTATTATTTTTGAAGTAAAACCGTCTTGGCTGTACCTAGCCACTTTAAGGTTTAATTTTGTTTTCTGTTGCTCTCCTACCGGCCTGTATAAATCTTTATGACATGCCATAATTGCAAGACCTGAGCTGATAGAAGCATCGTGTTTTGTACGATTGTTTATATCAAACTTAGACCAGTCATTAAGTGTATCGTTAAAATACATTGCGCCGTACTCGCCTTCACTAAGCATACCAACGTGTTCGTTAATATACATTTCAATTGCAGCAGCGTGTGCTTGCTTTATGTCTTGGCTAGAGTTCGGTATTCCACCTATCTCTTTTTCAGTTACGGAAAGCTTGTTCCATAATCTGTCAGGTCGGTTCATCGAATAACCTCTGTAGCCTCTGCGCTTAAAATGGTACAGTAACCTAGGTTTGTTATTCTCAGCAAGTAATGGCATTCCGTAAAAGACGCACGCCATTAGTACGTCTTCGAAAAATATCTCCGCTGTCTGAGGCCTAGCTATGTATTCTAGAAAGAACGTGCTAGGTGGTGCATTTTCCATGCTGAACTTTGTTAGTCCGTGCAATGCGCCTTTAGAGCCTCTGCCGTCAGTCGTGCCTGAAATATCGTAACTATCACAGCCAAATGCACCAACGTGCTCGTTACCTGGATAGCGTGTGCTATTCTTTATAATCTGCCTGTTTTGAAGATCGGTACCTGGTACCCAAGAGACTTTAAACCTGCCTTGCGGACTAGGTATAAATACTACCTTTGTGTCCTTAACACCGTTCTCCCACTGAAAATTACCGGTGGTTATAGTATTAGTATTACGCAAGTCGGCGTTATAATCAATCTGTTCGTAGATTTTCGCTAAGTTAAAAATACTATTCTTGCTTTCATCGCGAAAAGCATGGTCTGTAGTACGAGGGAACTGGCGATAGTATTCGTTTAAAGCATCCTGGTCTCCTTTAAGACCTTCAACTTCGTTCTCCCAGTAATCTATAACCCCAACTTCAATTGGGTCGCCGTGTGGTCCTAATACTTCTTCTTGAGGTGTATTAAATACCGGCTGCCCGTACTCATCAATAAATCCTTCATAGTTCCACTCCATTGGTATAAAGAGCGCGTATAATCCCGATCTTGTTTGACCATTGTTGTTTCTTTTAGTTACGTCCGAATCTAAATAAAGCTTTTTAAAGTTGTTACCACCTTTATCTAAAGCATTCGATGTACTACCCATTAAACACTTCCCGATAATACGAGCACCAAGGCGCAAACACGTTTTTGTTACACGCCAGTTGTTTAATATGTTATCTGGTCTTTCCCACTTACCACTCTCATCGTGCACAAGCAGTCTAAGCTTTTCACCATCGTAAGAGTTATCACCAGTGTTCTTCCAGTCAATCGTAGTATCTAAACCCTCTAACTGTATCTTGGTTTCCTGTGCTTGTATGCTTTTACGTGTTAGCTTAGAAGCAGGAACCCTATATGCCAGTTCAGTCTTCGGTCTATCCATACCATCTTGAATAGGTTTGAAGAAAAACGGGTAGTTAAGGGATATGGGTACGACTTTGTCGGTAAACATTTTTTTGGCGTCGCTACCTGACTTAGATAGGATACCGAATCGTGCATCACTTGAGATGGTTGCCATGTTGACAGTTTCTCCTGATGCCATAAATGAGAATCCACTCCGTCTGTTTTTAAGGTAGCACATTCCGTAACTCCTTGTATCAGCTTTGCAGGCTTCCCAAAATATAAAGAAGAGTCTATTGGCTTCGCGGTAATCTGGGTTACCGACATCAATCTTACTCCACTGCAGGTACATGTAATGAGTGCCAGTAATATAAGTAGGCTTGCCTTTGTTATAAAACCAATAACCGTTATCACGCCTATTGAATTCTTCGTCAATATAAGCTTCCCATTTACCTTTAAATTCATCTGGATAAGATTGCCAATCAAATATACTCTTAATATTTTTAAGCTCCTTAGGGTACTCCTGAACAGCCCATCTGTTTACGCCTTTTTTTAAACCCTTAGGTTCTGGAGGCAGCGCTATAACTAAGCCCTGTATCTCAATGATTTCACCAATCTCCCCTGTCTTGCTTATAACAACAAGGTCTTGTTCTTTATTATAACCGTACTTCCACTTCTTACCTTTATTGTACCGATGTATTGTGGTAAGCTTAACTGGTTCTACGGTCTTTACTAAATTTTGCTGGTACATTACTTAGAACGTCTTTCAGCAAACCCTTTGAATGCTTCTTTCGCATCTTCTTTGGGTCTGTTCTCTAGTATTCTTTCTTCCTCATCGATACGATTTAAAATCTCAAAAGCATCAAATATTGCAAGCTTCTTAGTTGCGGCAGCGTTCTTTAACCTGTCGGCAGAGACATCGTCTTCTGTGTTTGTAATGATTTTTTCTTCTGCTACCTTAATGAGTTCCTCAACAGCCTTGCGTGCTGCTTGGATTATATTCTTCTTCGTCTCCTTGGTACTCATATTTAATTGTAATTTGATTGGTAGGCACACGATACAATCGTTGTCCCTCTATATTAAATTCGTATTCCATACCAGGCTTAAACCCTACAAGTGCACCAGTTTCAAAACTATCGCTAGCATATTTGATAATACCTATTGAGGGTTGCTCCTTATGCATATCAAACGTTTCCTTCGCTTTTATAGGCTTAATGAAACAGTAGCCGTCTAATGCTTGCCACTCCGTGTTTCTTTTGTAAGCGTAAATCTGGTCTGGTTGTACAAAGAACGCGTCTTCCTTGTAATATGCTTTGCTGTTCTTTTCTTTCCCTCTGATGTCGCGAAAGCGTCTAAACACGTTATGATGAAGTATTACCTCATCACCTGGTTCTATCTCAGAGTCAAAAGCTAGTGGTGTGTTTGTTACAACACCTAACCGGCTAGTGTAATTGTGGTTCTGTACTTCTGTATTCAACAGTAATTTTTTACCGCCGAGGTCTTTTTCTGATGTTGACCTACCGTGCTTTGGCCGCACGATAAAGTTAAATATGCTTTGCATCACCAATTAAGATCGTATTCTACAGATACCGCCATGTTCTTATTAAAGTCTTTCCACGGCATTACATTGTCACCCTTTTGAATATAGATAGAGTACTTGTCTTCCTCCTCTATAATGTTAACTATAGTATGACCGCCATACACTTCCTGTCCAACAGAATAGTGCATGGCGTCATTTTTATAGTCCTTCCCTACACTAATCTTGCGGATTATCTGCATCTTCTGCTTCTGTAATCTCGCCAGTAGTTAGGTTTACGGTTACATTACCGTATTCGTCTTCTAGCGCAGCTTGCGTTTCTTTAAGCTGCTTAATTAATCCATCAACCTCTGCAATAAGCCCTTGCTTTTGCATTTCGACACCGCCAATTGTAGCTTGTCCTTCGTTGATTGCGTTTACTAAAGATTGTAGTGTCTCTAGTTGTTTGTCTGTTACTTTTTTCATTTGATTTAATTTAATTGTTCTGTATTATTATTACCTGTGTTTAAGGTAACTCAAGTTACTCAGGTTCAGGTGGGTTACAATACAAACTATCCGGGAATAGCTCACAGTATGTTGCGGCGTATTCACCTCTCGAGCTTGACGAGCCGTAGCTGTGAATCCCCATCGGCGTAGGCCAGACTATGTAGGCGTCCCAAGAAGCTTCAGGTGTTTCCCCCCAGTATACATCTACTGCATAAACATCAGATACAACAGCAGCTGTTAGCTTCTCTCCATCCTCGTCATAGGTAGCAGGAGTAACTGTAAGGTATCCTAGCTTAACGATAGTGTGTGAATAAGTTGGGTTGCCTTCCTCATCGTGGGGGAGTGCGGCAATAGCGGCATCTGCTGCAGCTTCATTAGTAAACTCGTATTTTCTTGTGAGTCGTGTCATTTTATAATGTTGTGAGTGTTGCTAAATCTGCATCTGATAGTCGTGTCTTAAATAAGAGTGCTTGTTTTACTTCCGACTTATGTGGATTCGCAAAATAAACATCTCCTGCTCCAAGATTAAATTCAGTTAAAGCTGCGCTAAAAGTAAAAGCGGTAGAAGATGTCCCTATTTGTAAGCCGTCTATATAAAGTGCTGTATCACCGCTTTTATAAGCAAATGCAATTTTTACATTTGCATTATAGTTTGTGCCCGAAGTTACAATGCCAACTACTGGAACAAGCCCATTCCAAACCCGCGCGCGAATTGTTCCGTCTGCTTGTCTTTCTAAACTTATAGATGAATTCGTTGTATAATTAAAACTTGCAATGTTTGCTGGGGTTGGTGATGAAACAATTAAACCCTCCCAATAAACAGTCCCCTCAGTTTGACCAATCAAAGAAGTAATAGCAGATTTACGACAATCATCTTGCGCTCTTGTCTGACTTACCCCATATGTTGGTATATATGAGGTAGGATGGGTTCCTGCTTCAAGTTGCGCTCCATAGATATACACAGAATTACTTGCTGCTGTTGTTCCTAACGAAAATGTACCTGTTTCGCTATTGCTTATTGCAGTACATCTGTACCAACCATTCCCGAAATCTTCAATAGAACCAGTCCAACCCGCTGATTCTTCAGATATTGTCCCATCACTTAAATCAAAAAGAACATACCTATCTGCAGCAGATACATTTGCTATTTTAAAAATGTTTCCAGTACCCGATTTTGCAAAACAAGATGCAACCTTATTTGTAGCAGTCCAAGTTGAAAACTTTACAATTCCAAAGCCACCCGAAACACCCGTTAATAACGCGGCATTTGTTTTTCCCTCTGGGGATATTGCTGCGTTATCTGTAATTGTAACACCATTATTTATCCAATCACTTGCGCTAAAATACTCACTATAAGGCAAAACATTACTCCGACTCGGCTCCAATAAAAGACTCGGACAAGTTGCACCCTCCGAATAGTCAAAACGGGGTTCGTCCTCTAACAATCCCGCCTTACCCGTTGATGCTCCCGATTCTATGTAATCCGTAGCGGCCAAGCCGATTTCTACTTGTGCGTCTTGGATGTAGATGCTGCCGCTTGTACCGCTTAAATCTCCTCCAACATCTGCGGGGTAAATTCTAAATCTTGAGGTGGTTCCTTGATTGTAAGTAACCGAACATCTATACCATCCATTTCCAACGCTTTCAATTGAAGATGTGATATTTTGAGAACCTCCCAAATCAATTCCATTTGCCAAATCAAATGCAGCGGTAACATTTACTACTGATGTGTTTATAGTAATTCTCGCTTGAGGTATTGTACCCGCTTTACCATAAAAAGAAAATGTTTGTACCCCACTAATTGATTTGTCTTGGTATAAGTAAGCATATGCCCCATTTTTCTCAAGCGTCCACGCATCACTTGAGCCATCGTATCCCGTTTGCCCACTTGTCGGTGTGTCAATTCCAGTAACAAACCAAGGCGAAGTATCAAACTGATTTGATTGCAACAAAAGATTCTCTCGCCCTTTCTCAATCAATCCCGTAGGGCCTACACGAGTAGCCGCAAGGTTTGAACCTCTTGAAAAGGTGAAGTCGCCGCTTCCGTCCGCGGGTTTGATGCTATAGGTCTTGCCGTCTTTACCTGCACCCGCTGAAGCAAGGTAGGCTAATGATGCATTACTAAAAAAACTTTCTGTAGCCATATCTTAAATTTCTTCTGATGGGTACCATTCAGCACCTAATGATTCTTCTATCGTTAGCGTAGCATCATAATTAGGATGCTTGAGTATTGCAAAATCCAATCCGTTGGGATGCGCTACGATGGTTGCCCAATTCGTAGTCGTTCCGTTGTACCCCTCGCCAGTCGTCACGGAGGTGTTGTAGGCTTCCAAATCTGCCTTTGTTGTGCTTGTGTAGTACGCCATTAGTAGATTGAATAAAAGTCGTTAATGTTCGTTTCTATGCCCGTGCGGTTTGAGGATTGGTTTGAATTATATAGAATCACCTCTTGCATTTTAGGAGATGTGTGTAAAACCGAGCCTCTTATTCTTGTTGCGCCAATACTAATACCATCGTAATTAGCAGAACTACTTGCAGTACCTACTGAAGCACCATCTATGTAAGCAGCAGAAGAACCAGAAGATTGAAATGCTGAAATTAATAATTGGCTATTTTGATATGATGCGTTGGTTGTAGTTACGGAGTTAATCTCCAATGTATTTGCAGTTGACCTTGAACGAATTGAAGCGGTACCATCGTCTGGGCTTTGGTATCTATCAATGAATGTATTAAAACCACCAAATGAACCAACATTTAATGATGTAAATATAGAAGAAACTGAATCAGTCACTAAATCACCTTGATATCTTAACACATCATTACTACCATCAAACTGCGTTGCCGCCTTACCATTCTCTAAAATAGTAGAACCGCTTGAAACGATTTTAGGTTGACTTGATGCAGTTGTTTGCGTTGCGTTATTCCCATTCCCACTTTGGTCGTACCAAGTCGTTACAAAGGCATCCGTACCACTCGCAAAAGTCTCAAGCGTTGCCGTATCCAATTCATTGTTGCTGAACGCTATATCTTGCTCAGCATTGTCCGATGCTCTACGAACACGAACGGCACTACCCGTATAACTTGTATCTAACAGCCTTAATGAGTATGCGGCTGCTGCACCACTATAGGTGTCTAGCAGCCCTGTGTATCCAACAAGATTTGCAGTATCCGTTACTACGTTACCATCACCTCCAGCACCAGTCAAGTAGACAGCTAATGTAACCTGCCCGTCAACAAGCGTAGACAAGTCAGCAACAACAGCTTGGATATTTCCACTCATCACACCGCTTCCAGTAACTTCTGTAGCTTGTGTATCGGTAACCGCATAAGTATATGTGTACCCTGCGCCGCCAACAAGATTAATTCTAAACTCTGCTGAACTACCAACAGTTGCTGCACTCCACTCCGCAGTGTATCCCGCAGGAGCCGCTGGATTAGAAGTGAGGTACGCTATATCCAACTTAGCACAAGAAGGCGATTCTACCGTGCCACCGTCTGCAATAACGCGAGATTTAAAAGCGGATATAATAGCGGCCGCAGGCCCGCTTTGCGTAGCCCAATATACAACTATGCCTAAACCTAAAGCCATATTACTTGATAGCTACTATGTCCGCCGCAGTCGTTGCTGCTCTAACGTAATCTACAATAGCTGGTAAGAAAGAACCGTCAGGTACATTCTTAAAGATAATCACATTACCGGCAATATTCTCTACGTTCTTCATAATAACATGTACATCGCCACCAGTACCAACATAAAGTGCCACACCATTTAAAAACGTTGTATCACTCGCGGTAACTGTAGATGCAATAGTTGCAAAGTCTGGTTGTTGGTTGAATTGTCCCATTATATATATTTATTTCTTTATTAGCATTTCCATCTGCGACGTGCTGCGCAAATGCGTTTGTCTGGTGTTTTTGAACAGTTGATGTTGTGCATCTCCATCTGCCCCTTTGATCGAGCACAGTATGAATCGCGACGCTTACCGCCTCCGGGCTGAGGTGCCTTTAGGTTACCACCCGTTTCTCTTTTGTAAGCCTTACGGCCGGCCTCTGTCATCCCTGCACCTTCTTTTGCGCTAAGGAAGTGACGACCTTTTCCTTTTGTTGTTTTCTTTAGCTTCCTAAAGGGCGAAGCTTCTTGTACATATGCCATAGTGTAATAAAATAGGGGACGGGCAATAAAAATAAGGTAGCGATTCCTTTTCCTACACGCCCGATGTAAACCCCGTTAGTTTTTAGCTTTTTGATATGCTTCCGCCTCCCACGGCAATCCGCGAGCGCCTTCGGGCATTGTTTGTCTTGTGTATACTCTAGCTGGCGAACGAGTATCCTTCTTCCACGTTACCGTGTCTGCAGTATAATTAAGTTTACCCTGAGCCATTTGGTCAAGGTGTACTTTCTCGTGTTCTACAGCTTTGCACTTTTGCAAGGGCGATAATGACTTATCCACAAAGATTGTACCGTCACGGTTTGCTTCAGCCATAATACCTTTATCCAGCTTCTTTTCAAAAACCGGTGTACCATGCTCTGATGTATCTTTATTGATACCAAACAGCGTGCTTTTGTCTTTTAATTTAAACATTACTTACCGCAACCGCAGCCGCAGCTGCCTTTCATTTTCATTGGTGAAGCTTTAAAGTTACCAGGTGTTTTACCACCAGCATCAATAGTTACTTCTTGCGTTGCAGGCATTGAGCCGTATTTACATTTAGCTCTTTGCGTAATAGGTTTAGAGTACATCATCGTTCTTTATCTTTGATCATATCATCAATAGCCTTGTTGTAGACTTTATCTGTATACGATTTGTTTTTATAAAACTTACTTGAAGGTCCTATAGGCATATCCTCGTAGCCTAGCATTATATTGTACATGCGTGTTATTAATCTTCTCGACTTTTGCGACACCCTAAACACACTGTACTTAATAGTGGTTTTATTGCGGTGGCGCCATACATCTATCCAGCCATCACGTCTTAAACGTTCCCACCGGTTTTTATCCCAAGCGTAGGTGTATGTGCCGTTAATAAAATCATCACGCGTAAACCTGTCTTTGCAATCTAAATAGATAAGCAGTTCCAGGTCAGCGTCTGTTATTTCATAAGTTTTACAAGCCCATTTCCTAACGAGCCTGTAATACTTAAAGAGATTCATTTCACGTAAATCCCCAGCTTCTATTTTCATTCTACAATGACAACATCACCGAGGTTAATAACGTGGTAGAGCTCATCACCCCACTCTATGCCGTGCCCCGCGTGTCTGTCATATCTAATAATATTACCGGGTTCTAGCATTGTTACTTTGTCACCAACGCTGACAATTTCAGCTTTAAGGTAACGCACGTCTTTATTTTGGTCTTCCGTAAATTCGAGGCCGCCGACTTTCACCGGCGCCTCTTTAATTTTACGTATTACTATGTAGTGATTAATTGCTTGCATTTTCGATACGCTGGTTAGAGATTATACAATCTGCAGACATAATCGTAGTCGCTACACTCACTGCATTCTTTAAAGCCGTCTTAGTTACCAGCACCGGGTCAATAATACCCTTTTCAATCATATTAACGCGCTCGCCTGTGGAAGCATCAATACCGTCGTGCTTAGTGGATATGCTGTCAGAGAACTTAATCCCTGCGTTATCTAATATAGTATAGAACGGTGCACGTATCGCGCTCAGCAAGATATTGTAGCCTAAGCCCTTGCCTTTAATAGTTTGAGAAGCTTGAAGCAGCGCTGTTCCGCCACCAGGTACAATACCTTCTTTTAATGCTGCTTGCACAGCGTAGATGGCATCCTCAACTCTATCTTTCTTTTCTTTTAGCTCTACTTGCGAGTCAGCCCCAACGTGTATGATACCGACACTACCGGATAGCATGGATAACCGCTGTTCGAGCTTATTTTTAAAGAACCCGTTAGTTTCTTCACTAATCTTTTTGCGTACATCTTTAATACGGTCTTCTAGCACCTCTTTGTCTACATCAACCTGCAGCACTGTGCTTTTATTGTTTGTTACTGACTTAACTACTGATCCGAGCACTGAAGGGTCGATTAAATCTAAATCATCACCTAGCTGCTCGTTAATAATGGTTGCACCTGTAAGTAAAGCTAAATCCTCTATAGTATCTTGCTTCGTAGGCCCAAAGCCGGGTACATCAACAATATTAATCTTAATGTTGCCCTTTACTTTGTTTGCTAACAGCGTTTGGTAAGGCTGCTGGTCCATACTTGCAACGACTAGTAATGCTCTATTGTTCTTAACAGCATACTCTAGTATTGATTGTATGCGGCGTATGTTTGGTATTTCCGATGCCACAATAAGCACTAACGGATTATCAAGTTCAGCAATACCCTTGTCTCTATTCGTAATAAGATGCGGTGACTTAAGCCCTGAATCAAATTGTGTGCCCTCAACAAAATCAACGTAAGTTTCATTTGTATCGGACTCTTCCATCAGAACGACGCCATCTTGTCCAACCTTGCTGAAAGCTTCGCCAATCTTGTCTCCAAGCTCTTTATCGTTGTTACAGCTAATGTAAGCAACTTGCTGTAGCATTTGATCTGCAACCGGAATAGCGGCATTGTCAAGATAAACCATAATTTCTTCAGTACAGTCTTGAATGCTTGCTTTAATGCTTCTAATTTGCTCTTCATCCTTGTGTTTATTAAGCTCTTTTAAAATGGCATGAGCGAGGACGGTAGCCGTTGTGGTTCCGTCACCCGCTTCACGCACAGTGTTTGCTGCTGCTTCCTTAATTAAGGTTGCACCAATGTTTTCGACCGGGTCATGTAAGACTACGCTTTCCGCTACGGTTACACCATCTTTTGTAATGACCGGCCGGCCCATTGCGTCTTCGTATATAACGCACTTACCTGAAGCACCTAAGGTGGACTTCACCGCGTTTGTTAACTTTTCGACGCCGGACATAATTTTTTCGTTGGCTGCATCGCCAAACGTAAGATCCTTAACGATCTCGCTGGGGTTATTGTATTGCATTAGATTAAATTAAATTAGATTGTTACTTACTCGAACGTTTTAACGACCTTGGGTCCTTGTATGAATTCAAGCTTGTTTTTGTAGTGCGCTACTGAAGTGTCTATTGCTGCTTCAGCGCCTTCTACTGTTTCCCGACGAGTTACGTCATTCCACTTATCTTCCCATTGCAATTCTGTTTGGAAGTAGCCGTTGGGTAATTGAACTATTCTCCAGTTCTTTTTATCCGAGGCGTGCTGCCAAAAGGCTTTGGTTTCTTCGGATACTTGTTGGTTACCACTTGTCGTAGTGGTAGTACGGTAATAAAAAGTCATTTGGTTTGTTTTTAGTTATACTTGGTTTTACCTATTATTCTATAATTACTTGCGCATGAGCTTAGTTAAGTCTTTAGTTTTATCACTTGAACCCATTGAAGAACCGAACCAATAACCGTATACGTCACCTAATGTACGCAAAAAGAAACCGCTAAACGTGGTTATCAATCCTTTCTGTACTTCAGTGAGGTTTTTCCAGTCTAAGAAGTCTGTAAAGATAGCTGTAGCCAATCCTAACGCGATAACTAATGTTACATATGTAAGTATGTCAGGTGTTGCTTTATTCTTCCCTAAATCACGTGCAGCGCGGCGGTCTTCAACTTCTTGCTCATAAGCCTTTTCTATAAAAGCTTTCTTTTCTTCTGGCGTTTCAATAAACTTATCTGCGACTTCAACAGCTTTATCAATTAAGGAGCCACCACCGCCGGTAATTAAGTTTAGTAGCTTACTCATCACCACCTATTTGCATAGTAATCGTAGTCGGTGTAATATCCTCAGTAATTTGACTGTCTACAGAAGCTTTAAGCTCAGCTACACGGTCTGCACCCATTTGTTCTTCAACCCAGGCAGTTACTTGTGCATTTGTTAAATCAGCTACTGGAATGAATCCTTCTGGCTGAATAGTTTCAACAGATAGCATCTCTGTTCCGATTACAGTTGCGCTGTAAGTGTCAGTTGGATCTGTTCCTGTTAGACGCCAGTGTACATTGTATACTACGTCGGTTAAGTCATCATAAGAAGGATATACATCTACAGTGTTGCAATCCCAAGTGTAAGTGTTCATAGTTATATAGTTTTTAGTTAGAACGCAAAATCAAGAGCGACTCTTCCCCAGCCGCTCCCTGTTTTAATGTAAAGATACAAATCATCATAAGCAATGTCACCCTCGGCTCCAGATGTATCTGTATTACTTGAAGGTCCACCCGCAGTGCCTATACGCAACTGGCGCATCGCAGTACCGTCAACGTGTAACTTAGATGTTTGTGCTGTTGTGCCTACACCTAAATCTCCATCAGAGTTAATACTCGCTTTGTTTGACCCGTCAATATTGAAACTAATCTTAGTGCTTGTATGCACGTTAGTAGGATCAGCATTAAGAATAAAGTTACCTTCTTTCTTTAGGTGGTCTGGATTGGTTGTATCAATGTACCATTCCTTGTCTGCACTGTTAGGGTCTACCTTAAATGCAATACCGCTTGTTGCTTTTACGTGGAGTTTAGAATCTGGTGCGGTTGTGCCGATGCCTACGTTGCCACTATTTTTTACAATAAAACTGGCATTATTGTGCGTGAAGTCCGTCGCGCCTGCAACTTGCACATTCCCTGTGTTAAAATATATATTAGTAGCCGTACCCCCCGAATAAGGGTCTATACCAATACCCTGCCCTGCTGGAATAAATGCAGACCCTGTACTGGTGACCATAAATTTGTTATTAACCGAAAACAAGTGATTAGGCGCAGTTGTGCCGATGCCTACGTTACCTACGTTGTTTATAAAAGCGTGGAACGCTCCGTCACTACCGCCTAAACCAAGCCCTGAATAAGAACTTATGTTTGGAGTCCTTGAAGAAGTTCCCCCACGTAATGTAATATTTCTATTAGATGCGTCTCCTATTTTGAAAGTCGGGTCAGTAGCGTCTACTATATGTAACTTAGCAGTTGGCGCTGTGGTGCCGATGCCTACGTTGTTTCCGTCTAACTTTATTACGGTGCCAGCAAAAGTGCCAAGGCTCAAGTCTCCTGCGTTTGCTCTTATAGATACATCAACAGAATTAGATTGAGTTATCCCAAACGATTGCGCACCTGTAGAATCCTTCATTATAATTCCTGCAGACATATCGGCTCTCGTCGGAGCAGAGGAGTCTTGAATCTGAATGTATGGATTATCTTTATTTATATGCAGTACGTGTGCGGGAGAATTTGTACCGATACCTACGTTGCCACCCGAAGTAATACGCATTGCTTCACCCCCGCTTGAAGATAAAAACATATCAGCATCACCAGCACTTGGGCTGTTGGTTCTTATAACACCTAACACACCCCCGTATGCACCTGCTCCTGTTTTAAAGTTTAGGTTAAACCCAGTGTTATCGGCACCAGCGGAGTTTTCAAAAACCACGTTGCTAACTACGCCGCCTTGCTGATGTTTAAATTTCGCAACCGTAAGATTGTTTGTGGTTGGTTCGTCTACTACTAACTTAACGTCAGGCGCTGTGGTGCCGATACCGACGTTGCCTGATGCGTCAATTCTAATTAACTCACCATTAGTGTTCTGAAATCTAAACCCTCTAATGCCACTGCCTAAATTGAATAAAACACCAGAAGTGTCTGATGACGTAGTAAAAGAATTTGTACCTCTAATTATAAACGGCCCTCCGTCTATTCTTGCATCACCAACTACTTCTAATTTAAACAAGGGATTAGTGGTACCGATACCAACGTTGCCTCCATCTATTACTGTCAGCACATCTGTACCATCATCTTGAAGTGCGAATATGTCTGCTGTTCCTCTTTGATTTACTTTTAGTGCTGTGTTATTTGCAGAGTTTCTGCTAATACTAATACCACCAAAGAAGACATCGATGTTTCCGTTGTCAACCGTAAAAGTACCATCCTGCAATTCCAACTTAGATATAGGGTTTGTAGTACCAATACCAACTCTACCTGTTGAGGTAATAGTCATATTATCCGAATTGTTAGTTCGGAATCGCATATCATTAGAACTACGGAATATCCGCATTGCACTATCTACAAGATGCAGTTCATTATTAGCGGTTATAGTTCCAGCGCTTATGGCATTAGTCGTAGTATTGCCCTCGTTGGTTACGCTTTGCAGTGTTGGGGTTGGCGGAGTAGGTATTGCCGCTATCTCAGCATCTATATAATCAACTAAATCTGTTTGATTAGTAATAGTTCCGGTAATACTTCCCCATGTGCCACCACCGGCTTCATTTAGCGCGCTGTATGTAGCTAACCCGTAAGACTCGTTGCCCTGTAGTGCGCCATTACCATCTACGAATGCCAATACAGCATCGTAAAAGGTCGGTTCTAAGGAGCTTTGTGTAAGCGAGACTAATGCATATATCCCGAAGTTGTTTGGAGCGTCCAGTTGGCTTATAAGGACCTTCTGGCCGACCGTGGATAATAGATAGTCTGATACGTATTGCCCTGTAGACGAGCTAGCGCTAAATTTTAGCTCTGTTACGGCGGAAAACTCAGTTCCATCGCCACCATAGTTCTCAAAACTAAAAGACCCGATCTTCCGTCCTTCATCAGGGTCTAATGCTATTTGGAACAAGTAATTATTTTGCCCCAGTACAGCGGTAGCACCGGATGACTTTAACCAATAAGCAATATCTCCTAGAGGGTAGTTTTTAGTTACCGTACCCGCAGTGTCTGTACCAATTAGCTTATCTGAAGAAACGGGTGTGCCGTCTATCGCATATGTGCTTATTCTAGCCATTAATTATATTTTAAAATGCAATCCACGTGCTGCCGTTCCAGTAATTCATTTGGTTGTTAGTGGTATCGTATATCATTAGCCCCGCCGCTGGAGTGGCTATAGCGTCCCTTTCCGCATCTGTCATCCTTGGAGGTAGGAAGCCTTGGGTAGTGGAGTCTACTTGCAACATCGCTGAAGCATCGGGAGCATCATTGCCTTCCGTTATGTTTGTTGGAGCGTTTATCCTTGTACTACCCCAAAAGGAAGATTCAGCGATTCTTATGTGATTACCCCCTTGATTACTTCCTTCAATTGATTCATTACCAAAGAAACGAACAGATTTATTCCCTGCTAATCTTAAAGTTCCGTCATCTACTACCTTCAACAAATCAGCCCCCCCTGAATTTTGCACTAACAAGGCGGTTGTTGCAGAGGTTGCGCCCGAGCCTTTGATGAGAACCCTTTGAGAAGATGAACTATTTGCTCCAAAGGCGGTGTATCCGCTACTTGTATGTAGTCCCGCTAAATTATTTCCATATATAATAGTAGGGCCACTTTCGTTACCAAAGCCTACGGCTCCAAAACCATAGGTTTGAATAAATCCAGTTTGGCTATTACCGACTATTTCAACCTTTCCCGAATCATCATAAGTAAGCGAGGCACTTGCATCACTATTCTGCACAAGCAAAGCCGTAGTAGTGTTATCGTTGCCAGAGCCTTTGATGTGAAGTTGAGCGGATGGGTCTTCATTAAACGCCGTAGTCGCAATGTACATTCCGTTTAAGGTTTGCACTTGTATGGCGTCAGCGCCCGATCCTCTCGTTTTACCGCCTAATACAATTCTTGGAGCGGTGGCTGCTTGAACAAGAACAGCACCAATACTTAATTCCGAAGAGTTGTCAGTTCCATATATAGAACCCCAGCCAAGTCTTAATGCTCTTGAAGAAACACTTGAGTGGTTTACATAAAGGACTTCACGAACATTTACCTCTCCATCATCGGTAACTTTTAAATGCTCTGTCCCCGCACTATTCTGCACGAGCAGTGAGGTCGTTGCGGATGTTGTGCCCGAACCCTTAACGTGTAGCCTTGCAGTTGGGGTAGTTTCTCCGATACCTACAAATTGCGAGGTGTTGGAATTGCCTGTGATAACCATAGCCTCACTATATCCAGTGCCATTGTATGTTTTAAATACTGATTGATTGAATGCAGTCAAAGTATTTTCATAACCAAGCACTAAAGACCTATTAGCATTTCCGTTTGCGTAAAGAATTGCGTTGCCACCGCTTTCTCCTATCCTCAATAACTCCACTCCATTTGATGCTCTGTACATAAGTAACGAAGAGTCATCTTGCACCTTTAGCATATCAGTCCCCGCACTATTCTGTACCAATAACGAGGCGGTCGCACTTGTTGTACCGCTTCCTTTGACTTGGAGGGAAGCATCTGGGCTTGACAATGAATTTATCATTGTCTTTTGAGCAGAAGCACTATATGTTTCTGAAACATAAAAAATTTGAGCATTATTAGACGCCTTCCTTACTCTAAACACACCGCTAATAACCTCAATTGCATTTGAGTTATCAATTTTTAAAATATTATCCCCATCACTATTCTGCACAAGCAAAGCCGTAGTAGTGTTATCGTTGCCAGCCCCCACGATAGTCGCTTGACCTCCGTTAATCGTAGCCGCCCCATTTACTTGCAAAGCACTATTGCTCAACTGCAAAACACTATCCGTTCCGTCTCCCGTGCCAATTGTTTTTAGCGTCCCGTCCAAGGGGTCATTGTCCCCAACCTTTAATAATCCGTCAAATGTAGTTGCAGGTGTTAACCCACTTAATGATGTACCCATGTTAATCCCAAGTTTGTACTGTTAGTTGTCCCCAAGTTACTGGAGCGATATCCTGGTATATAGTATCCGAGAACACACTTGCAGCAATCACACCTGTTGGATCGCTAGAAGAAGTCGCAGAATCTAATACGTTAGTTTCTATCTGTTGTACCCTAAGACGCTGTCCAGCATCTTCAAGCACTATTGTATATGTTGCAGCTACTGCACCGTTAATGTTTGTCCATGTAAGACCATTAGGGCTCCTTTGCCACTGCCATGTTCTAATTGGTGTTGGTGAACCCGTTACACCACCTGCAATCGCGCCTAAAGTATACCATACCTTTTCTGTACCGACAATAACCGGCGGTGAGGTAATCACAGGCTCAGTTGAACCTTCAGGTATAACGATTAAGTCTCCGTCATTCGTAACGGCAATTTCAAATACCGATCCGTCCTCAGATATAATCCCGTACGTCTGCTGAGGTCCACCGCCTCCACCCTGCGCACTAGTCGTCGCAATACCATAAGATTTATCTTCTTTAAACGCGCCGTTACCCTTTTGAAAGCTTAAGTTAGCTACGTGGTAGTTAGTAAACGTCGGGTGTGGCTCAAATGATACCAATGTAAATACGCCGTACTCATCAGGCGCGTCAAGCCGCCCAATAGTTACAGCGCTTAGTACATTAGCGGTGAAGTATTCTACGATGTCTCTGCCGTTAGATGCTTTGTTGTTTACAAGCAGCTCAGACACATTGGAAAAGCTAACCTCGCCAGTTTGTCCAGATACATTGATATTGCCCGCGCTCTGCAGGTTGTAAGAATACTTAAAGTTGCTCTGCCCAACAATATTTACATTGCCGGACTCGTTCATCCATACGGCAACGTTACTTAGCGTGAATACTTTAGTCTCACCCGGTGAAGGACCATTACCTAAGAGTAAATCGCTCCCTTCCGGGGTAGTGTCACTGGGGTAAGACGTTATTCTAGCCATTAAACCTTGTAATTTGCTTTACCTTCCTTCTTAGTGCCCTCACCATCGTTGCCGCGGTTCTGTGCCGGCGACTCCCAACGACCATCTTTGTGGTCCCAGTCCTTACCATTAGCACTATCGCCCGCTTTTCGTCTCCTGCGCTGCGAATCTGCCTTCTTCTTCCGTCTATCCGGAGTCATTGCATAAGCCTTATCACGTGCCGCCTTATCACGACGCGCCTGAGGGGACAATTTTTGTGCCATAACGATGTATTAGATCATACTTGTATGATTACACAGTATAACACCTTACTAAACAGCGACAATAGCTACCTATGTTTATTATTATATACCCTATCGTCACACTTTTTCATAGTTAAACACATTCCGAAGGAATTTTTTTAAAATTTTACTCCTTTTCGCGTTGCTCGGGAATTTTTTTATTTTTTATACCACCCCGGGAAAATGTTGTTAGATATATTGGGGTATGGGGTAGCATACTTAAATACATTGACATAGCCTCAATGGGAAAGCTAATTCTTTTGGCCAGCCCCCGCCTGTGTTTCTGTTTTGCGGTTCAGGTTTCTGGGGTTCTGGTCTGGTCCTGACTGTCTGGTGACTGACTGTGGTGCTGTTTCTGTCAGATGTTTGGGGTTTTGCCTGGTCAGGTTGTGCGGACTGGTCTGGTCCTGTGCATGTATGCGAGCGGCAGCGAGCTGCGTATAGCATATGTATCCTGTCTTCTGTCCTGGTCCTGGTCCTGTCCCCTGTCCGGTCTGCTGTCTGGTCCGGTCCTCTGTCCTGGTCCGACCTCAGTACCTGGTCTGGTGTATCCGCCTTGGCGGTGTATAGCAACGCGTATAGCATTCCTACAAAACCTACACGATGTGGTTTCGATAATATATATGAATGCAAAATGAAACGAATATGACCTACATCGACTACCACAACGCGCACGCAGACCTTTACGCGCAACGCCTGTTCGGCAAAAACTACACGGACCTAGACATGTTCACGCAGGACGCTCTTGACGACCACCTTGCTACCGAGTGGATGGACGAAGGTTTACAAAAGTAATACGACGGGATTACGATAATATAAGTGTAACACAAAGAGACAAGATTATGACAAAAAGAGACTACATCAAGACGCACGAGCATGAGGCATTCGAAATCGCAATGCGCCAGAACCCTGACAAAGGCACGCAATGGCTAGCCGCTGAAGCGCTACTGATCCTCGAAGAGTGGTGGTTTGATTACCGCAACGAGCATGTCTAACTTACAGACCTAACACGAGTGACTGACGATAATATAACTGTAACAAAAACAAAATGAACATGAGACAGGACAGAAACTACGGGCAGGAACACCAGTGGCACATGACCAGAGACAAATTACTGGCAACAGTAACAGGAACAGCTCTGATAGCCTTTGGGGCTTACACAGCAGCCCATGTGCATCCAGCAGGAGTGTTGCTACTGATGGTCGGCATGGCAGGCATGATAACAACATACGTTCTGGACTGATCACCCAGACCGGACAGGGGAGTACTAAGACGCCAGGGTAAGTTACCGCAGACAGCAGCGGCGCCTGAGCGCAGCCCCGCGTATAGCAAAATGTATAGCATTTGCGTATAGCATTTTATACCTAGTACAATATACCTAGTGTTTATACTTAGTATTTTATACCTACAATTTTCTTACAAAACGAATACGAAGTGAATTCGATAATATAAGTGTAACAAAAAGAGAATATATGAAAACTCCAATTAACTTCCAAGACTATTTAGAATTTAGAAAAAACCAGGTAGCACATGACATGTACCGAGTGCTATACAACGATCTGTCTGCCATAGGCAAAGATGAAATCAATGATGAAGTAGCAACTGAATTTATCAAGATATTCAACTTGCTATACAACGAGTAACTTACAAAACCAATACGACACTAATTCGATAATATAAACGTAACTAAAAACAAGTAACATGAAAAACCAAAAAGAAATCGTACGTCAGGCAATCGCTAAAATGTCAGACGCTGAAAAAGCAAAAGTGTTCCCACCAATCGAACGTAAGAACTTCGTAGTCCGTGAAAATTGGTACGGTCGTAATCAAATCATCACGTTTGTCAACAACAAAAAGCAACGTGTAACGTACAACCACGATGAAGCTCTTAAGCTCATGTTGCCTAAACTCAAGCTACAAGCTTGCTGGCAGAAGCGTGGCTACTGGTCGCAGTCGACTGATATGCCAATGATTGTTCGACACTCTGATGCAGTGTTGGAGCGTACTGAGGTGGCTGAATAGGCCCCTCACCCTCAGGGGTGCTATACATGCTGTACACACCTACAAAACCGACACGGATAACAATCGATAATATAACTGAATGAAACGAATACTAACTGAATATGCTGAGCCAGCAATCGTGCTGGGAGCTGTAACCCTTGTAACAATATTTTTGATCTATGCACACTAAACTAGACAACCCCCAACTGATTGCGCTCACAGCGCTTGTAGCAATGACACTGGTCTCGTCGCTATACACAGTACTGCACGAGCCACAAGGACCTCACCACGCTGTGGTTGTACAAGATGGCACAGTTGACATCTGGACACACGAGCACATGCACATGATCGACGGCGTGCTTTACATAACTGACACGACAACTGTACGATAATATAACTGTAACTAAAAACAATAACACTATGGATACAAGAACAAGAGCATACGAGTACTGTATAAGACAAGTAAGTGACTACCCAGCGCTGTCTGACCAAATCAACAGCTTCTACAGCCTGTTCCGAATGGAGATATCTGACGACGAAGCGTCTGTCGAAAACGAATGGGAGCTGTTATACAGCGATGTTGAGGAGCTGATCAAAGAACACAAAACCAGCACGACTGTCTAACGATAATATAACTGTAACTAAAAAAGTAATACTATGAAACCACAAGAATTCGCTGCTATACATGCAGATGCCCACGAAGCTATCAGATACTTCTACGAGATAGGTATGATAGAAAACCTCCACGGTGATCAACAGCACTACGTTGAAGCACTGATCAAATTTGCTGCAAATAAAATGCACATAGAACTAGGGTAACACCTAGCCCCTTCGGGGGATTGCTATACACCGGCCTGCTCCTGAAATAAGAGCGGAAGAGTAGACTCCACCCTACATAAAGGTTTTTATGCTATACACCGGCACGCTGGCGAAACGGAATAAAACGGTATGCAGTAACATCGGTGGTTCGATCTTCTCACCTTTTTTTTACCAAAATAAAAGTGTGACAATAGGGTGCTATGTAGTATACTTAACACGCTAATGTCACTGTTTTCGGGTATACTCACTTTCTAGCGAAAAGTTACTTTTTTTTAACGTTAAGCACCGAGACTCGGAGTAATACCAGTATTCCTTTTTTTTTAAGTAAATGAAGAATATACTTTTACAAGATGAACACGATACCTATTCGATAATATAAATGTAACTGAGAAACAAAAAAAAGAGTATGAAAAATTACAACGGTAAAGAAGTAAAGTTGGTGTGTAAAAGCACCGGTGTTGAAAAAAGTATCGGTGATACGGTATTAAGTTTTCGCGGAGAGTTGGCGACTATCAAGTCGATGCGACCACCTCACAAGTCGAGTGCAAGTGGTTTCGTAAATAACTTTTATGCCCATGTGTATAACCTAAAATTCGTTGAGCTATGAGTAAGTTAAAGATAGGTGATAAAGTATGGTGGCGGGGTGGCTTCGGTAGCGAGCCCGCTAAGGTAGCGACCGTATCAGGTATTGAGATTACCGGTGGTTATAAGTACGGTGATGCGGTAGATGAAGTTGATTGGAGCGAAGTATACGACCGTAATGTAGCGGTTGATATAGACACCGATGAAGGTGAGTGTTACTGGGCATACGCTTGTCAGATAAAACGGTACGTACAAAACTAACACGAGTACCGATCGATAATATAAACGTAAAACAAAAGTGTTATGACTGACGAACAAATAATGAATGCACCTGTGTGGCCGAGTCGATTAATCTTCAATGCTTCGCTGTTGTACCACAAGAAACTAAAAGACCTAAGCGACGATGAGTTGTTGGCAGTAAAAAAGTATTCACTAAACATTAAGTAATATGAGAGTGTTAACGGTATTGGACAGTTGGCAGAGTAAGGTCTACTGCTACGATGTAGAAGGATTGGTAAACGAGTACGAAGATTATATAGTATCTCGTGGTCATATGTTGAACCACTGCAATTGGTTGGTTACTGATTCTGTACCGGCACTTTATGTACCGGATGTGTACTACTCTGAAAACTTTGAAGAATAGGTATTTACAAAACTAACACGACCACCGATCGATAATATCAATGTAACTAAAACGAGTACTATGAAATTCATTAAAAAAACAAAACAGGGTAACTTACACTATATCCTTAGTGATGGCCGTATCGGTGCCATATACCCAGATACCGGTTATGTTCGAGTATCTCACTCTATGAAAAGTTTCACTGATGACGAACGCGGTCGGTTCTATCTTAAACGCCAACGCCAGCGTAATATTGATGCAGTGCGTAACGGCAACACAGGTGGCCTTAAAATGTACCAAATTAACCCACAGCGTAAAACCGATCGCTATGTAGTATGTAGCTTCGATAAATACGGTCGCGAGTTGTACTACAAATATACTGCCACCGAGCGTGTGCTATACCCAAACGATACTATAACCCTCGTTCTTTTACTTCAAAAGTTCGAAACTAAAAACTGCAAATAATGGAAATTACAGCTACACCACTGAAGAATACCACACGTATTGAGTTTGACGTAAACAAAATAAAACAAGTATACTATGGCCGTTTAGATAACTGCCGTTGCGGTTGTGCAGGTGATTATTACGAGCCTGGTGCGACACCTGAAGCTGACGCTTTTATTACCAAAGCACTTAAGGTACTCAATGAGCACTCTAATTCACCATACAAAAATGTGTCGTACGATCGGTTTACCTACAAAGACCCTACACAAAACGAGTTGTACTTTGAAATACAAACCGGAACACGTGACTTCGCCGAAGAAAACGATGACGATGACGACTATGATTACCACCAAAGTGATGAGGGTGATGTAGGGTATGCATTCTACATACAAGATTAACACGACACCTAATCGATAATATAATAAACAAATGATATGACACAGAAAGAACTTACTACGCATGCTACGGTTATTACCGAAGCCGTACTAGACAACATGTACTCTACCGTATCTAATTATATGGAAGATGTACTCGAGCACGACCCTTATATGGAAGACTTTAGTGCAGTGCACGATGAGCTATTCTTTGAGTGTGTGAAAGCAATTGGTAACCTTCAAATTTCTATAAAATGACGCTACAACAACTGAATCAAATGAGTTACGATAAACTCGTATTTCTCTGGAACGAATACTGCGAAGAAGCTAACTACTTCACCGATATGCTATACGCAAACGACGACGAAGCCTTCAGTACATTCGGTTTCACGATCAACGGCACGCTAATCAATAGTGGTAACGAAGTATATGATTGGGACGACGAATTCGTAACTGCTGACGGCTATGGTAACCCTTTGTCCGCTAGTGACCCTAAAATACTTATGGACCTTGATGCCCTGCTCGAGTGGTGCTTACAAAAGCAACACGACAGCGAATCGATAAAATAATTGTAACTAATAAAAACTTGTAACTATGGAAACACTTTATGACCGCTTAAAGCCTGAATTGTTAGGCAAACTAATGCAAAACCGCAAAAAGTATAAATTTTCTGTTGACCGATGTATAACTTTATTAAATAGCAACCACCGCTACCACGACTTAACTATCGACGACGCAAATTACATATCTACATTTGCCGAAGCCGACTGGGTAAACGCTACAAACGTTGATATACGCCACGGCTCTTATATGTTTAACGAACCAAAAACTACTGAAAATGAGTGATTTTATACCACAAGACCCCGACAGCTTAGAAACCTTTGATGCGCTACTTGCTGAATACAACACGGTGCAGGGTTGCGGACTAAAGTTCTTCTTTGACGACCATCCTTATGACATTGATTTTACTATCAATAATGAGTACACTGCTGACGGCTACGATGTATGGGTGATGCGATCAACCAACGAAAGCATATCCTTATGCGACAACGTATACTACAACCAACCTGACGCTGAAGACATACTTCGAGAGCTAGAATACATGGACGAGTGCAAAATATACTGCGAGATGGAGCAATACGAAATTGAGGAGGGTCTACGCGACCGTTTGTACACCAACTATGACAACTACAAAACCAACTTAGAAGATGAAAAAGATAGATAACGAAATGCGCCCACTACCTAAATGGTTTGACGGCGAAGTATACACTGAAGGCGGCACTGCCACTAACCCGTACACTGGCGACACTGCAGAATTAAATGCACACGAGCTTACCATGTACGATCTTATTCTAGGCGCCGAAGCTCTTGGTGCTTATAATGTAATGCAACAGGGACTAGGTTGGTTCCGCGTTGCAAACCCCGAGGCCTATATGGTGTTACTCGATTAGTTACGAGATGTAAGAGCGCTGGAGATAATATTTTTAGCGGAGTAGGGTCAAAGGCGTTCTTACAAAACTAACACGAGTACCCAACGATAATATAATAAACAAAAGAAAATGAGCAAGAAAGTAATATGGTTTGACGGTAGCAATGTGTTTGTCGCTCGCAAGGGTAAAACAACGAATGCTAAAATATCAGATGGTTCACCTGTTTTACAAACGTATACCTTTAGCTACGAGCAGTGGAAATTAGCCACTACAAGCAAAGGTTTTGGTATCAAAGCATTCTTTGCACTCGACCACTCAAATTGTCTTGACTGCCCATTTTCTTTAGGTAACGGTAACGGCGGTTGCTATACGCACAAATTCCAACAATACGTCGGCTTTCTTTCACTGCTACGAAGCATCAAACCTGAAGAACTCAGCCCCTTCAACGATTTGAAATTCAAGCAGTTACTGAAGTTAGCTTCGGGGTCTTATGTAAGATTTGGTACGTACGGCGAACCGTCGCTTATCGCTCCTAATGTTGTTGCTGCGATCGTCGCGGTAGCTAAAACATGGACGGGTTACACCCACCAATGGAACAAACCGTTTGCTGCTGAGCACGGTAAATACTTTATGGCTTCCGTACATAATCAAGCTGAAGCCGACGTTGCACGTGATAAAGCATACCGATCTTTTATTGCGAGTAACGATAATTCTGAAAAAGCCGTATCTTGTCCAGCCTCTAAAGAAGCCGGCTTTAAATCCAACTGCGCTAAGTGTGGCTTATGTAGCGGTGTACTTGGCAAGGGTAATAAAGACATTAAAATACTACAACACTAATGATAGACGCAACTTTCGATCAACAACTGCTAATACGCAACTACTGGTCAACTATAGAAGAAACTCATAATGTCGGTCGTAACCGTGAACGCCGAAATGTGCTATACCGATTTGCTTTTTTCGTAGCGTGCCGTGAGCTTTCTAACTTATCACTGAGTACTATAGGTCGCATACTAAAAAAAGACCATGCGACTGTCATACATGCAATGAAATCACACGAAAGCAATTACCGCTTCGATGCACAATACCGAGAAATATATACTGAAATATACTCTTGCTTAAAAGATATCATTGGAGAAAACACAGAGCAGGTATATAATGTAATTAGAGATCGAGCAATGCAGGTTGACCCTGATATATACCACGATCATATTATTGAAACGTACAAACAACGGCTTACTGCCCAAGAACGTGAGCATAAAGAAAGTGCTGAACTATTAAAAAACACTTTATTAAGAACCCAAAAGCACAATAAAACACTACAAAAACGTGTTGATGCTTTAAATACTGAATGTTTAAGACTAAAAAATCTATTATGAGCAAGATGCAACAGTTTCTGCGTATCGCTAATGCAAGGTTACGTAAGGTTTACAAAAACAAACAACAAAGAAAAGCTTGGGCAGCTAATATGTGGCGCAGGTATATTGATAGACAGAATATAGAAAAAGATTTGTAGAATAAGGTGCACTAACTATTAATTAAGCCTAATAATTGACAACACCTTATGGTGATAGAGGGAGGGGTTTTTACTAACTTAAATAAACGGAATGGTTATTCGTTCTCTCCCTTTATAATCCTCACAACGATGAACCATAAATCGTCACAAAATAAGGGTAAAAATGTTAATTGTTTGTAACAAAATAAAGGTAAAATGACAAATAGAGAAATACTACTGGAGATGTACGAGAAACTTTGGGACGCTGACAAGGACAAGTGGGCTTGGAATGTGATACTGAAGGACACGCTTGAGAAATTAGAAACCAAAGATGATACAGAACGATAGGGTTTTGTGTCTTTAATAGAACACTAAAACAAAAGAGAGATGAAAACAGAATTTGAAGTAACAGAATCTTTAAACGGATGGAGCAGATTAGAAACAACCTTTGTAGTTGAATCTTCACCTCGCTGGTGGCAGTTTTGGAAACCCAAAGTAATGCACCAAGAGTTTAATGGTTCAGTTTGGGTGAAAGGGGAAGTAGTACAAAGTTATGCACCAGTAGTAGAAACCTTTAAAACAAAATAGAAATGAAAACAATTGAAGTAAAAACTATGTACAAGGATGTAAAAAATGAATTACCCACTAACACTTTTGAGTGTATTGTGAAAATGTGGAATCAATTTAATGAT
>Ga0213868_10000148_pt1 | contig 61979 bp, 50 predicted proteins | sample PICome_9_FD_160087 | JGI IMG/M metagenome (GOLD analysis project Ga0213868, IMG submission 160087) | Coastal seawater microbial communities near Pivers Island, North Carolina, United States - PICO127 | ecosystem: Environmental > Aquatic > Marine > Coastal | place: USA: North Carolina... | reverse complement strand
CTTTATCTATGGTATCTGTCTTTGATGGGAACTTTGCTATCCAAAGATTCTTCTTTGGGTCAAAAACATTTGCCTTGGGTCTTGCCCCTCCTAAAGAAGAACCTGGTGCTATCAATATAGCAATCCATTTTCTTACCGCTTCACTTTGGTCATCGCTTTCTAGTTGTTTTGCCGCTTCCTGCAAATCCCCTAGCGATGACCACGGTGGTGTCGGGCTATGTGCATCGTTATCTAAAAAAGGACCTTCCAATTCAGTTTTAAAGCGCAAAGCACCCATTCTACTTTCATCAAAAACACCAAGTAGATAATCTATTTCATAGAGTGCGCCTGCTTTTTCATGCTTTGCTCTAGCATCTTGAGCAGCCCTACGTTTCATTAAAGTCTTCCCCCAAGTGTCTGGCATACTATCTAAAAATATACCGAAATTCTCTTTGTTAGCTGGATATTGTGGACCTGAGTAAAAATCTATGTCTGGGTCTAACAATCTTTGTGCATCCGTTTTTAACCAATCCTTGTCATACTCAAAACTGAATGCTTTTTTGCCTTTGGCAAAGTGAGCGGAAAGTACACCTACCAAGTTTGGTTTATCTAAAGCTGCCCAATCTGCAAATACGTATATGTCAAATTTTCCTGTTGCCATACTATTTATAATAAATCAAGGTCTTGCAGTTTTCTACCGAATTCATCATCTACCGCCAATTTTAGAAAATCATCTTGAAGATTGAGCACTCTAAATACATTAAAGTACAAACCAATCGCCACAGCTGGGTCTCCCTTTTCAATACGATAAAGGGTAGCTCTATGAATACCTGCACGTTCAGAAACTTGCTCGGTGGTAAGCTTTCTTCGCTTACGAGCAAGCTTTACATTTTCCCCTATTTGCTCAAAAATCTTTTGATATTTCGGTAGAAGAATAGTTTTCTTAGAATTCACAATGTTGCTTATTTAAGACAAATATACAATTTTTGTTGTAAATTAGCGACAAATAAATTATTATCTATTTGTATTATTTAAAAATAGACCTAACATCTTCATAAACCCTATCAAAATTAGCTTGCAAATCGGCATCAGAATACTCGTGAGTTTTCGTCGGTAATCGTTTTTCGATTTTAGGCAATTTAAACTGAACTTTTCTGTCCTTCCCGTCTGCAAACGTTATAAATTCGCCTTCTTTTAATCTAAAAAACACATCAGCTCTAATTTTTGCAACTTCACGCTCTCCTGTTGTAATTCGTGTATCAAAATTGAGGTTATGACCACGATTAACGCTTGTGGTTTCTTTCTTTACGATTTCAAAAAAGCGTTCGTAATATTTCGCTGTATCTGGGTCGTTAACCTTTCCAAAGAATTGATAAGATAGATTACTCAAAATCGCTTTACTCGCCTTATCGCCATACATCATATCATTTTGGATTTTGTCTTGCATCACATAAATTGTGGCAATATCGTAACTACGTAATGTGGCTGGAATTCTGTGCATATTTAATAGTCTAATCGTTGGCGCTTCTTCCATCAACAAAAATGAAGCATTTGAATTTCGCACACTCATTTGTTTAGTAATCGTGTGAATGATAGTTGCTATAATTGGCGAATAGGCTGTTTCGTATTTCGGATTATTGACTACTGAAATTACTAAAGGCTTTTCCTGGTTATTGATGTCTAGCGGAACATCATCTGCGGATAAGGTCATAAAAATACGTTGCGTACTTATTTTTTTGAGCGCATTGGCCAAAGTACTTTTTACACCAGCGGTTTGTCTGTCGGAATCCTTACCACTAATAAAAGCATCTGCCATAGCTCTCGATGTGGTGTTGGAACTCAAAAAAGTAATTAAACTGTCTGTGTCCAAAAACTGATAAATGGCTATTAGATGTGGCAAGGTGCATAAATGCGGATATGAGGTTCGCAATTTCCAAATCAAACCACCAATTAAACCCTCAGCTGCATCATTGAAGAACTTTGTCGTGCCCATACTTCCAGATTCTCTTTGCTCTAAAAGATTTTCAATGAGCACTCTGGCGACCTCGTTTACACTTTCTTCATTGGTCATATATCTTGGTGCAATTGGATTCACTCGGTCATGAATAGTATCGAATGAAATCACTTTGAAATCAATCCCGTTTGTTTCGAATAAAGGAAATGCCATTTCAGTAATTTCGAAGTTTTTATAATCGTGTATCACACCAGAAAATTTATGCTTGCTGAAATGCTGAAGAAAATTAAAAACGACGCTTTCGGTTTTTCCACTTCCGGCAGAGCCAATAATTGACGCTCCTCGCTTGATATTATTAATTTTGAAACTTCCTCGCTTGACCTTAAAATGAACTTGATGTTTATCCTTACTATCGAAATTTTCATTTTCCTTGTGAAGAAATACATATAGAACTGTATTGATAAGCAATAACGGACAACCAATATATAGTAGTTGTGTAAACCATGGCATCAAAAAAGCGTTCAGTTTAAAAAGCAGTCCTAAACAAATCAAAGTTAAAATTAGATTTATTAAAAAGGCATATCGCGTCATTTTGAACAGGCTAGAGAACACCAAGATCATTCCAAATAATAATCCAATTTTAAATGTGATTTCTTGTATTTCCATGTTATATACCTATTGAACCTGATTTAATTGCTATGTCCACACCTCGTTTTAAATATCGTATAGTTTTAAGTGCTAACTGCACTTGATTTGTTGGAATACTCGCAATGGGTACTCCTGATTTTGCAAGCATTTTAAAAGCAATCGCTTTTTCACTTGCTGGCAATCCTAACAATGTTGTGAAGTATAGTTTCGGATTTTTAATAAAATCTTTCTTCGACTTATAGGATTCCGCATAGTTACGTTTATAACCAAAAGTTTTATCAAACGTGCTTTCTGCTTTTGTAAAAAAGGCGTCTCTGTCAAACCCTCGTTTAACAATTTTACCATGCATCTCAACCTCTGAAGCTTTGTGTTTAGATCCTGGTGAAAGACTAAAAGTATTTGAGGCATCTTTTCTGCTCACGATAATATGAATATGACTTTGATTACCATCTTTTTTCATGCCTTGAACAATCCGTTTTCCATTTTGTTGATGTGGTGCTTGGGCTTCCAATTTCACTATTTGGGATTTCATTTTCTTAATATTGCCATCTAATTGACCTTGTTCAATTTTCCGAATATCATTTTTTAATTGAAGTATTTTTGAAGCAAAAGGTAGGTTATCTTTTACCTGTTTATCTGTGCCTTTAAATGTGCGTTGATGTTCTATTTTGGCAAAATATTTTATGTCATCAATTGTTATCGGTTTACCATTAATTTCACGATTGAAGGACGTTGCATAATCATTCATTATCGCTCTGGTATATTTCTTTAAATCTTCAGAATTGGTTTGTAATTTTCGTAATTCAGATTGACTTGGGTTTACGGTAATTGAATAAAATTTCGGTTCTTTCTTTTTCAATTTTGCAGTATTACCATCAATTTCTTTTACCACTTCTTTGGCTTGTATTTCATCTCCATATTGATTAAAAAAATGCTCCATACCTGCCTGACCGGCAGGCAGGTCTTCTTGCTCCAAACCTTGATTTTCTTTCTCCAGATACTCCACAAAATCGACTGAACTTTGCGAATAATCTCCACCTAATTTTTGAGCTGTAATTGTGATGTACATAATTTTATAATTGATTATTAGGGTCTGATTTTTCTACAAACTGGACTTTATTTTCTTTGACTTCCTTCTCTAAAATGAGTTTCTTTTCTTTAGGTTCAAACTCCATAAACAAGGATTGTAACATTGCGGTTGTAGGTTTGTCATGGTTCTTTTCGATATCTTTAATGATGGCAATTACTGCATTGATTCGTTTCTTGATTTCGCTCTCTAAGGTTTGCATATTTGGACCTAAAGTCTCCTTTGGCGAAATGCCATTATCTTCAAAAAATTCAATCATCAGAAGCAATGTCATGGATTGGGATTTAGACATTTTTTTACAAAAGCCCCGAAATCGTACTGCTACTGAAGCTTTAATTCCAAGCTTCTCAAATCGTTCTTTTTCATAGCCTTTATCCATTTTTTCTGAAAAAATTTGTTGTTTTTATTGGGCTGCGAGGGTTTTTTCTGAAAAAACAATGCTTACAATTCAAAAACAAAAACAATCAATTGCTGTTAAGTGCTGGTTTTACTGGTGTTTTGCAAAAACTGAAAAATGAAACATCGGCTTGCCGTGTTACCCTCTTGCTATTCCTTTTCGTCCCGACCTGTCGGGACAAAAAAAATACCATTTCATCCAAAAATGTAATGGCTTTTTAACGATTGCTAATTGTAATTCGATTTTTTAAGAGTGTTATTCTTGAAGTTTAAAAGTATCTTTAAGGAATGGCTCTTTTTGTTGCAGAATATAAAATAACATGACAAAAAAAACCTCTAAATAATTAGAGGTCCTGGGTTAATAATTCAATTATAAATCTTCTAAATGTTAAAAACATAACTATAAGTGTATAAATTTTTAATCATTTCTTCGTCTATCAGGCTATCATAATCTGCGCCAGTTTCGTCAACATACTTTTTAATGGAATCTCCATAAAGATATGTAACGTGTTCTCTTGAAACTTGTAAAAGTTCCTCTTGCTTTTCCGAACTCAAATCTTGAAATTTAATATAAATCATATCTCAAAAATTTAATATTCACTTGGAAGCATCAGCGTATTATCTACAAAAAATAATCGCAATTCATCCAAAGGAAAATCGGTTACATTATATCGGTGCGTTTCAAAAATGTTATCGTTTCCATCACTATAATTAATGATGGCTTCACATTGCTTTTCAAACTGTTCCTTTTCAGAAAGTCGTTTAAAATCGATGGTAATAAATTCACTTCTGTTCGATAAACTTTTTGCAATTACGGATGCATCTGTAATCAACCAAAAGCATTCCGCTTCGTTGGCTAAATATTTTAATCCATCTGTAAAACGAGTTCCAATTAATGGAATTTTAAAGAACATTTCTGTACCACAAAAATGTTGCAAATCGGCTTTTATTTTGTTAACTTTATCATTCATTGTAATTCTATTTAATAAGATTAATAATGAAAAAGAGAGCGCATCTTTCCACAGGAACGCTCTCTTTTAATTTTCAATTATTCCGTAGCGTTATCGCCTTTAATTCCTAAAAGAAGAATTTCATCTACGACCACTTCGGTAACGTATCTTTTTTCTCCCTCTTTAGTTTCATAAGAGCGTGAAGTCAATTTTCCCTCTAGTGCTACTTCTTTTCCCTTGCCTACATATTTTTCTACGATTTCGGCAATTTTTCCCCATGCTACAATATTGTGCCATTGGGTGTTTGTCACTTTTTCTCCATTAGAATCCTTATACGATTCATTGGTTGCGATTGAAAATTTTGCAACTTTCTTTCCGCTTTCAAGGTTTGTGATTTCTGGCTCGTTTCCTACGTTGCCAATTAACTGTACTTTGTTTCTTAGAGTACTCATAATTAAAAAATTTAAAGGTTAATATTTACCAATCTGAACCATTCAGAAAGGCTTTGTTATTGATTTACTTATTATATCCAGAGCGTTTTCCTTTTTTTGTTTTTTTAACTTTTGTTCCGCTTCCTTTTTATTGATTTTGTAAGATTTCATAAGATTCATTTTAGATTTACTTCCCATATAGCCTTCACTGTTACCTTCTTTTTGTTGCTTGGTGCTGTTCGATATTCAGCTTTGTTTAGACATATAAAAAGTGCGAGCGAGTTTACGCTGAGCATGGTCGAAGCGAGCCTGGTTATGCTGTCGTTCAAAGTTGAATGTTGTTATTTTGCTGTCAAAAAAAGGTATGACGGTGTTGGATTACGGAAGTGATTCTAAAGTCTTTGTGAAATACAAAATCATAGGAAGTGGAACACAATGACAAATGCATTTTTTCTTATTTGGCGGACTTGATTCTCGCTTTTTACTTGGAATGAAGCCCTTCGACTGCGCTCAGGACAGGCTAACCTTTCCAGAGAAGCGGAAAGGGTTAACGGAATGGAAAGTCAAAAGTGTGGATTATGCCCAAGGCCTTTGTTAATGAAGCTCTTTTTCTGGAATGTAGTTTTTACGGAATGGAAGGAAATGTGCTGAATGGAATAGAACTAATTTTTATCCCTGTAAATTTAATGCTGATTATTAAAATGACTTTTCTTGAATATTCAGAATACCATCAGATTTTGAAATTTTATTCTTTTTCAAAATACCTTTTAGAGCTTGTCGTCTTTTATCGTAAATCTATAGTCTCAGGTTTTTTAAGAGCCCTTTTTCATAATCTGAAAGATCTTTTGGAGCTATTTCAATCATGGCATCTAATTCTCCTTTGTTTTTAGATTGCATTGCATATTGAAGTCCTAACCACGTATAAATATTTACCCATTCCGTTGGCATAGGTACTTCAAAAGTTCTGGGCATCATATAAGCTAAAGCCTCTGTAAGTGAAGCCGTTTTTCATGTGTCATTGGCAAATTATTCTTGATAATTTTACCCTTCCAAGTATTTCAAGCGGAATTGAATTTTGCCATGCGGATTTAAAAACAATGATTGGACTAGCAAAACAATCCATAAAATCGAAAACGAAATTGCTCTTATCCTTTTTAGTTGGTTTTACTACTTCTTCCAAGCAATTTAATATTTTTTAAACGATATTCAAAAATATAATTTAGATATAATTTATTGCGGTGCTAAATCTAAAGTTAATTACTTTGAGTTACTATTGTAACCAAAAAAAAACTCAATTGAACTTTTACTTTAGTAGATTACTTTTGACCCAATCCTGAAATAAGGCTACATAATTTTAAACATTATGTACAGAAATGACAAAGTAATTAGACGTTACAGTGAACCTTTTAAATTAAAATTTTTAGCCGAACTTACAGTCGGGAAATACACAAAGAGCGAACTTTGTAAACTCTACTCTATTGCTCCTACAACAGTAAATGTGTGGATTAAAAAGTATAACCGTAAAGACTTAATGAACACCAGAGTAAAAGTGGAAACTAAAGATGAAATATCTAGAATTAAAACGCTTCAAAAAGAAATTGAACAGCTAAAAAAACTACTACTAAAAAAAGATCTCGATGCGATGGTAGAAGAATCTTATTTAGAAGTAGCTACTGAAGATTTAGGTTACAAATCTATTGCTGAACTAAAAAAAAAGTTAAGTATAAAGCCTTAATCAAAGCCAAAGAGAAATCTAAGGGATTTGCTTCTTTAACTACTATCTCTAATTGTTTTGGACTTAAACGTGATGCGTATTATTAATACAAATCTAGAGCTGATAAGCGTTTAGAACTAGAACTACAGATTATAAACATCGTTAGAAAAAGACGTAAATCTCTTCCTAGAGAAGGTGTGCGTAAACTTATGAAATCATTAGACCAACAGTTTACTAAAGCAAGTCTTAACGTTGGCAGAGACAATCTATTTAAAGTCCTCAGAAAGTATAAAATGTTAACGCTCAGAAAGAAATCCAGTGCTAGAACAACAAATTCGTATCATCGTTTTTATAAGTACAGTAACATTATAAAAGACATAGAAATAAAAAGACCTAATCAGGTTTGGGCATCTGATATTACATACATTAGAACCGTAAAAGGATTTTGTTATCTGGCATTAATAACTGATATGTACTCTAGGGAAATAGTTGGTTATGACCTTAGTGATAGCTTAGAACTTAAAGGATGTTTAAGAGCACTCAATAAGGCCATATACCGGGCTAAAAACATTAAAGGACTAATATATCATTCGGATAGAGGAATTCAGTATTGTAGCAAGGTATACACACAAATACTCAAAAGAAAAAAGATAGACATTAGTATGACTGAAGAAAATCATTGCTATGAAAATGCTATGGCAGAACGCGTAAACGGAATACTAAAAGACGAATTTTATCTCGACCAAACCTTTGCAAACGTAGCACACGCAAAGAGAGCTGCAAAAAATGCAATTAATTTATACAACGAAGTAAGATTACATTTATCTTTAGACTATAAAACACCTAATATGGTATATAAATTATCAGCGTAAATCAATCTTAACCTGTAGCCGTATTTCAGGACAAGACACTTTTTATGTTTTATCTAAGCCCATATATTACGGTTCTGTCCTTTAGATTTACAATCTGATTATTTAGGTGTTTAAGGCTCATTTAAAAACTCTTTTTACATTTGGTTTAAAAATTAAAATAATATTTTAACTGTATATCAACTTACCTCAACAACATTAGATATTTCTCCATCGTCCCAAATCCAAACCTCCATATCCTATTAAAGTAAACTCCTAAATGGCAATACTTCCAGTACTTGGGTACGTGTTATGACACTGTATAACTGAATTATCGCTTACCCACTAACACCTTTCTAATTAAGTCAAAAGTAGTCAGTTTAAATAGTGCTTCAATTTAGTGCTACAGGTTTATATCCTCCTTTAGATTTGAAATAGAAAATTAAAATAAGATAACAAATCAACATCATTATAGGAAAAAAAACAACCTTGGCCAATGCTCTCTGTGTCCCTGTATTCTTTAGGTTTACAATCAAACTATCAATTTTTTCTTTATTATTGGATGCTACCAACTTATTATTCAGCTTTTTGGCATCTATATCCGAATAATCAATAATGGAATAAATCGTCTTATCAACTAAAGGAAGGTCAATAGCGCCGTCTCTCAATAATGAATCGGGCACCATTTCTACCAATTCTAAAGAATTTTGCAATTGTTCTATTTGGGAATTAGATTGAAAAACTCCAATAATGGGAGCTCCTAACATGCCCACCGTTAACATACCTATACCACTAACTGCATTTAATGTAAGTGCACCTCCTCTTGGAGTTTGTTCAGCTACAACACCTAAAGTTGTAGGCCAGAAAAAAGTCTTTCCTAGACCATACAAAGTTGCGGCAATAAATATGTACCATCCCGTACTGATAGATAAAAAATACAACCCAAAAATAGCGAGGACACAACTAATTGTTAAAAGGAGTAATGGAGAAGTTTTATGTAAAATAGACCCCGCAAAAAGGCGTAATACAAGCATAATGACAGAGGTATAAATAAGCACCCAACCGGCATCGAAACCTTTATTACTTGCAATACTCTGCATGATGGATTGTATCCACGAATCGGTACCAATTTCAGTGGTCGCCAAAGGCATGATAATAAAGCAAAGAAATAATAAAATAGGATTCCCCCATTTACGCACATATAACCCAAAAGCAACAGTCATCAATACGCCAATAGCGATAAATCCGTATCGCATTATATAATCCTCCTGTCCAGGTCCAAAAAAATCATTGAGTTGCAATACTACTAAAAAGGATACCAACATAGCCCCACCCAGTCCGAATTCTTGCAGCATTTCTTTATATGTTACTCCTGCAGCCACCCTTTCATTTGGTGGAAATTTTTGTTTAATAAGAATTAAGAAATATAATAAAGCTGGTACTGTAGTAATAACGATTTTAATCCACCATTCTACATCACCCAACCAGATTACGATAATACCTGCAAGCACCAAACCTCCTGGCCATGCAGCATGCAATATATTCAGCCACTTAGTCTTATTATCGCTAAACATGGTTGCCACCACAGGATTAATAAAGGCCTCAACAGTGCCATTGCCCAAAGCAAATATCAGACTTCCCCAATATAAAAGATTGTAGGCCGTATCGATATTATCAACCTGTAATTGCTGATACGCTAAATAACCCATAATGCCCCACGATAAATGCCCTATAAAGGCAACTATCATGGCAATTTTATACCCAATTCTATCAATTAATAAACTAAAAAAAATAATTGCCACAAAAAACGGCCAAATACCAATACCCATAAGTCTTCCAGCCTGAGCTGGATCTAGGTCGAATGCCACGCTCCAAGTGTCGACTAAAAAAACTCTAGTAATAAAACCAAATGCGGTAGTTATTAAGGCGATAAAACAGCCCAAGAATAATAATTTATTAGCCTTGGTATGGGTAGTTTTTGTGTTTTCCATTATATTTAGTTTGTTTAGTTGAAATCCTTTTTAAAATGTTCTTGGTTAGAGAAACATCATTATTCTAAAGTTCTAATGCTTTAAACTTTTTGGTTAGTTCTGTTAATGAAGATTCCACAGCCATACGCTCCAAAGAAGAGGCGCCTACAAAGCCATGAACATCCGTTTTTTCTAGAATTATTTTAACATCATCAGGTGTGTTTATTGGTCCACCGTGAGCTAAGAAAATAATATCAGGATTAACTTTTCGCCCTGCTTCAATAATGTCTTGAGTTCTTTTTATGGCAAAATCCATATCTACAGTAGCTCCAACTACACCAATGGAACCACCAACTGTAGTACCTACATGGGCAATAATTGCATCGGCTCCCGCTTCTGCCATTTGAATAGCTTCTTTATCCGTTGCCACATATACACAAGAATACAAATCCATCTTAGATGCTAAAGCAACCATTTCTACTTCCTTATAAAAACCCATTCCTGTTTCTTCAAGAATATCTCTAAAACCTCCATCAACAATAGAGTGCGTCGGAAAATTATTGATACCTGAAAAACCCATAGCTTTTACTTGTTGTAGAAAGTGCCACATACGTCTACGAGGGTCCGAACCATGTACACCACAAAAAACTGGAATCTCTTCAACTACTGGAAGCACTTCAAATTCTCCTATCTCCATAGCTACTGCATTAGCATCACCATAAGCCATAAGACCAGCAGTTGAGCCATGACCCGACATTCTGAAACGACCCGAATTATATATGATTAAAAAATCAGCACCTCCTTTTTCTATGAATTTAGCACTTATTCCTGTTCCTGCTCCCGCTCCTATTATGGCTTTATTCTGCGCTAGGGTATTTTGCAATCGTTCTCTAACTTCTTCTCGTTTATAGGGGTTTCCTTTTCCCGTCCATGGATTTGGCATAATATTCTTGGTTTTATTTTAAAATTTATTTCCTTTTATTAATTCATCAAATTTAAAAGCCGTTCTACCAAAGTGGTTGCAAATATCTCATTATTAATATCTGTGTCTATTTCGGTAACTACTATCTGACCTTTTACTCCTTTTTTGATACTCTCAAATAAGACAGCATCTACTTCCGGCAAATATAAACGTTCGCCTGGGCTATCCAAAATAGAAACGCCTTTTAAAGGCAATATAATCTCTACAGGTCCCTTAGCATTCTTCGCTTTTATAGCCAATTCATTCCCTAATATTTTATTTTCTTCGGCATTGGTACGCATCAGGGTTATATCTGGCGACCAACTGTAAAGTTGTCTTGATTTGTATTTTTCAGGAATGGTATGAACTTGAGCATAATTAACCATGTCTAAACATCCTGGTACAATAATTTGTGGGATACCTATATCTCCCGCGGCAGTTACCCGATCTGGTCCAGCACTTAAAATGCCTTCGCAAAGCTCATCAGCTAATTCCGTGGTCGTTACATCAAGAACACCATCTAAAAGGCCTTGCCGAATTAGCGATTCCATGGTAGCTCCACCAGTTCCTGTAGCATGAAATACAAATACTTCATAGCCTTTCTGTCTGAGTAACTCTGTACATTTGTTAACACATTTTGTAGTGTTTCCAAACATACTAATTGCTATTTTTTTATTGGTTTTATCAGTAGTTTTTGATACTACTTTAGCCATGCCGCAAATAGCAGCAGCAGCTTGCTCCATCAAAAGTGCGCTTATGCTATTGACTCCTGCAACATCTACTACAGATGCCATCATGGTAATATCTTTTACACCAATCTGTCTGGAGAGATCTTTACCTGCCAAAGTAGAAAGGCATAATTTTGGTATGCCAAATGGTACAGACTGTATCGCTTCTAGAACGATATATGTACCGCCACCACCGCCCATTCCTATAACTCCTTTTACCTGTTCATTTGATACAAGTTGAGAAAGAATTTTAGTGGCTCCTTTACCCATGAATTCCACTGCTTTTCCTCTGTCTCCAGATTCACGGATGCTGATTAGTGATGTTCCCGCTTCAAGCGCAACTTTTTCATTATCAAAGTCTATTGGGAATTCGGCAGTATTATCCATCACACCAGTGTTGATGGTTATCACATTTTTTTCCTGTATTTTAATACAATTGTAGAGATATGTAAAATCCTCTCCCTTAGTATCAAAACATCCTATAATGACAATACTCTTACTCATATTTGTTGTCTAAATAGTTATTTCTAAACGTTAAAATCGAATACTACTACACGCTCCAATTTTGGAATAACCAAATCTTTTACATCCTCATGAATGGGATGGGGCAAATAAGCTTCTCTAGCTTCTGGACTCTCAAAAGTCATAATAAAACCATGGGTAAAACCATCGTTAAGACCTTCACTGCTGTCGTAAGGTCCGTATTCCATATCTAATAGCCCAGATATTTTTCCGACCATTGTCTTCATAGTCTCAAAGCAATTTGTTATTTCGTCATTAGTAACACCTTCTTTGAACTGAAACATCCCATAATGTCTTGTCATAATTCTATTGTTTAAGTTATTCTTTCTTTAAGTTATCCTTAGTTCTGTATAAAGGCAAACACACCCTTTTTATTCCCAATTACGATATCCATTTTTCCATCATTATTCAAATCACCTGTAGAAATTTGTCTACCCACGCCTGAATCATTATCTATTTTATAAGGAACTAGTTCCGCTGACCCGTCCGAACGCCTGACTGTCCTGAACCAATATAATACCGCAGGGTCTTCCGAACCAGGGTCTCGTCCATTATGTGCATAATAACATTTTCCCGTGACAATATCTAGTATGCCATCATTATCTATATCAGCACATGCTAAAGCATGCAATTGACTGAAGCTAACCCCATAAGGATTATCTTCTGTTTTATCTGTCATTATTGTGTGCTCCTTGAAAGCAATACCTTCATTACTAATTATTTGCTCATGCCAAGAAAAGCCATAACCATGACCATTCATAGCCGTAACAACATCGTTATCCCCGTCTCCATCTACATCATAGGCGAACATTTGTGCCCCACCTTTACCTGGCGAAAAAGCATATGGATGATATTCCCAAGTAGTAGATTTGTCCCAATTTTTTGGCTGCTCCCACCAGCCGCTTCTTTCTATCACATCCACCAGACCATCCATATTGATATCTCCAGCACCTAAGCCATGCGAATACTTTGGAAAGCGTTTAGGGTCATGAGCGCTTATCGGTAATATTTCCCAATCGAGTTCAATGTTTTTAGAAGGAATCCCAATGGTAAGATAGCCTTCACTAAAAGCTAAAAGCTCCTTTTTTTCATCGCCAACGATATTAATTAAAACTGGAGATTCATGACATACATGCTTCTGAGCTTCATGATATATGGGCTCTTCTAATACTTTATCAAAAGGCTTTGATTTTTTACCAGGGTTTTTAACCCATTTACTATCTGTTCCAGGAATTCCAATGCATAATATATCTATCCATTTATCATTATTAAATTGATCTGGAAATGTAAAAAAGTTAGTCGCATATCCTTCTAAACCAGGTCCTGTTATAGGAAAAAATTTCACAGGTGCATAAGCAAATTTTTTATTGAATTTAGGTCCTTTCCACCAAATTACACCTGCGACTATATCTTGATGGCCATCTGCATCGATATCCGCTATAGACGCACCTTCTGTAATATATTTATTTAGCAACTGTACTTTTTTAAAAGATACATTTGTAGGTGGTAATTTTTCGGTTTGAGCCTGTATTCGCATTATTGATACACAGACAAAACAGCAAACATAAAATCTAAAATTACTTGAAATATGCATCTTAAAACGGGTTACTTTAATGTTTTAATATAAGCAAGCAAATTAGCCACTTGCTGGTCGGAATAACCATCAATAAGTCCTTTAAACATAAACGAACGTCCTCCTAAGAAACTCTGTGATTTAATATCACTAGCTTGAATAAAAACTTTGGTTCCTCCCATAAAACCAATAGACGTTCCATTATCATCTCTTTTTATAAGATAGCCTTCAACATTACTACCATCTGTTTTAGTGACCCTATAAACCGCATAACTTCCTTCTAAAGCTGCATCTGGATTAAGAATTGCAGTTAATAAAGCTTCATTATCTCGTAATGCAGAACCATCAAGTGCTGGCGCATAATCATAACCTTTACCTCCAACACTATGACAAAGTAAACAAGTTTGAAATAATTCCTCTCCCTCCCCTGCATTTCCATCTTCCTTTTCTGCAATGACCATAAAACGTTTAAGTTTCGATTCAAAAGCTTTTTTATCTTCTTCTAGTTGCGTTTTTACCTGATCTAATATTCTTACCCCTATAGGATCCTCTTTGTTATATTGGTAAACTTTTTCTGCACTTGAAATATCAAATACCTTATAAGATAATAGCTCTTTTTCTAACACCTGTTTTAAAAGTGAAGCCCCTTTCTCAGACCCCGATAAGTTCTTTGTAATTAATTGCTGTTGGGTTTCATCTAAATCGGGCAACCACATGGTTAAAATAGTATTAGCCTGAGATTGATCTGCTTTTGCAAGCGCATGCAAGGCAGATACTCTAATTTCATCTTTTAAATTATCATTTTTAGACAATTGAGCAAAAATGGTTTTATTTTGTTCGGGCTGAACCTCAAGAGCCTGAAGTATTAATTTAAGGGTTTCCGTTGAAGATGAGTCTTTAATTAATGGAGTAATATCATTTTGAAGGTTTTTTATACCCAATTTTCCAACAGCCTCACATCCCAACCGTTGTAGGGCCTCGTCTTTATTTTGTAACAAAGACTTTACTGGATTTACCAGTAATTGTGTTAATTGATTAGATTGTACTTGCGCTAAATTTTTTAATGTATAAGAAACATGTGTTTCTGCTTTTCCCAACTGCTCTAATAAAGGTTTAACTGCTTTAAATATAGCGGGATTATTAAGCATATTGGCAACAATGATAAAGGTAGATTCATTTAAATCTATTTTTCCTCCTTCTTGTGTCCATAATTCAAGAAAAATACCCTCACGTTCTTTGTCTCCTAATGCTTGACTTGCCCATATAAGGTTAGTAGGATTTAACTGTTTTGCTTTAGTTGACGCCATAAACTTATTTAATTCCCTAGGGTAACTTTCAAGAGCTTTTCTAGCCAAAAAACGTTCGAAGTTTCTTTCATAAGCGCCTCCCATTTCGTTGCCTTTAAGTTCAGGTTTACATGCTTTTACTAATAAATTTATAGTTTCTGCATTCGCTGTACCAACTTCATTTAATGTTCTAAGAACCTGAGAGCGAACCATCGGGTTACTGTCTTCTGATACACTTTCCAATGCCTTAGCAATCTCAGCTGCATCTAATGAAAAAGAAGCCAATGAACGTACGGCTTCTCTACGTAAATTATGTTCTGGTGAGTCAAGTAATGTGTATATCAATTCTTTATCATAATGATGAATCCCTTCTAATGACCATAATGCTAAAATACGTGTAACTTCAGTTTGAGATTCATCTGAAGCAAGAGCTACCAATTCATTTGAAAGGCCTTGAGTTTCTTCAATTGGGCGATCACTTATTTGATGCCACGCCGCTCGTTTTGCCCAAATTGAAGGCGATTTTAAATGTTTTACAAGGTCTTCGGTTTTAACTTCATAAAAGTTCTCAATAGTTCTTGCTTTTTGTGATTTATGACGAATTCGAAAAATACGACCATGTGATTTATCACGATCTGGATGCGATGTTGGCAATTCGTTATGCGAAATAATTTTGTTATACCAATCGGCAATATATAGACACCCATCAGGACCAAACTCTATGTTAACGGGTCTAAACCAATCATCTTCAGATGACAATAAATCTGGTAAATGTTTTGCCGAAATAGTTCCATCGGGGTTACGTACAATTTTTACTGCATTTATAGTACTTGTAATAGCGTTTGCTAAAAAAGCAACATCTTTCCATGCTTCGGGGAATGACCCTGATTCGTCATCCGCAAAAGCAAGTCCTGAAATACCTGTTCCGCCTACACGAAAATCATGTAGATTAGGAACCCAAGGTTGATACGGACGGATACGATCACTTCCTATGCCTGGAAACCCAGTTCCTACTTCCATAGGTACTATAGAATACCCTAAGTCATTTGCCTCGGTACTATACCATTGTCCATTACCCCTAAGTTGAAATCCCCAGATATTGTTTAAGCCCGAATTTACTAACTCCAATTTTTTAGCATCTAAAGAAAACCTTGCTATTTTACTAAAATCAATTTGCAATTTGGCATCGCTAACTAACGATGAAACGTTGCCCTTATTAAGTGCGCCATGACTAAAATGAATCCAATCTCCTGGTGCACGTACTAATAAATGTGCCATGGTGTGGGTATCTGTAATTCCAAAGCCCGTTAATAAAGGCGTTCTTTTATCTGCTTTTCCATCGTTATTGGTGTCACTTAAAAAAAACAATTCTGAACCCTGTGCTACGTAACTTCCATTTTTATAAGGTAATATACTTTGTGGAAGCGCTAACCCATCGGCCCAAGTATTAACTTTTACACCAGATTTATTATACAGATTAGAAAGCACTAATATTTTATCAGCACCCTTAATTTCTCCTCGATATAATTTAAAAATACGTTTAAAACTTTCATTCTTTTCTTGTTCCTCAGGGTTATTCATTAACCGCAATAACTCATTCCATTTAATGTTAGCCACTGGATCTAACGGATACATTTCGGCAGTTTGCGTCCATAAGTTTCCCACATCATCAAAGGTCATATCTATAGGATTTATAATACCATCTCTTTCACTTGCAATCAACTCTACAACAAATCCTTCAGGCACTTTAAAACCAGCTAACTCTTCTTCTGGAGAATATACTTGTGTTCTTTGAGAAAGGGTTTTTCTTGCATACTTATCTAACTGCTCCTGAGTTAAAGTGGGGTCTTTATCTGGTATTTTTTCATCTTCCTTTTTACAGGTAAAATTTAGGAGGATTATTAAACTTAATACAAAATAGGATTGGCATTTATTCATAGTTATTATCTTAAAAAGAATTATTTTAAAGCTCTGTAATAGTTATATTTTTAAACTCTACTTTAGCATTACCACCGCTATGTAATTGAATAGCAATAACACCCTCAGACGGAATATCTTTATCCATCTCTTGATATTCAGATGTTTTCACTCCATTTATATAGAGTTCGTGTATATCGCCCTTACAGCGCACGATATAACTGTTCCAACTATCTTCATTTAGCAAGTGTTTTAACACGCTTAAATCGCCGTCTATCAACTTTGCTCGGCGGTGTTCGTCATAGATGTCACCCCAATAACCCTTGCCTATATCGGCCTGGTAACCAACAATTTTACCACCCTCTAAAACAGAACGGTACTGAATACCACTATTAATAAGACCCAAATCATGGTCACCACTTATTCTAAAAAGGCATCTTAACTCGAAATCCTTGTATGATTTATCAGAATGTAGATACGTATTCGTAGGGATGTTTAGTTTTCCATCACCGCCCGTGATGGTACTGTCGGTAACTGTCCAAAAATGTTGATTAGCTGGTTTTACGGCTTTCCAATCATTAAGATTGACTGCAACTTCTCTACCCACTATCTGGCTAATACAGGATTGAGCAAGAAAAATGAGAAAAAAAGAACAGGTATATTTTATTAAATTTAGATTAAAAATTTTAATCAGAGTTTTCATAATTTGGTTATAATTTTATTATTTATTGATTATAGTTTAGTCGAATCGACAATCTAACAGTTAATTTAAGATATGTTTATCATCTTACATTCCATTATTTCAGGGCACTGGACCATTTCTCATACTCCGAAATCCGTTCTGTTTTTGAAGTGTTGTCCGATCTTTTGTTGCAAGTCCAATTTATCTATCTGTTTTTTTAGAACACTTATTGTTTTGAAATCTTCAATTGAATATTTTCATCCTTAGAAAAACGTTTTTCTATCTTAAATTTAATTGAACTAAATCCATTAAGTTTAAACGATTTTAAAACTAAGTTACCATTTTTAGAAGTCAAAGTAATTGCTTTTTCTGTATCAGTACCATCAATTACTACTGTACCATATTGATAGCCATTTGACCAAAAATAAGTACCGTTTTTAGAGTTAAATGCCATTGATTTATCAACAGCAGAATATTGAAATCCTGTGTAGGCTAATATACCTGCCCATGCTGCCATAGCCCGTGCATATCTGTGCCCATATTCACCCTCATTAAAAGGGTTTCTTTTAAAGCCATCATATCGGTTACGAATGTCTTTGAATATCTGTAAACCATTTTCAACTTGCCCCTCATAAATCATATGTGCGGCTGTACTGTATTCAAACCCTGTCATTAATTCGGTATAATAGGGAAATGGAAAGTCAAGTAACGTCCCTTCATGAGGATAAGCCGCCATAACAAGTCCAGCTTCATCACCCAAAGCAAAACTTCTGAACGTATTGAAATGCTCATTGAAATCATCTACATAATTGTACTTCATAATGCTTTTTAAAGTAGTTTGCACATGGTTTTTATCTAAAACATAGCCAAGACCTGTAGTATGTGCTAAATATTGACCTACCAGTTGGTCTACCAAACAACCTTTACCCAACTGTGCCACTTTTGTACTTCCCTCTGGAATATGATGCTCATAATACTCACCATTAAAGATATTTCCATCTATCCATTTGCGTCCCATTTCAAATAAGGTTTTACATTCTTTAGCAAAAGCTTTGTCTTTAAGATGTGAAGCCATCTTTTCAGAAGCCTTTAAAGCTCCTAAATACCAACCTGCCATTTGAGGGTTAGGACCAAAATAATTAATATCCATGGTATTATGTTGGCTACCTTCCATAACACCATCTTTATTTTTATCCCAAGGTCCTGTCCAAGCAAATGCCATAGCTTTTTTAATGTTTGGCCACATTTCTTTAAGTTTAGCATTATCACCCGATAGTTGCCAATCTCTATATACTTTTATAAGCGTTCCCATTTGTCCATCGGCTGCCCAGTGCTTAAAATCTTTCCCTCTTTTATCTATAGGTAAACCAACACGATGGCTCTGGCCTCCATTTTCATTAACTGCGTGTAAAAACTCAACTTCTCTAAATTTTGTTGAAAGAGCTCCAAACAAAAATGGAATGGTAGATTCATAATTCCAAACATGAGTGCAAGTTCCAAAGCCCCATCCAGAAGATTTATCTGCCCCTATTTTTGTACCCTTTATGCTTCCTGTTCCTTCAAAACCAAAAGGCAAACCATCGGCTGTTCTAAATACAGTTTGACTTCTTAAATTATTTAAATTGAATAATCCTGCCTCCTTCAAGACTTCAGGAATATCACTATTTGCCAACGCACTTACAAAATCTACTGTTTTACTTTCCAATGAATCTAATTCATTTGCTGTTTGTTCAGCAACATCCCATGCATCCTTATATAGAGTGGTGTAGTAATTACCTACAATTTCTTGACCTCCGCCTCCATTGTGTGTTCCATGATCCCAAGCTCTACGGTTTGGAAAATGCCATGTTAACATAAACGTCACTTCTTTAGACTCTCCTGGTTGCAAAGTTTGTTTCACTGCCAACGTTGCCGGTGGCGTTTTAATTTTTGCTTTTTTATCACCTAATTCGTTTCCAATAAAACCAATCGTTTTATCTGCTTTCTCTATTCTAGTTCGCTCTGGATGGTCTGTTAGTTTTCCATCGGCAATAAAATCATCCCAAAACTCTCTAAAAGTCCAATTCCATCCTAGTTTTGCCCAAGATGTACGATATGACACTTCTGCTTCTGATGCTGTAGTCAATGCCATGGTTCCCCAATTCACATCTTCTTTATCTACTCCTTCTGAATACATATATAATCCTTTAATGTCATTTGATTCTCTGTAATCATTATAATTTCCTTTTGGAGCTCCAGTCCACCCATCTACTCCAATATAATTTGGAATCATCCCGACAACTGAAGTCTCGATAGACTGATTTGTGTTATTTGTAATAACGTAGCGAAGTACAGCAACTGGGATTCCACTTTTATCAGCATCGCCCATAATGAGTGGATTAAATGCTTCCAAACGAATATCTACGGGAACATTTTTATGTTTAAAATTAACTTGCGCTAAAGGATATGCCGCGGCAAATGTAGTTTCTTCAAAGCGAGGAAAACCTGAATTTACTGCATCAGCTCCCCAATCGCCATAATAGTCTTTTACTCCTACAGGTCCTTCAAGCACTTTTATTTCTGCTGGTTTATCTTGTTCTTTATAATATAAAGCAAAAAATGGTCCATTTGCTATGGTAGGTTGCACGAGTTTAAAAGCAGGTAAATACCCTATAGCCCCACGATTCATTATCTCCCAGTCTCTTAAATCACCTTTTCCGCCAATAGACACAGTTCCTGTTCCTATTCCTCCTAATGGCATAGCTACTTCGTCTAGGTATTTCCCTTCGTAGGTTTTTATTATGGGCCAATGTTTATTCCATTCTTGCCCCAACATCGTTGTTGCTATATTTAGACAAAAGACTAATAGACATACTGTTTTAAATTTCATATTTTTCATACTATTAAAAATTTGTAATTTTGTGTATAATTTAAACATTTTTCGAATTTTTAGTTTTGTTATTGCTTACTCGATGAGTAAAAAAATGATTATTCAAACTATTTCAATATACTATACTATAGGTCATAAATATCCTAGTTATCTATTCCTTACTGGTATTGTATGAATATTCCCTTTAAAACCATTGTAATCATGCTCATCTGTTCCATATATATTCCAATCCCCTAATTCGCCACGTGCCTTTTCCGCCTCTGTCAAAAGATCTTCTACCACGCTAGGAAGTTTTTCAGCAATATCTAAACGTTCTTCAATATCTTGTTCCAAATCAAACAACATGGGTTTAGTTAAGGAATCTATAGTTCCTCTTCCCCACTTACTACCAGAATAAAAAGGAACCGAATTGGGCATTCTAGTCAAATGAAGTTTCCATTTCCCTTTCCTTATAGTTTGTAGATCTTTTCCTGTATAACCTAGTAATACCTTATGTGCAGTTTTTGCCCCTTTTACTTGAGTTAATAAAGGCCACATGCTCTTGCCGTCAATAACCCTGTTTTTAGCAACTTCTGACCCTGTCATATCAGCAATAGTTGCAAAAATATCCATTGAACTAACCAAGTCATTTGATACCTGATCGGGAGCAATAGAAGCAGGAAATTTTACAATCCCTGGTACTCGATGACCTCCTTCAAACGTATTAAACTTGCTTCCTCTTAAAGGGCCTGCACTACCAGCAGAACGCACCTTATCTGGAGTTAACCAAGGCCCATTATCAGAAGTAAAGAAAATAATAGTATTATCCGTCATTCCCTGTTTGTCAAGTTCTGCAACTATTTCTCCAATATGCCAATCCAATTCACGCACCATTGCTGGATAAACCGTTTGTCGTATATCACCATCTGCTTTCATTCTTTCTTTCCATTCAAAATCCGTAGTAAAACGCTTACTAGGTTCCCACGGCCCATGGACTAAATAGTGCGCTAAATACATAAAAAAAGGTTTGTTCTCTTTTTTTGATTCGTTTATAAATTCTATTGATTTTTCTGTCAAAAGCTTATGCATGTTTTCATACCGGACGCTGTCTCCAGTAGGTAAATCGTCATTAAGCAGCTCAAATTTTTTCCCACGAGAAAAATTTTCCAAACGCCCAAAATATTGATCAAAGCCATGTCTCTTTGGAAGGTAGTCATAATGCGACCCCATATGCCATTTTCCAAACGCTGCTGTTTTATAACCGAGGGGGTTTAATAACTCTGGTATAGTAACCTCATCTTGATAAAGCCCCAAATGCGTATATTGCTCTTTATCAAAAGGATGAGAAACAACAACATAACCATTTCGTGGAGGATATCTACCTGTTAAAATAGAAGCTCTTGAAGGGCCACAAACAGAATTAGCAGATTGCCAATCCGTAAAACGCATGCCTTCTTGAGCTAATTTATCAATGTTTGGTGTTTTGATAGCAGGATCTTTTGCATTATAACAACCTAAATCATTATAACCAAGATCGTCTGTAAGGATAACAATAATATTAGGACGTTCAGCAACAATTTCTTTCTTGTTTTGACATCCAAAAAAGGCTTGAAAACATATAATCATTAAAAATGATCTAAGCCATATATATAAGGTGTTCTTTTTCATTCTATTCAGTCTTTAAATCAGTAAATTTCTTTAAATAAAATTCTAATTCCTCTTTTTCTTGATTATTCAATGATTCATTAGACTTTGACAATATATCAAAACGTTTTCTCTGAAAAGCCAACATTTCGGTTTGCATTTCTTTGCCTACTTTTTTAGCATGTTCACTATTAGGATATTGAGTAATATCAATTAATTCCGGATAAGTAGATCCTATTGGTCGGCTATTTTCACCTATTATTGCGTAATCTCCAATGTCTTCTCTTGCTTTCTTAGCCTTATTTTTAAGTTCTTTTACTATTTCAGGAAATTCATTAGCAAGATTTTTTGTTTCTCCAATATCTGTTTCAAGATTAAACAATAAATCTTCCTTCAAGATGCCCGCAGACATAGTAACCCAACCAGCACTTTCACCATATCTTCCAGGTCGAACTTCTGGTCTAGCAAAATGCAATTTCCATTTACCAGACCTTACTGCCTGTAACCAAGTGCCTGAATAATAATAATAGATATCATGTGGTATTTTAACATTATCTTGATCCAAAATATATGGGAGTAAATTTTTACCATCTATCACTCTGTCATCAGGCATAGATGCATTAGCAACTGCTGCTATGGTAGGTGCCATATCTATAATTCCAGTTATTTCACTGTATACTTTAGAAGCTGGAATAACATTTTTCCATTTCATAATCATTGGTACACGAACACCACCTTCCCATGTGGTCATTTTACTCCCTTTGAGTTCGCCTGCACTTCCCGATTGCTCACCATGTCCCGCCCATGGACCATTGTCTGAAGTAAAAACAATCAACGTATTTTCTTCTAAACCTTCCGCTTTTAATTTTTCAACTATACGCCCAATGTTCCAGTCAATTTCTTCTATCGCATCTGTATAAAGTCCGTTCCCACTTTTACCTCTAAAATTTTCTCCAGGGTAGATTGGTATATGGGGCATTGTATATGCTAGGTATAGAAAGAAAGGATTTTGTTTATTTCTTTCTATAAAGGAAAGACTTTCATCTGTAAAGTCTCGTGTCATTTTTGAATGATCTGGACGCATCGTAAGTAGTGAATCATTACGATAAAAAGGAACTGCAAAATTTTCGAATTTTTGTGTACCATTCACTAGTCGGATACCATAGAAATAATCAAAACCTTGCTGGTTAGGAGCAAAAACATCCTCATCACCCAAATGCCATTTCCCAATACATGCAGTTGCGTATTCCTTCTTTTTTAAAACTTCAGCAATTGTAATTTCATTTGGATTCAATCCGAAAGGAGATCCCCAAAGTTGAACATCTGGAAACCCTGCCCTTGGGGCGTAACAACCGGTAAGAAATGCTGCTCTTGTAGGAGAACATATAGGGTGGACATAGAAATCTGTAAATTTAACCCCTTCAACCGCCAATTGATCAATATTAGGGGTCTCGATGGTCTTAGAACCAAAGCTTCCTAAATCATCATAACCTTGATCATCTGTAAGTATAAAAATGATATTAGGTTTCACTGGTTCTTTGGATTCTTTTGATTTGCATGAAACCATAATTATCAGAACAAATAAAGTGTTCAAAATTTTAGAAATCAAAGAAGATATATTATTATTTGAGCAGATTTTAATCATTGAAATATGTCTTTAATAGATTTATGTGTTACTTTTTTCAATCCTTTCCATTTAAAGTCTCCCTTAATTCCTTTTCAGAGCTTTCATTCCAATAACCACATTCCAATTGAAAAAAAACAGATGTATAAGGAATTGCTAAATCAGTTTTAAGAATTAAGACGTTAAATAATTTTGCTGAAGCATCTAAGTCTCGAATTATATCTTCGTGTAGCATCGTTCTTGTAGATTTCTCTTCTAATATTTTATTTAATTTATTTCTGTAAGTAGTGATTCCTTGGGCATTTTTTTCTGAAACAAAGGCCATTTCCTTGTCAATAAAAATATTAGCATCTACATGGGTTGCTTTAGATATTAAATTATTTACAAACTCAACAGCCTCCAATTGACTTGCATCAATAGTAAGAGTTTCTATAGCTGGATTACTTTGTTGTGGATATGCAGCATCTGCTATTACAATCCAATTACGATGCCCATATAGTTTTAATTTTGCTTCTAAATCTAGTTTCCAATTAAATTCATTTTTTGTTTCTTTTATTGGAATTGTTTTTTCTGCGACTTTAGATTGATTGCAAGCACTCAAAATAAGTGCAGCTATAATAATATTTAAGATATTTTTATAGTTATTCATATTTTAAACTTTTAAGTTTAATTTATATTATACATTCTTTGAGAAAATAGACCAAAAATAAAAAATGATTTATTTAATATTTTGTTACTATTGATAAAACCAGTGTTTTTAACATGTAACAAATATTTTTAATTCACCCCCTTCTTTTAATAAAATCCTATTAAAATGAATACTCAATTTATCATCAAAATTCTTATAAGAATTATTTATTTTTTCACCATTCAAATTCACTATAACGAGCTTTGGTTTTTTTGATATTTTTAATGAAATAGTTTCTAAACTTAAATTCCCATAAACAAGATTCAATTCAGATGTTAATTTATTATCACGTATTTTTTGTTGAAAACTGCCCCATCCTTCCGCAGTTGTAAAAGCACATTTGAAATCTTCAGGGTGTATTTTTGGAGCAAAACCCAATTCCCCTTTAGGTCCATGGTAAGTGAATCCACAAGCGGCCAAATATGTCCCATAAGAAGCCATCGATCGTGCATAATGACTGGAACACTCTACTTCGTCATAAGGGTTTCTTTTTGATCCGTTATAACGCTCATGTACAGCTTTCATAATAGACAATCCTTCGGTAAGCATATCTTCCCAAACCATATGCGAAGCCACCTGATACTCGAAACCATTCATGCACTCATCAAAATAACCTCCTGGGCCAATCCAAAACTCAGAATCATTTGGTCGTTCAGCCATTCCAGGAACCGCTTTATCAGCACCTCCTGTTGGCCATGTAGTCATAAGTAATGCCGCTTCTCCTGGCATTACGTACAATCTGTCTCCCTTAATGTCTTTATGGTCTAGAGCATATTGACCAGCATCTGGCGCAAAATTATATTTCCATAACGATTTTAATGCAGACCTTGTTTCTTTCTGGGGTAATACATTGGGTAAATTAACTTGATATGCAAAACTTTGCCCTAAAACTTGATCTATATGACAACCATCGTTAGTATTAATATTATTATAATCTGGTGGTAAGTGGATAAAATATTCATCATTAAATAATTTTGAAACCAAACTTTTCTGTCCTAAAAGAATAATCTTCTCACAAGCCGCAGCGAACTCTATATCCCCCATTTCTAAAGACATTTGCTCACTTGCTTTAAGTGCTGCCAAATACATGCCGCTTATCCACCCCATTGGCCCATACCAAGCGGCGTCAAGGGTATGAGGTTGCTTTCCTTCCAACAAGCCATCACCATCTTTATCCTGATCAATAATGTACTGCATCGACTGTTTAACTTTAGGCCAAACTTTGGTAAGAAAAGTAGCGCCTGATGACATTTGATGTTCTCTATAAACTCTTATGATTGTACCCAATTGTCCATCTACAGCAAAACTTTCTCCAGTATAACTATCCAAATTTTCAGCTCTAAAAGAAATAACACCATTTGATTGGTAAGCAATTCCGTAATCCACATTTTCTCGTAAATTTCTCTCTAAAGATGGAAAAACCCGTGCCATTCCTTGTGCATATTGCCATACATGTGTGCAAGTGCCTTCGCAACAATCTACACCTTCCCAACCCCAAAAACGACCATTATCGAACAAATGGCTGGTCTGTGATGCTAAACAATCAAGTGATATAAACGATCGATCTAAAAACCAAAAAGGCAAAGTAGAATCATACCATGTTTTATTCCATTCTAGAGTAGTTTTAGAAAGTCTATTAAATTCCGTGGCTATATAGCTAGCTACATCATTGGAATTAGTATATTCGGCAGCATAATGCCTTTTTAAATTTTTAAAATCATTAATGTTATTCATTTGCCCATCAGCTGCTACCTGCTCATTATAAAAAGGAAAATACCAGCTCACCAAAAAAGTAACGGTTTTACTTTCGTTTGGTTTAAGTAAAACTGAAGTTGATACGCCACCAACTAAAGATTCATCAATCCTAGATTCAGCTTGTGTGATTTCAATATCTTCAAAAACACCGCTTTCTAGTGACTTATTATTTATTTTTGCAGTACCGCTACTTTTAAGTTCATTTTCTAATAAAGAAATTGCCATGTCGCCATATCCTTTCTTAGTATTTAAATTATGACCTGAAGCGGTCATAAAAACCGTTGTTTTTCCTTTACCAAAAATAATTGTGTTCTTTCTTGTTTCTTGTGTCCCTTTTAATTCTGGGCACACTCTGTTTTCTAGCCATCCACCAATAGAAACATTCAATTTTTTATCACTGATATTTGTTATTTTATAGCTTAGAACAGTAGCAGGAATTCCCGAATCTTTAACATTTAAAGGAATAAATGGTGAATATGCCGTTAGTTTAACTGCAACTGGGATTTCTTTACTTTTATAAGTAATCTTAGCAACAGGATATTCCCCTCTAAATGTGATATCATTAAAACTTTTATTATCTAAAGTTGCCGTTTGTGTTTGCCCATCTTTCTGATATTGTATTGAGAAACCACTCTTTACTTGATGTATATTATTATCTACTGAAGATGTTCGTGGTTTTGGATACAGTCCCCCCATACTAAATTGATCCAAACGCCATTGTTTATGTTCATCTGGATTGCTAGCATTTATAGGACTTTCACGGTGGTAGTTAGACTGAAAAATGTCCCAAAGCCACAACCTTCCGTCTCCACTTATATATAGTTGGCCACAACAGATACCTCCAATGGGCATTCCTATATATTTTAGTTCATCCTTTAAGGAAGTATATGTTTCAGAAACACCTCTTTCTGTTAAAGATTTTACCCACTCAGGGGAAAGCATTTTATCAGCAGGTATAAGATGTCCCGTTGCTGATTGGCTTACAAAATTACAGCTCGCTAAATAAGGAATTGATAAAAGTGTAGCTCCCATAGTGGAAAGTTTAACAAATTCTCTTCTAGGCATATTGGCAGTGGTTAAACAGCATCCTGAATTTGAATCGCATTTGCTAAGGTTCCCTAAAATAGCTTTCTTTTTCATAAATCATAGAATATCATATGATGGATTTAATGTTATATTTCCATTAGGAGAGATTATAAGTTTTATTAATTTTAGTTTTTCCTTTGAAAATTTACCCAGGTTTTTACCATTAATTATCAATTGATATGTATCTAAGGAAAACCCTTCAACATTTAGTAAAGCATTAAACGGTTTATCCCATGGCATCTCCATTTCATACAAAACAGATTTTATTGTGATTTCAAGTTTGTCATTGTTTAATAAAACGTTCTCTATTTTTAGACCATCAACCTCAACATGTATATCTTTTTCTAAATTTATATAGGCACTGTTTACACCTCTTAAAGCTTCTGCTAAACCTGTAAAGATACCAGAACCCTCTCCCCAACTAGGGTGTGTGCGCATTGCAGATTGCGGGTGTGCCTCATGGTCAATATTTTCAGGCCCCAAACCAAACGGATAGATGTTGGTATGTCTATAAATATCATTTGCTTTGTGTCTGGGATGGTTTATTAACACTACTGAAGATTTTGCTGCTGCCACACCCCTTTCCAATAGATCCTGCCGACCCAACTCCTTTCCATACCATATAAATGATCTCACCATTTCCGCTTGTCGTGCATCTAGAAACGTTGCGGTATCAGCATTATCAACAGCGAAACCTCCAAAAGGAAAGGCCGTATAAATAAAATGTGGCTCCCAACATGCTTGAGTAAATGTTGCATAATCAATACATTGTTCTCCTACATCTAAAACATCCTCATTTTTAGTGGCTCTGTATAGTGCTGCATAACCTTCAATAGCCCAAAATAATGCGAGGTTACCTCTAGCTACTTGGTTTTGCCATTTGTCTCTTGTAAATTCAAAAGGGCGGTTACCGCAAGAAAAGAACTGCTCCATATCTACCCATTTTTGTTCAGGTATTACTTCCTTTTCTAAATAACCAGCAATTTTTTCTGCCCCTTTTAAGTACTTACTTTTTTTTGTAGTATTGTATAATTCTGCTAAAAACCACATACTTGATGCAGGTTGGGCACTATAATACAATATGTTGGAAGCCGTCATGTCTTTTGAATTGATATAAGATGGCACAGCACCTCTATCATCAATTACTGTTAGTAACCAATCTCCATAAGCGGTTAAGTAATCTACAATACGTTGATCTTTTTCACAACGTATATAATAATCAAGCATATGAGCAGCCGTTTTGCTCATTGTTGACACATCATATGAATCACTTTCTTTTAAAAAAAATCGATACTCTTCATTGACCGGATCAGTAAACCCGAGTCCCCATTTTTTGTCGTTGGCAGAGTAAAGTAATGCGAACAATCCTTGCTCATTTTTGGGAGCAGACAGACACCAGTTGATAATGCTACGTGCTTTCTCAATCATATCGGGACGATTTAATCTGCGTCCCCAATACCAAAAGCCCTGAGCATCACGCGCATTGTTCCAAAAAGCTGAATTGTGCATCACATCGTTCCACCAGTTGATAGCAGATCGATAACCACCAAGTTTTAGCCCGTCTTCTTCCCATTCTAACCAAGACCCAGTATTCTTATACTCTTTTAGTGGAATATCAATATCAGGGTATAAAGATGGTTGAAACGTGATTGAGTCAATTATTTTAAAATATTCTTCAAATGGCATCGCCAAATGGGGTCTGTTATCGAATACAGGTTTCCCGAATTTTTTCCATTGATGCTTTGTAACCTTTTGAAACCCCCTGTTTTCAAGAACATCAGCCCCTACAAATAGGTCAAATTCATATTCTACTTTGTTACTATCTAAAGTTCTGACCATACTAGAATCATTGACTCTTTGATAACGAATATGATGTGCAATAATATTGTCCATGTAACCAAAGGTTATAACTGGTTTCTTTGTCAATCCGGTCATAACATTTAAATCCAAACCTGTTGGCATGGTGTATTTGTCGTCTTCAAAAGGTACAGAAAATTTATTACGAGGAATATCTATGGTTTTTCGCGCATCTGGAGAGGAGATTTTATGTTGATTGATAGCATTTAGGTCAGGTACAAGTGCAGCAAAAAGACCTTCCTCTTGCAAAATAACTGCAGGAGCGTGAAATGATCGATCTCCTATTATTTGATCTTTGCCTGGTAATAGTTTAAATCTGTTTTGCTTTGAATCTTCATTATCAAATTTTAAACTAGGTGTATGCACAAAATAAGGGGCATGGTCTAGATTGAATGTAAAAGTTGAAAGTGCATAATCCAGTTTGGGTGCGTTTTTGTCTAAGATTAAAGAAACATCAAAGTGAAAGTAATCTTCTTCACCGGACAATGTTATGGTTTGTTCTACAGGAACATTATCTTTCAATCCTTTCAGAATTACAATAGTTTGTTGCTCATTAATTTCTAATGAAAAATCATTTAATATTGAATTACTTAAATACCTGTGCGCTACCAAATCTTGATTAAACAATTGAACCGCATTATTAGGGAATTTTGCTAAAGGAATAAATGCAGCAGCGATTTCTTTCCATTGGTCATTTTTTTTGGCATAAAAAACTTGTGAAATATGACCGTTTTCTTTTTTAAAAACTGCCTTTACCTTTGAATTTTGAATTTCTAGACTATTTTCTTTCTGAGTAATTTTATGTGTATATTCTTGTTGCTTGCAACCACATATAAAAATTACAAGACAGCCTGCTAAAAGCCAATAATTAAAAAAACTTCTGTAAAAAGTATATATCGTCATCTATTATTTTTTGAATATTTGACCAATTACTTCTAAAGAAACTCCTAATATTTTCATAGAAATTATATTTAACTCCGTTTTTTCTCCCTCAAAGTGAAAGGTGTATTGCTCATGAGATATAGTATTCCCAATATTGAGGGCTGCTGCTGGAGAAGACGTTTCCAATTCATAAAAAGGACCTAAAGGTACTACTCCTGGTTCAGGAGGTCCGTCATTATAAGAATTGACTACATCGCCTTTATAAGGTTCTTGTTGTATTTCCCATTTAGAATTCACATAATCATTTTCGTTCTCTGGCTTGTTGTATTTAACGATGGTCAGTGTTCCTGCTTCATCATCATAACTTCCCATGACATCGGTAGCCCGTTGGGGAGACACACCAATTTTACCTCTTTGTTGCCCATCTGCTTTAAAATAAATAGCTTTTTCGTCAACTTTTATACGATCAGATGGTACTTTTCCAAAATAATCATCATTCACTATAGGTCCAAATTTAGATTTTTCACCACTTATATATGGGATAATTACTGTTGTTGTGGGTGAGTGCTTTAACATTCCTAACAGCCATATTGATAATAGACCGGTTTCCTTTTTCCAAGCTTTATCTCCAATATTTTTTAAGATATTTTTTGTTTTATAACCAACGGTACTTAAGTTTTTTGGAATTTCTATACCTAATATATTTTTAATTTCATCCTTGTTTATTATTGAAATAGCCCGCTCAATATTAAAATCAAAAGTAAAATTCGAATAATTGGTTAATGAAGCTGTCTTAGAAAACAACGCATAGCTGGCTGTTTGGTCAACCAAATTGAAAGGCTCCAAATCAATTAACTTTGGAGTAAACCAGTTATCCAATGTAAACTCCGTTCCTTTCTTAAAAAAAATTGAGTATTGTCCACCTTCAGGACCTAACCATAATCTTTCCTCGCCTCCATAAATATTAATGTGATCTAAAGTATCACCAGAAATAAAATGTTTTTTGTTAATCCAACCGTAGCTTTTTCCATGCCATCCATTTGCGGTAGTTGTCATTACTCTACCCTGAAGAGCTGCAGAAATAGCAACTTTACCATCGCTTTGGAAGTCTTCTAAAAGAATTATATCCGTATGTTCACGAAGAAAATCATAATCTGCTTTAAAGGAAATGCTTGGTTCTTGTATTTTGTTCTTTTCCTGAACATTACTTTTCGGTTTATTATTCTTACAATTGCAAAAGGATATGGCAATAATCAGTATTGCATATTTTAGAAATTCTTTTGTTCTATACCCCATTTTGTTATTGACGAAACTGATAACTTGTTATTATGAAATATGATATTTTTGGTTGAGTGATTTGTGATTGAATACACTAACATTCTTTACATTTCCAAGAAAAGATAGATTGATTTTTTTCCAGTTTTAGAGCAATAACCCTATTTAAATTGTTACAAAAAGGCCGCAAATCTGCCTATTATGATTAGAATATACTTACGGCCCTGTAAAAAACTAAACTAACTCAAACTAATTATTCTGGGTAACCTGGGTTTTGAGTAACTACATTATTAGAAACATCTATTTCTGTTTGTGGAATCGCGTATATCAACCTATAAGCAGCAACCGTTGGCACTTCTGGATACTCTAAAGCTAAATGATTATTAATAATTGATAACGCTTCAGAATCTGTTAACCTTGTTATATCTAACCATCGCTGATTTTCAAAAACTAGTTCACGTCTTCTTTCTAGCATAACTTTTTCTAGAAAAGTACCTGGCGAAGCTGCATCAATATCTACAGCCGGATCTGCAACACTTGGATTACCTCCAAAGGCTCTTCTTCTTACTTGGTTAATCAATTCATAAGAAGCAGAATTTTCTCCATCAGCTTCCGCTTTCATTAACAACACATCTGCATACCGTAGTAGTACCAAATTTATGTCACTACCATCTCCAGCAGCAGCTAAGTCGATATATTTACTAATATAAGGATCCATACTACCATTGTTATCATATGTACTAAATGATGCTGCTGCTCTTAAATCTCCTGGTTCGTATATAGATTGAATATCATCTGTAGGAGATGCAGGTAAAAGCCCTGAAAATCCACCAGCAACAATACCTAACCTTGCCGCTTCACTAGCAGGAATAAATTGGTTATTCATTCCTAAGCCTGTCTGGTTTGTTGGATTAAAACTCAATTCAAAAACAGACTCAGCCGTATTATCATTACCCGCTGCATAAATACTAGCATAATCACTCAACAATTCATATTGTCCAATTACATTTGCTAATGCTGTTGAAGCTGCCGTCGAATTTCCATTTTGAAGATGTACTTTACCCAATAAAGCCTGAGCAGCATAACGAGTGGCTCTACCTACTTCATTAAACGGACCTCCATCATAACTAGGAGGAAGGCCACTAGCTGCATCAGTTAAATCGTTTATAATTAAATCGTACACGTCTGAAACTGGGCTTCTAGGGATATCTGCATTATCAAAATCTGTCGTAGGATTTACTCTTAGTGGGAGGTCACCAAACAAATTTACCAATGTAAAATAAGACATTGCCCTTAAGAACTTTGCCTCAGCAATACTTCTTTTCTTTAATGCTTCTTCAACACTATTATCAAAAGGCACTTCGAGTCCTCTTGCAATTACATTATTAGCATTATTTATTATAATAAAGCTCTGTGTCCATATCGTCAATACTGTTAAATTTCCTGGCACTTCTTCAAAAGTATCTATATTTATTCTTTCCGCTTGGTCCGCTCTATTTAGACCTACATTATCAGTTCTAGCCTCTACAGTATTAAAATAAAGATTATTTCCGTAAACATTTCTTTGTAAAGCATACACCCCATTAACAGCGAACACTAGTTCGTCTACGTTAGAAAAGAATGCATCTGCATCAATTCGGTCTTCGGGAGCTACTTCAATAAAATCGTCACAAGACGACACAGAAATTAAAAGCAGTATACTAAAAAGTATTTTTATTTGAGATTTAAGAAAACCTCTTAATCGTATTGTATCTATTTGATTTTTCATTTTATTAAAAGTTTAAGTTAATTCCCAATGACCATGTTGTTGGTAAAGGCATTCCAGGGGGACTATTTAACCCCAATTCTCTTCCATCTGTTACAGATCCTATTTGCGAACCTCCGATTAATGCAGGTCCTCCTGCAGAAGCTCTACGTGCCTCTGGATTACCTCCTATAAACTTTGTAAAGGTATGCAGATTTTCTACTGAAGCGTAAACCCTAGCATTAGATAAACCTAGCTTTTCTGTTAAGCTATTTGGTACATTATAGTCTAGTGTGATATTTCTAATTCTTAAATAATCGGTTTTTTGAACGCCAAGACTCGAAACAGCACCAGCTCCTGTGTCAAAACCATTGGCAGCTGGTATACGTCCATTTCCTGGATTAGATTCAGACACATACCTGCCATCATACCAAAACTCTCTTGATAAGTTAGTTTGTCTAAACGATGCACCAACTTGAATTAAAAAGAAATCGTAAACATACGCGCCAGCTTGACCATTAAGTAAAGTACTAAGTGACCAGTTTTTATATGTTAAATTAGCATTAATACCATAAATTAAATCAACATTTGTGTCTCCAACTAATTGACCGTCTGCTCCTAAAAAATTGCTTATAGATCCATCTCCATCAACATCTTCATATATTAAAGCACCAGGGGTTTGTAAAGGCTGCGCCGATTGGTCATCTCCAACACGAGCTATACCTATTACCCTAGGTCCACGTATTTGTTGTAATGGGCCTCCAACAACACGGCGTAATGCACCAAAGAAGTTTTGTAGTTCATCTTCACCTCCTAAATCAAGAATTTCTTGATCGTTAGTAGTGATATTACCTCCAATAGATAATCCCCAATCGTCTGTATCAAGAACTTGAGCATTAACACTTAACTCAATACCTTTGTTTCTCATACTTCCAATATTCGTTAAAAACGATCCATAACCAGAAGACGGAACAATTCCTTTTGTTAGTAATAAACTAGTAGTTTTATTATTAAAATAATCAAATGTTACATTAACGCGATTCTTTAAAAGCGCTAAATCTAATCCTATATCAAATTGTGTAGAAGTTTCCCACGTTAAGTTACTGTTGCCAGGGTTTCCTAGCAACGTACCAAATACGGCATTACTTCCAAAAGATTGTCTCGTGGTATTAAGCGTTGCTCTAGAGGCAAAATCAGGTATAGCATTACTTCCCGTTGTTCCATAAGAAACTCTTAATTTACCATTATTTAAGGCACTAAAATTTTCTAAAAAGGATTCTTCTGAAAATACCCATCCTAAGGCCCCTGATCCAAAAGTTTGATATCTATTGTTAGATCCAAAAACAGAACTTCCATCTGTACGAACTGATCCGGTTACTAAGTACTTCCCTTTATAATTATAATTTAATCTGCCTAAATAGGAAACCAAAGATCTTTCAGTTTTACTATTCGCTCCAGATAAATTATCAGAATTTCCAATATTCACATTTCGAACCCCTGGCACTTGTAATTCATTTACACCTGCACTAACATTTTCAAACTTATCATTCTGAAGTGTAAACCCTCCAAGGATGTCAAAAGAATGGTCCCCAATTACCTTTTTATAATTAATCGTATTTTCATTTAACCAACTAGTACTTTGACTTTGTCCTGTATTAAAAGTAGACACAGCAGATAATGCAATTGGAATTGTTTGTCCCACCGTAGGTAAATAGTAGGTTTCATTTTTGTCATTAGCTATATTTACAGAAACGACAGACTTTACATTTAGACCATCTATTATCTCGTAATTAATATCAAGTCCTCCTAAAAATCTAAACAAGGTTGTATTGTAATCATAGTTTTGCATTGTTTCCAATGGGTTTCCAACGGGTAGCGACCCTGGTAAATCAGAATTCATTGAAAATGTCCCATCTGCTCTTCTAACTGGCAATATTGGTGCCAATAAAACAGATTGTGCATATAGCGAACTCCAATCACTGTCATCTGTACCGGGACTATTTCTCCCTAAAGAAGTAATATTAGGTGCCAGATTTACTCCAAATGTAATTTTATCTGAAGCTTTATATTGAATTTTTGCTCTAGCAGAATATTTTTTTTGTCCTTCACCCTTTATTACGCCTTCTTGATCGATATAATTTCCCGATATCAAATAGCTCACTTTTTCCGACCCTCCAGAAGCCGAAAGGGCATAATTTTGAAAAAAGCCTGATCTAAATATTAAATCTTGCCAATCTGTATTTGTCGTCCCATCCCAATTATTTGCAATAAAATCAGGAACAACACCGCCGTTTTTCTCTGTATGGAATTGAACATATTCTTCTGCATTTAGCACCTCCATACGCGAAGACTGTGGCACTGAAGCAACACCACTTGTTACTGTTAGATTTAGATTAGAGCTACCTGCTTTTCCAGATTTGGTAGTAATTATAATTACTCCGTTTGCACCTCTTGAACCATAAATTGCAGTTGAAGACGCATCTTTTAAAACGTCTACCGATGCAATATCTGCAGGATTAATAGACTGTGCATTTCTTTGGTCGGTAGGAAACCCATCTACAACCCATAGTGGTTGTGTTCCTGCGGTGATTGACCCAAGTCCTCTAATAGAAACTGTACCCAACTCCCCTGGAGCCCCAGCTCTTTGCGCTATATTTAAACCAGGCACCAAGCCTTGTAAACCTTCCTCAACCGAGGCAATAGGTCTTGTTTCAAATTGCTCCGTTTTAATTGTTGATATAGAGCCTGTTACGTCTTTTCTTTTCTGTGTTCCATAGCCAATAACCACAACCTCATCGAGTTTAGCTGAATCTTCTTCAAGTTCAATATCAATTCTTGATTGTTTATTTACTGCCACTTCTTTCGTTAGGAATCCCAAATAAGAAACAACAAGTACAGCATTTTCATTTGATAAATTTAGCATGAAATTTCCATCAAAATCTGACTGTGCACCATTATTAGTCCCCTTTTCGATTATATTTGCCCCAGGTAAAGGTTGGCCATTACTGTCTGTAATTGTACCAATTACGCTAAAATCTTGGCTAGTCGCTTTTACTTCATTTATTTCACTAAAATCGTTTACAATAGTTAAATGATTCGAGTCTAAATAATTGGTGTCACTTTTATCAAAAGTATTGATTGCGTAACTTTCAAATAGGCTAAATAATAACAAAAATGTTATTAGCCTTATTTTTACACTGAAATTAGGAATACTGTCATTTATGACAATTCCATTAATTGTTTTTTTCATATTTTTGCATAAATTAATTAAGTTAGTTTTAAATACATTTAATTGATTACTTTTCCAAACCCAAAAAAGCTTCTATTTTTTGGGTTTATTTTTTTAGGTAATTTAGAGTTCATGTCATAATATTTATTTAAAGGTTAGTTTTATTTAGTTTCCAGTTTTTCTTGATAGAATTTTTTTATTATGTATTAGACTTTGTAAATTAACAATAAGTTAACGAAATATATTGTATTTAAAATTTACATATTTGTGTATAATTTAAACATTTAAGTAATTTTTAACTCAAATAAGCTGATAGTTTCTTATTTTATAAAAATAGTTTTTACTAAGTAGGCTATTTATTTTTAAATATATTCCATCTGCCTAATATCCAGATTATTAATATAAATTGTAAAAATGAATTTAGTCTTAATCACAATATAGAGGGCACTCCATTTTTTAGTATAATATTCCCACATTTAGCAGTTTCGCCAGCCATTACAATAGCAAATGCTTTTTTTTTGATGTAAAAATTAAATATATCAATACGACAAATTGGGTTCGGCTGCGGATATATAGCATGGATGCTTTTTAAAAATTTTTCTTCAACTTTTGGGTCTAATTCATCGCCTTCAACAGCAGTCATCATAATAATTGGTGATGTGGATCATAGCTATCTAATTCAAATAAAAGCAAAATTCCTAATAACAATGCTGGTATTGGCACACCGTCTTAGCGTAAAACATTTGAATTCTAAGAATATGTTAGGAAATGAGCATCTGTCAAAACAATTTCGTCTCCATGTCCCATTTCTAATAGAGTTTTTTAACAACTCCGGGGTAATTAATGATGATATTCCTTTTAACATTATAAATTAAATATTTCATTAAACAATTTATAGAAATAATTTTAATTCTTCAATCATTTCTGTGCTACCACAAAAAAATGGAATACGTTGGTGTATTTCTGTGGGCATAATATCTAAAACTTTTTGATTATTACTACTTATGGCATTTCCGCCCGCCTGTTCTGCTATTATAGCTATAGGATTCGCTTCATACAATAATCTTAATTTTCCATTTTTATTTTTAGTACAATTTGGATACATATAAATACCCCCTTTTAGCATATTTCTATGAAAATCTGAGACTAAAGACCCTATATATCTAGCAGTGTATGGTCTGTCTTCTTCATCTTTTTGGCAATATTTTATATACTTTTTGATCCCTTCTGGAAAATGCACATAATTGCCCTCGTTAACTGAATAAATATTTCCTTTTCTAGGAATCTTCACATTGGGGTGTGACAAATAGAAAGAGCCTATCGCTGGGTTTAAAGTAAACCCACTTACACCATCTCCTGTAGTGTAAACTAACATCGTTGACGTTCCATATATAATATAACCTGCAGCTACTTGTGCACGACCAAGTTGCAAAAAGTCTTTAAGCTCCACTGGGGTTCCAATTGGGGTAATTCTTCTATAAATTGAAAAAATAGTTCCAACAGAGGCATTCACATCAATATTAGAAGACCCATCTAATGGATCCATTAAAACAACATATTTACCATTATTAGATTTATCACTTCCGCTAATAGTTATGAAATTTTCGTTCTCTTCCGAAACTATACCACAAGCTATATCTCTATTTTTTATTGCTTGAATAAATTTTTCATTTGCTAAAACATCTAGTTTTTGTTGATCTTCTCCTTGCACATTAACATCACCAGCTCCTCCAATAATATCAACAAGTCCCGCATTGTTAACTTCATGGTTTACCATTTTTGCTGCAAGGCGTATACCGTTTAAAAGTTTTGATAATTCTCCACTTGAAAAAGGGAAAGCATTTTGGTTTTCAATAATGAATTCGCCCAAGGTAATGTTTTTTGTCATTTTGAATTTTTGAAATCAATGAATTATAAAAATTATTACCCTAAATAATCTTTCATTAGCATGGCAGCACCTAAGGCACTTGCATTTTTACCTTTTGGAAATTGAATATTTTGATTTGGCATCATCTGAGTTAAATATTCTACAAATATGTCATTTCGGTTAAAACCTCCAGAAATATAAACTTCTTTTAAATTATTATTTGTGTCTAAAATGCGTTCAATACCTTGATACACTCTGTAACTTATTTCAAAAATTAATTGATAATAAGCGTTTTCATAGTCACTAAAAGTCTCAATTTGTTTTAAATCGCCTTTAAAATCTGACGCTATATCATCTGGGAAAAAAATATTTTTTTGTTTAACAAGAACATCTCTACAAAGCTCTTTGTTCAGCGTCAACTCTAAATAATGATTTTTATTTACATTAAAATGATTACTTAATTCTATGGCGTTGACCTCATGTACACGTCCTAAAAATTGCATGGATGCTTTTATCTTCTTTTTATTGGGTGTCATAAAACACAAGCAATTATTTTTTAATTGATGAGTCGTTAATGATTCTTTGCTAAATGGGTTCATACAAATAATCCAAGTACCTGTAGATAATAAAATAAATTCTCTATTTAAATTTTCATTATCTTCTAATATAGGAACGATGGAAGACGAACTATCGTGCAAACCTTTGCCTATAGCTATTTCTTGCCCATTAATAATTGATAAAGCTGCATTTTTGCCAGGTTTTGGTTCTGGAAGTGTAATGTTTTCTGTACTTAACCAGCTATGATATTGCATAGTATCAAAATCCCAAAGGGCTGTATGTGCACCAACAGAGGTGTAATCTGCCGCTATTTCATTGGAAAACAAATAACTAAGATATTGCGGATAGTGTAAAATGGTAGTTGCTTTAGACCAATAATGGGGTTTGCAATTTTTTAGCCAATACATTTGTAAACCTGCATTTAACATGCCATAAGCTGGTGAGGCTGTTTTTCTTGAAAATTCTTCTACACCTCCGTTAGCTTCATAAAAAGGAGTAAAATCGAAATCTAAAGGTTTTAAATAGTTGTAAAGTGGTGTAATTCTTTTTCCGTTTTTATCCAAATAAACCAAAGTGGCACCATGTGTAGAGAAGTTAATAGCTTTTATAGTAAAATCATTTTTCTCTTGTATAGATTTAATTTCGTTTTTTATCCAAGATTCAATAGATTCTATATTGTCGCATAGATCATTATCGTCGTCTACAATTTCTTCAAAACGAATAGAATTCTTGTGGACCACGACAAAATTTTTATCAAATAAAAATATTTTTTTATTTGTTTTACCAATATCAAAAACAGCAATTACTTCTTTCATTTATTCCTTTAGAATTCATATTAGAAAAAGCTCTCCTTATTCATTGTTTTTAATTCAAACAACTAAAAGGAAAACTCAATCAGCTAATAATCAAAGAATTTTAGATATAACAATAAAGTGACTAACTCAAAAAAACCTCTAAAAACTTCTTTTTTAATATTTTTTATTTAAACCCGTATATTGGACCATAAGTAGCACAAGCTCTATAATCAGCAGATTCTAGGTTTTCACCAAAAGCAGACCATGCACTTGGACGGAAAACATCATCATCAGATACATTATGCATATTTACAGGAATTCTTAACATAGAAGCTAATGAAATTAAATCTGCGCCAATATGACCACAAGAAATAGCACCATGATTCGCGCCCCATTTTGCCATAACAGTATAAACATCTTTAAAGAATCCTTGTCCTGTTAATCTAGGTACAAACCATGTTGTGGGCCACGTAGGATTTGTTCTTTCGTCTAGTACAGTATGAATGTCTTCTGGTAACTCAACACTCCAACCTTCAACAATTTGTAATACAGGTCCGATACCTTTTATTAAATTGATTCGGCACATAGTCATTGGCATTGTGCCTTTTGTTTTAAATTGAGATGAAAAACCACCACCTCTAAAGTATTCTCCAATAGCAGCAGGCCATTTAGTATGATCTAAACATTTTTGAGCTTCTTCTTCAGAGACTTCCCAATATGGTTTCATGGTAGGATTTCCGTTAGCATCAGATTGTTCCCCCGTAGCGTCTAAAGTTGTTGAACCAGAGTTTATTAAGTGAATAATACCATTTTCAGCAATGCCTGTTAACTTTTTACCTGTAACACGCTCTACAGATTCAGGACTCCAGTAGGTTCTCACATCAGAGAACAACTGTGCTGTATTGGTTAGTAAATGTCCAAACAGCATTGAAACAGCATTTAAACAATCATTTTCGGTTGCAAACATAAAGGCTTGACGAATACCGTTCCAGTCGAAAGAGGAATTTAAGATGGATTCCGTAAAATCAGCATTGGGTTGGTAATCGGTCCACTGCCGCTGCCCTTGGAAACCGCCCATAATGGCATTTCTTCCTTTGGCTTCTTCTCCAAAGCCTAATACTTTAAGTTTTGGGTTTCCAATCATTAAATCACGACAAATCAATGTCATTTTAATAACTTTTTCCCATTCTTCAGCTTTAACTTCAGCTGACTTTTGAGCCTCTGGACTGTTATAATCTTTTCCTTCTTTGCAGTTTTTCTTTGTCCAAGCTAATGCTTTTTTAAATTCATCTTTATCGTAAATACCTTCATCAATGCGTCTTAAAATCTCAACAGATTCTACAAACTCAGCACGAATACCAAAATAATCTTGCAAGAAGTTTACATCAACCATAGAGCCTGCAATACCCATAGAACTGTAACCAATGGATAAGTATGATTTTCCATTCATATGTGCAACAGCTAAAGCAGCTTTTGTAAAGCGCAATAATTTTTCTTCTACATCTTTAGGGATACTCATATCGCCTGCATCCTGTACTTCTCTTCCGTAAATTCCAAAAGCAGGTAGTCCTTTTTGCGAATAGCCTGCCAAAGCAGCGGCTAAGTATACAGCTCCTGGTCTTTCGGTTCCATTAAAACCCCAAATAGCTTTTGGTATTAGTGGGTCGGTATCCATAACCTCGGTACCATAACACCAACATGGTGTTACTGTTAAAGAAACTTCTACACCTTCTCTTTTAAATTTATCTGCACAAGCTGCAGCATCGGCAATACCACCAATAGTAGTGTCTGCAATAATGCATTCCACTTTTTCACCACTTGGGAAACATAAATTATCTTCAATCAATTTGGCGGCGGCTCTTGCCATATCCATACATTGGACTTCTAATGATTCTCTTACACCTGCTTCACGGCCATCAATTACTGGGCGAATCCCTACTTTTGGGAGTCTTCCTATTAATCTGTTCATAATTATGTTTTTTTATTTAGTGTCAGTTGGTTTAAATAAATTGTTCTAATTCTGTTAATTGTTCGTTTGAAAGGCCAGCAGGTTCAAACCCAGCAGCCCAACTCATTTGTAATAGCTTCGCTCCTTTATTGGCTACATCTAAATAATCCCATGCTTTTTCGGCATCTTCCCCAGTAGCTGTGGCACCATGTTTTTCCCAAAGCGACACATTTCTTGTTTTAAAGGCTTCTATAGTTACTTTCGCCAGTGCCGCAGTGCTGGATAGAGCATAAGGCGTACAATGAATTCCCTTAGGCACAAAAACGCGAACCTCTGGGCACATCATCCATATTTGTCTATTTAATTCTTCTTCATTATCAAATAATGGGTGATGACTCATGACTATAAGTTCAAGTGGATGCGTGTGAACTACAGCTAAATGTGTTGGATTATTCTTTGTATTAAAGAGATGAATACTTGAATGAGAAATTAATTCACATGTAGGTCCAAAATGGTCTGTTTTCCCACCCCAAATAATGGTATAGCCTGTTGCTTCATTATTAATATAAAGGATACATGAAGCTTCTTCAATGGTATCTATTAAACTTCTTAAATAACATCCTGTTCCTGAAATAAATAGAACATATCCGCCAACGCCTTTTGGAAAGTCGAATGGAACAAATTGATTGTTTTTAGTTTTATTCTTTATGTCTTCTATATCAAAGAAAGATGTTAGGTTCATTGAAATGTTCCCTGCGTTTCTTTCGGCCCATTCTCTTTGCCATAGATAACTAGCGACTCTTGAAATTTTCTTTAACTCCTTTTCTACTTCAATTGGAAGTTTAATATCATCCATAAAAAAAAATAATTATATTAAAGATGTAAATTTATTAAGTATTTTAAAAAAAATAGATATTCAAAATTTGTATATTTGTGTATAATTTAAACATACCGCTTAAAATGAAATTTGTGAAAAACATTGAATTAGGTGATCCTTCTTCTAATAAGCAAAATTTTATGGAGGTAAAATTAAAGCTATTATGCTGTAGATATTGGCATTTAGATTTATGGGATTGTCATGATATGATCTTTCCTTTTTGGCGTATATATTGGAATAGAAATGAAGGGGGAGAATTAAGGCTTCAAGAAGATGTGTATAAGATGACTCCAGATTATTTGTACATTATTTCTCCTTTTACATCCTTTTCAACACGTTTTTCAAAAAACCATAAATATAATTCTGGGATACATGTTTCTGGAAAAAATTTATCTGAAGGACATAACGAAACCTATTATGAAGAAAACTCATTAATTCATTTTTTTACTCATTTTAATCTAGGCATTCCTTTTGATAATGTGTTTCCTGGCATTTTTAAAATTGAATTAACCAATCATTTAAAAGAAGGATTAATTTACTTAACTAATAGATTGAAGATTGAAAATCATGATTTTAAATTAACATTTAATTTAAAGTTACAATCCTTAATTAGAGAGGCACTTTCTCATATAGGTTCCGAATTATGGAAAACCATAAAAATTGACTCTCGCGTGTTAACCGTGCATCGTTACATAGAAGCTGGTGTTGGAGAAAAATTAAGTAATTCAGAATTGGCTGCTATTGTAAATATGGCACCAAATTCGTTTGCGAGATTATTTAAAGAGGAAATGAATATTACTTTGCACAATTTTATTCAAAAAAGAAAAATAGCTAAGGCTTGTGAATTGTTCGAACATTCTAATGAAACTATAGAAAATGTGTCGTACAATTTGGGTTTTTCAGATCGTTATCATTTTTCAAGGGTATTCAAGGCTATTACGGGTATTAGCCCAGCACTTTATAAATCTGGGAGATATATCTAAAATTTATTTCTTACATCTTATTTTTTTAGGTTAATGAGAAAGTTTTTATTTAAAAGCTTGATAAGCGTATATAATAAATGATTTTTTATTATGTATGTATTCTTAAAAGGGCTGTATTATATTCTAACTATGTTTAAATTATACATAAAGTAGATTATTTTGGATAAATATTAAACGCTTCACTTCTTTTAATTTTGCTATCATCACAGTTTTTTATTTACCATGCTTAGAATTTACAGTTAAATATATGTATGAAGGCATGTGAGTATAGAATCAGAAACTTTTTATTGTTGACTGATAAAGCATCTAAACTAAAATTAACAAAGATTAATTATGAAGGAATTTAATCAATACATTAATGGTAAATTTGTAAAATCGATATCTTCTGAAATGACAGAAGTTATAAATCCTTGTACCGAAGAAGTTTTAGCACTTATTCCAAAAGGGTCTGTTACCGATGCAAACAACGCATTGGAGGCTGCTCAAGCAGCACATCATGGATGGAAATCTCTAACAGCAATTGAGAGAGCAGGTTATTTACATAAAATGGCTGATGTTATTAGAGAGAACAGAGTATTCTTAGCTGAAACTTTAGCTAAAGAGCAAGCAAAAGTTATAGGATTAGCTCAAGTTGAAATTGATGTAACTGCCGACTATTTCGATTATAATGCGGGATGGGCAAGACGTATTGAAGGTGAAATTATTCAAAGTGACCGTAAGAAAGAACATATTTTTTTGCACAAAGCTCCTATTGGTGTAGCAGTTGGAATTTGTCCTTGGAATTTTCCATTCTTTGTGGCAGCTCGTAAAATAGCACCGTCGCTGGTAACAGGTAACACATGTGTTATTAAACCAAGTTGTATTGCTCCAAATACCATTATGGAGTTTGCTAAATTGATTGAGAATATTGGACTTGCCGATGGGGTTTTAAACTTCGTATTAGGTAAAGGAACTATTGTTGGAAACGCTTTAACCAAGAGCCCTATTACAGGTATTATTAGTTTAACAGGCAGTGTTTTTGCTGGTCAAAAAATAATGGAAGCTGCTGCTGAAAACATAACTAAAGTATCCTTAGAATTAGGAGGAAAGGCACCGGCTATTGTTTGTGCAGATGCCAATTTGGAGTTAGCGGTAAATGCCGTAGTTTCTTCAAGAGTTATTTATAGCGGACAAGTATGTAATTGTGCTGAACGTGTTTATGTTGAAGATTCAATCTACGACGAATTTCTAGATAAAGTTGCAAAAAAAATGTCTGAAGTTAAGGTTGAAGATGCTTTTTCTAAAAACAATCCAGATATGAGCAGTATGGTTTCAAAAGATCAATTAGATAAAGTGGCAGAAATGGTTGAATTTGCTAAGAAAGAAGGCGCTGAAGTTGTTCTTGGAGGTGGTCGTTCAACCAATTTTGATAAAGGGTATTATTACCAACCAACATTATTAACAAATGTTACCCAAAAAATGCAAATTATTCAAGAAGAAGTATTCGGTCCAGTTTTGCCAGTAATGAAATTTGGAACTTTAGATGAAGCTATAGCATTGGCAAATGATTGTGAATTTGGTTTAACATCATCTATATTTTCTGAGAGTTTTAACAAGGTTATGCATGCATGCGACCAGTTAGAATTTGGAGAAACGTATGTAAATAGAGAGCATTTTGAAGCTATACAAGGATTCCATGCCGGTTGGAAAAAATCAGGATTAGGAGGCGCAGATGGTAAACATGGTATGGAAGAATATTTACAAACCAAAGTTATATACGCACAATATAGATAGAGATTAAAAGTTTTGAGTTTGTTTTTTTTTAGTTTAAAAGCATATTATAATATTAATGAGTTATTATTTAAATATTTATAGTATGCTTTTTTTATAACTCATTTATTTTTGGTCTAATTACTTTACAAACTGAAAAATGAATAATATAGAAAAAGTTCCAGTAGTATCAAAAGAAGTATTGATTCCTTTTATTTTAATAACATCCTTGTTTGCCTTATGGGGTTTTGCCAATGATATTACAAACCCAATGGTAGCTGCTTTTGGCACCGTTATGGAAATATCTACCGCTAAAGCAGCCTTGATACAATTTGCTTTTTACGGCGGTTATGCCACAATGGCTATACCTGCAGCTCTTTTTGTTAGAAAATATAGTTATAAAAAAGGCATTTTATTAGGTCTTATTCTTTATGCATTTGGGGCATTATTGTTTTATCCAGCCGCTAAATATGAGGTTTTTGGATTCTTTTTGGGGTCTCTTTATATTTTAACTTTTGGATTGGCCTTTTTAGAAACAACAGCTAACCCCTATATTTTGTCAATGGGTGACCAGCGTACAGCAACTCGACGTTTAAACCTAGCCCAATCATTTAACCCGATTGGGTCTCTTTTTGGAATGTTTGTGGCTTCTAAATTTATTCTTACGGTCTTAGATTCAGACAAAAGAAATGAAATGGGAGAATTGATTTTCACAACTCTAGATGAGGCTCAAAAAGCTATTATTAGAACACACGATTTAGCAATTATTAGAAATCCATATCTTATTCTTGGGGTAGTGGTTATTTTAATGTTGGTAGTTATTTCAATTTCGAAAATGCCAAGACGTGCTGCAAATGATAATAAAGGAAGTGCCATAAATTCTTTTAAAAGATTGATTAAAAACGGTAAATATCGAGAAGGTGTATTGACGCAATTGTTCTATGTTGCTGCACAAATTATGTGCTGGACATTTATTATTCAATATGCAGATAATTTAGGTATTGCAAAAGCTACCGCTCAAAATTATAATATTGTGGCGATGTCTATATTTTTGTCAAGCAGATTTATCAGTACCTTTTTAATGAAGTATATAAATTCTAAAAAGCTGCTTACAATATTCGCTCTTTGCGCTATGACAACTATTACAGGTGTTATTTTTATTGAAGGTATGATAGGGTTATATTTATTAATCGCTACTTCGGCATTTATGTCTTTAATGTTTCCTACTATTTACGGTATTGCACTTAATGGTTTAAGTGAAGAGGATTCAACACTGGGTGCAGCAGGTTTAGTTATGGCTATTGTAGGTGGTGCTTTAATGCCAATTTTACAAGGATTAATTATAGATCAAGAAACTATTTGGGGTTTTGCGGCTGTTAATATATCTTTTATACTGCCTTTTATATGCTTTAGCATGATAGCTATTTATGGTTACAGAGTGCTAAAAACACACAGTTGAAAGCGTTTTAAATAGAAAAATCATGAAAAGACTTTGTTTCGCGTTAGACTTAAAGGAAGAAGAAAAATTAATTTCTGAATATAAAGAATACCATACAAAAGTTTGGCCAGAAATTGTAGAAAGTATAAAAAATGCAGGCATTATAAATCTAGAAATATATTTGGTTATAAACAGATTGTTTATGATAATGGAGGTAAATGATACTTTTTCTATTGAGAAAAAAGCAAAAAAGGATAAAGACAATCTAAAAGTTCAAGAATGGGAGCAACTCATGTGGTTATATCAAAAATCTCTCCCAACAGCAAATCCAGGTGAAAAATGGATGCTAATGGAAAAAATATATGACTTATAAAAAGGTATTATGTTAGTAGGCTTATTTATTCCTTGTTATATTAATCAATTATATCCGCAGGTTGGAAAAGCAACCTTAGAATTATTAGAAAAACTTAATGTAAACGTTATTTACCCTTCTGGACAAACATGTTGTGGACAACCAATGGCTAATTCAGGTTATGAATATGAATCTGTTGGAGCTTGTAATAATTTTGTGGAAAATTTTAAGGATTTTGATTACATAGTCACACCTTCAGGAAGTTGTGCTTACCATGTTAAAAAACATTATAACATTATTCCGCAAACAGAAGATGTTGCAAAGGTTAGAAATAACGTTTATGAACTTTGTGATTTCATTGTTAATATTCTCAAAATTAAAAATGTTAATGCGAGATTTCCATATAAAGTAGGCGTACATAAAAGCTGTCATGGTTTACGTGGATTACGATTGGGGTCTTGTTCCGAACTTGTTGGTGAGTCTTTTTCTTTAATAGAAGACCTCTTAAACGAAGTTAAAGGTGCTGAATTGATGTCATTAACGCGAAAAGATGAATGTTGTGGGTTTGGAGGTACTTTTGCTGTTACGGAAGAAGCTATTTCTGTAAAGATGGGAAAAGACAGAATAAAGGACCATTTAAATAATGGCGTACAAGTAATAACTGCAACTGATACGTCTTGTTTAATGCATTTAGAAGGTTTGATTAATAGGAATAAGCAACCATTAAAGGTCTTACATATTGCGGAAATTTTGAATAGCAATATTTAAACTAAAATTAGATATGAATCATTCAAAAGCAGCAACTATATTTAATACCAACGAAAAAAAGGTTGACTGGCACGACAAAGCATTATGGTTTGTAAGGCATAAACGGGATAAATCTGTACATGCAGTTGAAGGCTGGGAAACTTTAAGAAGTTTAGGTCACGGAATAAAAGCACATACACTTTCTAATTTAGACAACTATTTAATTCAATTTGAAGAAAATGCGTTAAAAAATGGCGTGCAAGTACATTGGGCAATTGATGGAGATGAACACAACAGAATTGTGCTTAGTATACTCAAAGAGCACAATGCAAAAAAAGTTGTAAAAAGTAAATCCATGCTTACTGAGGAATGTCATCTAAATCCATTCTTGGAAGCTGATAATATCGAGGTTATAGATACCGATTTAGGAGAACGCATTGTGCAGTTAGCCAAAGAACCACCAAGTCATATTGTATTGCCAGCTATCCATAAAACAAAAGAAGAAGTCGATGAACTTTTTCAAGAACATTTAGGCACAAAACCGTGTGATGGAGATCCTCAATATTTAACTGGAGAGGCAAGAAAACATCTCCGAGAAAAATTCATAAAAGCAGATGCAGCTATTACGGGAGTGAATTTTGCTATAGCAGATACAGGCGGATTTGTAGTATGCACCAATGAAGGAAATGCAGACATGGGAGCTCATTTAGCTCCAGTTCATATAGCATGTATGGGGATTGAAAAACTCATTCCAAAACAAGAGCATTTGGGAGTGTTTTTAAGATTATTGGCAAGAAGTGCGACAGGTCAACCTATTACAACATACTCTTCACATTTTAAAAAGCCTATTAAAGGCAATAAAATGCATATAGTAATTGTAGATAATGGCAGAACGGAACAACTAAGTAGACCCGATTTTAGAGCGTCATTGCATTGTATTCGTTGTGGTGCTTGTATGAACACATGTCCCATTTATAGACGTAGCGGTGGCCATAGTTATGACGCCACAATTCCGGGTCCCATTGGTTCCATTTTATCTCCAGGTAAAGATTTGAAAAAACATAGCAGTTTGCCGTTTGCTTCTACTTTATGCGGTTCATGTTCTGATGTGTGTCCTGTGAAAATCGATATTCACAGCCAGCTTTACAAATGGAGACAGATTATAACTAAAGAAACGCCTCAGCCATTTGTAAAAAAAGCATCCATGAAAATGATGGGCAAAATATTTGCAAAACCAATGCAATTTGAGCGAGTTGGAAAGGTTGCTCGTTGGTCTTTAAGGAATTTACCAAATAGTGTGATAAATTCTAAACCGAACGTTTGGGGAAAATCGAGAGATTTACCAATTGGGCCAAAGGAGAGTTTTGACGAATGGTATAAAAACAGAAAGAAAGATGAGTAGCAGAGATTATATTCTTTCAAGAGCAAAGACAAATAAGCCAGATGCTATTGAATTGCCAAAAATAGATTTAAAAGTTTTTGATGATTCAAGAAATGTATTAAATGAATTTATTAAGAAAGTAGAAACCGCTGGCGGTAATGTGTTTGAAGCCACTTCAAATGAAAATGTGGTTAGTCAGGTAAAAGCAATATTCCCAGATGCCAAAGTCAATTTTTCAACACTTAAAGGTTCAGAAAGTTTTAATACTGTAAATTTTGAATCCATTAAAAGGCCACACGATTTAAGAGATTTAGATATATTAATTTTAGAAAGTGATTTAGGAGTTGCCGAAAATGGCGCAATTTGGCTTAAGGATTCTCAAATTCCAATGCGCGTTTTACCCTTTATTGCCAAACATTTGGTTTTGCTTTTAAAAAAAGACACTATCGTTACTTTTATGCATCAAGCTTATCAAAAATTAGCTTCTGAAGACACCGACTTTGGTGTGTTTATTTCAGGTCCATCAAAAACTGCTGATATAGAACAATCTTTGGTGATTGGTGCTCATGGAGCTCTAAGTGTGACAGTTTTCTTTATTTAATTTATTTTTTTACTAAAAGAATCGAAAAGGTTGGAAATTATAATTCATTAACAAACCAATGAAACATATTGAATCATTAAGCAAACAGAAAAAGATTACCAATTTTATTCTATGTGTTTTGTTTATCATTTTCGCTCTATTACAATTAAATGATCCTGATGGTATTTTATGGTTTTCAATATATTTTATTGTAGCAATTATATGTCTGTATCATAATTTTAAGCCTATTCCCAAATCTTTTTTAGTTCTAACACTAATCGCTTTATTAGCTCATTCAGCATTTCATTTCTCATTGTTTATTGATTATTTAGAAACAGAAAACAAAAAAGAGATTTTTGGCGAAATGGTTTATGATAAACCCTATTTAGAAGGTACTAGAGAATTTATTGGGCTTTTAATCGCTGCTTTAGGTATCGTATATCAATTAAAAATTAGAAAAAAACAATAATCAATACTATTTAATTAATACGCTTTTTCAAGAGTTAAGCCCCTCTATTTTTCAAATATAAAATATGAACAAAATTATAATACTTTTTCTTTTTACAATAACAAGTATGTTTTGTAATCCCGTTTTTTCTCAAAATAACATTAACGGAGAAGTAAAAGATAGTCATGGCAATCCTTTAGAAGGGGCAAATATTATTTTAAGTCCTTCTACCCATACAAGCACAACTAATGCAGATGGCTTTTTTAAAATACAAAGTATTCCTTCTGGAAATTATGTAATAAGTATCTCATATTTGGGTTACAAAACTATAGAGGACACTATTGAAATAAGCGAAAAAGATATGTCGCTTTCTTATGTTATGGAAGATGATTTGCTAAGCTTGCAAACCATAGTGGTAACTGGTACTTTTGATCCTAGAATCCAACTGGAATCCAGCACTTCTGTTAGCATACTTAACTCTAAAGCACTTCAGCAAGCTTATCCGCAAGGAACAGCAAGTTTACTTCAAAACATCCCTGGCACATTTACAGATGCATCAGCAGGTGAAATTTTTACTAAAGTTTATACGCGAGGCATTTCATCTTCCGCTGAAGATGATACAGGTTGGTATTATGTGTCTCTTCAAGAAGACGGACTTCCTGTTAGTCTTGTTCAACATTCATATTATAGTCCAGATCTTTTTCATCGCCTAGACCTAACTACCAAAAAAGTGGAAGCTCTAAGGGGTGGAAGTGCTTCCATTACAGCACTAAATGCTCCCGGAGGTATCTATAATTTTATTTCACATGGTATTCGAAATAAATTTGGAGGTCTTGTTCAATTAGCAAGTGGCATTCAAGGAGAAGGGAATTCTTTATATAAGATAGACGCTAGTATTGGAGGGCCATTAGGTAATAACTGGTTTTTTAATGCAGGTGGGCATTATAGGCATGATGATGGTGCTAGAAACACAGATTTTACGTTTAGCAAAGGCGGGCAATTCAAATTTAATGTCATAAAAAAGAATACACGTGGATATCTAAAGTTTTATGGTAAGATTTTAAACGATAAAACAAATAGATATACAGGTGTTGCTGCTACAAACTGGGACAACCCTACTCCTGCTTTCGGGCAAGATTTTGGTTCAACCTCATTATTAATGTCAAGTTTTAATGGCAATATTCCTGACGGGCGACACCTTTCTCAAGGCGCTTCAAATAGTTTTGACCCATCACAAGGTGTTCATGCTAAAGATTTAGCTTTTGGATTTGATATATCTCAAGACTTAGACAATAATTGGGTGTTAAAAAATAATATTAAATTTTCAGCTAAAGATGCCAATTGGCAAACCTCAATAAGTAATGCATTTGTTTCTTTAAACAATCCCCTAGCCTATTTTATTAGTGGCGCTAGTTTCCCTATTGGTCAGGTTGTTTTTCGAGATGCGCAATCAGGCTCTGAACTTGCTAGAGTTGATAACAGTGGTATTTTAGCAGGCAACCCTATAGAATATTTAAGCCAAGGGTCTTTACCAAATGATGCCATTATGGGAACCTCTGTTTGGTACAAAGAGAATAAAGCTGATGAATTGACGAATCAATTGACATTACAAAAAAAATTAGAAAACCATGATATTACAACAGGTTTTGCTTTAGGATTTTCAGACACCTCTTTATTCACTCAAGGCAGTTTTGCGTTTGTAACATACGAACCAAACCCAAGATTACTTCAAGTAACACTTGAGAATCCTGGTCAACCGGTAATCGAGTTATCAGATTCTAATGGCGTTAGTAATTATGGTGGTTTGTTTTTTGTGAATTCTAATGCTAAAGTAAGTCAAGTATCTGCTTTTGTTAATGACCGATGGAAGGTTGCAGATAAAATCTATTTAGATTTAGGGTTACGTTACGAGACCATTAAACACAAAGGTAGTAAAGATCGTTTTGCTCCATTTACGCAAGATGGAGGTCTAGATGGAAATGATAATACGGCTTATGATAATGGCATTTTAGCTCCAACAGGTGAAAAAGATAATTTCAATTATAATTATAACTACTTATCTTTTTCAGGAGGTATCAATTATAAAATTGATGATGAAGCTGCTCTATTTGCCAGATTTTCACAAGGAAATAAGGCTCCTGAATTAAATTACTATTTTAATAATTTCTCTAATGTACCCATCAATAAAAAGGGAGAAGTACAAAAAATAAATCAAGCTGAAATAGGTTTAAAATATAATCTTAAAGACTTTTCATTTACAAGCACAATGTTTTGGAGTCAGCTTAAAGATATTGGTATTGCAAATTTTGAGTTTGACTCAAGTGATAATAGTATTTTCTATACGCCTATTCAGTTTAATACATCTAGAACAATTGGTTTAGAGTGGGAAAGTGTTTATTCGCCGATTCAAAATCTTATCTTTCGTTTTAACGGAATCATCCAAAATCCAAAAGCTACTGAATGGAAGGTTTATGATGCAGCAGGTTCAGTTGACACAAGTGACGATAGCATTATAGACTATTCGGGAAATATATTACCATTTAATCCTAAATTGATGTTTAATCTTAGCAACGAATATCAAAAAAACAACATATCTGCATTTATTAAATGGCAGTTTATAGGTAAACGCGATGGTAATGTTTCTAACGGATTTAAGCTTCCCGCTTATAGTATTTTTAATGTAGGAGCAGGTTATCAAATAAGCAAACATCTATCAGCAAATATATTAGTAACCAATCTTTTTAATTCTGAAGGATTGGCCAACTTTTTTGGCGCTAATAGTTTTGGTGCTAATGCAAATGGAACGACTCCTGAATTTATTGCAGCGAATCCAGATGCTAGTTTTGTGGTTTTTCCCGTTTTACGAAGAAGAGTTTTATTAAAATTAAATTACAGTTTTTAGCATAAACCTTTAAAACAAATAAACTAGTTTAACTATGTATTTATTGGGATTAGACATCGGTTCTTCATCTATCAGAGCAAGTTTGTTACAAGTTTCTGATGGTGTAGTAGTTGCTCAAAACTTTGAACCTAAAGACGAAATGAATATTATTGCTCATCGCAATGGGTGGGCCGAACAAGATCCAGAACTTTGGTGGAACTATGTAAAATTAATAATTCCAAAATTAATTAAAGATGCACGAATAGATAAGTCGGTTATAACCGCTATAGGAATTTCTTATCAAATGCACGGTCTTGTTTTAGTCGATAAAAGCAAACAAATTCTATGACCATCAATTATTTGGTGTGATAGTCGTGCATCAGAAATTGGTAAAGAAACCTTTAATACTTTAGGCCCTAATTACTGTTTAGACAAAGTGATCGAAGTAAAAAATGAAGACGAAACAAATCGACTAATGGCTCTTGTGAAAAATGAAATAGAACAATTACCTACCAAATGCAAAGAAACATTTTTACTAAGTAAGCAAGATGGTCTTACATATGTTGAAATTGCTGAATATCAAAACGTTTCTGTTAATACCGTTGAAAAACAAATGGTTAAGGCTTTTTATAGCAAAAAAATGGCTGTATTCTTACCTAAAGTAAACTAAGTCCTTATTATAAGACTTGTGAAAATTGTAAACTAAAAAGGTAATAACTTTCACTAAAGTTAAAAAGGATTGATTTCATTCAGAAAAACAGTAATAAACTTTTAATAACTCCATCCTGTTTTGCTATCAATAGAGAAAATAAAGTTTATGATTTATATCGAATACTAAATGAAGCCAAACTAAAATAAATGCTATTAAGTCAAAGAAAAACAGCTTTATTCTGTACCTATTCTGTACCCATCAAATAAAAAAAGGCTTCACATTTCTGTGAAGCCCTTTGTTTTCTAGTAGCGGGAACTGGACTCGAACCAGTGACCTTGGGGTTATGCACCCGATTATGAGATGATCTTATAATAAGTGTGTTTTAAAAGTCCTACTTCTTGTTATATATTTATGAGCATTTACAAACGAAACCCTTAAGTTTTTACTTTTTAAATGTTAAAATTTGAAAAAATGAAAATATTATTAGGTATATACTCAGTATAAAATTTCAAATTTAGAACTTGAAATTGACAATAGTGACTTTTAAAACAATAACATAAATCGCTGTATTTAAATATATTAAAAACTAGGTGCGTAATTCGGTGCGTATTTAATACGATAGAACACATAACTCACTGTAAATGTGTGTTTTAACAAGTTATGGATAGTTCCTCTTTCTCCGCTACAATAAAACCCTAACAATTGAATATCAATTAGTTAGGGTTTTTTATTTCGATTATATCCCCACAAAATCCCCACTTTGTTTAAAAAACTTAATTTGATAGTTATTAGTAATTAAATTTTACATTTTTTACCTCAATAAACCGAGTTCTTAAAGCAAGAACGGATTTACACCTCATTTAGGTAGGGTTTTTTATTTTGTATTTAGTCCACAATTAGCCCATATAAAGATAAATAAACAAAAAACTCAAATACAAAATGTACATGAGTCTCGTTTAGTAGCAGGAACTGGACTCTAACCTGTGACCTTAGGGTAATGAGCTCTGTGCTAGCATTTTTTTTAAACACAAGCACTGGGCCCCCTAGCTGTTATTTTAGAAAATCGTGTTCCGTTTTATGTTCACTTTGTTATATAAATTATGAAATTTAATAAAAATTACATTAGTATATCTACAAGTTCTATCCTATAGTTACGATTAACTTATATTTAGACTAGCGACTATTTTAAGGTTTGAATAATTTCCAAAGCTTGTTTGATAACGGATTCTATTTTAGAGTAATTAAAATTTCCATCATTATCCTTTGCTATTAATTTAGACCCCATCCCTACACAAGTAACCCCTGCGTTAAACCAGCTTTCTAAACTCTCTTTAGTTGGAGACACACCTCCAGTTGGCATTATACTGGTCCAAGGTTGTGGCCCTCTAACACCTTTTACAAACTGCGGCCCGTAAATATCGCCCGGGAATAATTTTACTATTTCGCAACCTAGCTCTTCTGCTCTAGCTATTTCTGTCAATGAACCACATCCTGGTGACCACAATACTTTACGTCTATTACAAACTATTGCTATATCTTCTCTTAAAACAGGAGTGATTATAAAGTTAGCTCCTAAAGCCATAAATCTAGATGCTGATGCCGCATCAGTTACGGATCCAACACCCATAATCATACCTGGCAATTCTTTTATGGCATATTTCGTTAATTCCCCAAATACTTCATGAGCGAAATCACCACGTGCAGTAAACTCTAATAAACGAGCTCCACCATCATAACAAGCCTTCAAGACTTTTTTACTTATTTCTAAATCTGAATGATAAAACAAAGGCACTAAACCTGTTTGTTTCATAACATTTACAACTTCTATTCTTGTGTAATTTGCCATTTTATAATTTTTAATTTTAGATGGAGTTTAATATCTTTTTGAAATCATACTCCTCTGGATTGGATAAATATTTTTTTGCTTGTTTATAATCTTTTTTTTCAATAAAGAAAAGATTGTTAATGAACAGTTGTGCCATATCCGAATTGATGTCTACCAACCTCGGAGGAATTTTACCATTTTCATCTTCAAAATCTTTTAAGAATAATGGAGTAATATCTCCACTCGAATTTGTACTTACTATACAACCTGAAATACCTTGATCAAATAGTTTTTTAACACCAATACCTAATAAAGTACATAATGTTAAATCAAATGCTATTGGGTTACAGCATCTTAATTCGTAACCAAGTTCTATTGGTCTTGATTTCACTTCCAAGCCTATTTCTTTTAATTTAACTTGTAGTAAATAATTAAATATATGCGACTTACTCACGTTACCTAATTCTGGATGTCCGTGATCATCATAAGTGAAATTGATTCCCAAATTAATGATTTCCTTTTCATCCATAAAATGAAAAACACCTTCGCTCACCAATGCAACACCATATTCAATGCCTTCAATCTTACATTTTACAATTGAAGAAATAATCATATTAATTATCTTTTCAAATGTAATAGTCGTGTTGTCAAACATTTCTGGTATTATCATCATTTGAAAATGACAAGCCGAAGCAATACCAAATGCTAAATGACCTGCAGAACGTCCCATTGCAGAAACAACAAACCAATTTTCGCTAGTTCTGGCATCTTCATAAACCGTATTACCAATTCTAACTCCTTCATCTTTAGCTGTATGAAACCCAAATGTTGGATTTCTATCTGGCAAAGGCAAATCGTTATCTATTGTTTTAGGAACATGAATATGAGCAACCGATAAATCTTCACTTTGAAGATATTTAGTTAACCTATTGGCGGTTGATGCAGTATCATCACCACCAATAGTAACCAATAATTTTACATTATAATTTTTAAAAAAATCAACTTTAAAATCGCTGTCCTTAGGTTTGAATCTACTCATTATCAAAGTAGAACCACCACGACTAAAAATACGATCGGCATGATGAAAATCGAATATCTTTACTTCTGGATTATCTGATAATAAACCTTGATATCCATGATGGACACCAATAACCTCATAGCCATCCTTCATAAAAGTTTTAGCTAAAGTGCTTATTACCGTGTTAATACCAGGAGCAGGACCTCCTCCACAAATAATTGCTATTGATTTTTTCAAAATTTTAAAACAATCTTTAAATTATCTAGCTACACGTCCAGATGCATCACCACCCATTAATTTTTCAACTTCTGAAACTGTTGCTAAATTAGCATCTCCTTTAATAGTATGCTTTAAACATGAAGCCGCAACCGCAAAGTCTAATGCGTTTTGATCGTCTTCAGGATATTTTAATAATCCGTAAATTAATCCACCCATAAATGAATCTCCTCCACCTACACGATCAACGATATCTGTGATTTGATATTGACGTGTTTCGTACATTTTTTTACCATCATATAAAACACCAGCCCAAGTATTATGAGATGCAGAAATTGAACCTCTTAATGTTGTTATTACTTTTTTAGCTCTAGGGAATTTTTTCATCATTTGTTCGCAAACTGATAAGAAAGCTTCTGCTTTTACATCATGGCCATCCTTATGAACGTCTAATCCTTCAGGGTGAATACCAAAATGCTTTTCAGCATCTTCTTCGTTTCCTAATACCACATCACAATACGCTGTTAATTCAGTCATTATTTTTTCTCTGTGTGCTTCATCACAAAACGTCCAAAGTTTAGCTCTATAATTTAGGTCTGTTGAAATAGTAACTCCCATTTCACTAGCTACTTTTACAGCTTCTAAACATGCATCTGCTGCTCCTTGAGAAATTGCAGGTGTAATACCTGTCCAATGAAACCATGCTACATCTTTAAAAACAGCTTTCCAATCTACCATTCCAGGCTTTATATCTGAAATTGCAGAATGTGCTCTATCATAAACCACCTTACTTCCTCTACTTACAGCTCCTGTTTCTAAGAAATAAATACCTAATCGGTCTCCTCCGTAAATGATTTTGTCTACACCTACACCTCTTTTTCGCATTTCCATCATGGCACATTCACCAATATCGTTTTTAGGTAAGCGTGTTACAAAATCTACAGGAACGCCATAATTGGCCAAAGAAACGGCTACGTTAGATTCTCCACCACCATAAATAGCATCAAAATTTGATGCTTGAGAAAATCTTAAAAATCCTTGAGGTGCTAATCTTAGCATAATTTCTCCAAAAGTGACTACTTTTTTCATTCTGAATATTAATTTAATTAGTTATAAAATTATTGTTTGCTTAATCGATTAAGCACACTATTAAAAATAAATCAAAACGCTTTGGTTTTGATACTTTTAGTTAAAAGCACTATATTTGCTTAATCGATTAAGCAAATATATGAAAACTAGGTGAATAAAAAAAGAACAACCCTAAAAGACATTGCAAATGTCTTGAATATTTCACCAGCAGCCGTCTCCAAGGCTATGCACGATGATTCTCGTATTAGTTCAAAAACAAAGGAAGCGGTGAAACGTGTCGCCAAAGAATTAAATTATCAACCCAATCATTTGGCTAGTGCCTTAAGAAAAGGAAAAAGTCATTTAGTTGGTGTTATTGTGCCAAGAACTAACCGTAATTTCTTTTCTTCTGTTATTGAACATATGGAGAGCGTACTTAATAAAGCTGGTTATAATATAATTATTACTCAATCTAATGAGTCTTTTGAAAAAGAATGTAAAAATATAGATACACTGCTATATACACAAGTTGATGGTATTATTGCATCTATGGCTAATGAAACGGTTGACTTATCTTATTATGAAAAAATAAAGTTGAAAGGCATTCCACTGATTCTATTTGATAGAGGTGAAAATAATTTAAATGTAGATTATATTGGAATAAATGATTATGATAGTAGTCATATTATCGTAGAACATCTTGTGAAAAAAGGGTGTAAACGTATTGCACATATTGGCGGTTATCGACGTACACGTATTTTCAACAATAGAATACGAGGGTATATAGATGCGATAAATAAAAATAATTTACCAATTGATAACAATTTGATTATTGAAAGTGCATTAACACTTGATGATGGTAGACGAGAAATGGAAAATCTTCTAAGGCTAAAAAATAGGCCAGATGCCGTATATGTTGCTGGAGATTATGCAGCATTAGGTGCATTGCAAGTTTTGAAAGAAAACAATATAGATGTCCCCAACGAAATAAGGTTGGTTGGTTTTGGCAATGAGCCTTTTACGTCTTTAGTAACTCCATCTATTACAAGCATTGATCAACATAGCAAAGATATAGGACGTCTTGCAGCAGAAACTTTTCTAAAACGCGTGGCAAAACCTGAAGAAAAACAATACTTGAATAAAATAATTCTAAATGCAGAATTAATTGTTAGAGATTCTTCTAAATAACTGGGTTATAAAATAAAAAAGTGGTTATACTTATGAATAACCACTCTTTTCGCTAAAAATCAATTTAAAAAAAATTAACGTTATATTCCTAAAGCTTGACCACCACCAATTTGGATAGTTTCTGCTGTAATGAAAGAGGCATCCTTACTCGCTAAGAAAGAAACAACACCTGCTACATCTTGCGGTTGACCTAACCTTCCTAGCATAATATTATTTGCCCAAGACGCAAAAACTTCTGGCTTCGTTGCTTTTATTTGTGCATGAAATGGCGTATCTATAGTACCAGGAGATACTGCATTTACTCTAATCCCATATTCAGCTAAATCTTTTGCTAATGCTCTAGTTATTGCATGAACTCCAGCTTTAGATGTTCCGTAGACTCCTGCCCCAGGTCCTCCAGCAGTCCATCCTGCATTAGAGGTATAATTAATAATTGAAGGATGTTCTCCCTTTTTAAGGAAGGGTATTGCAGCTCTTGAAGCAAAAAACACAGAATCAAGGTTAAGTGCCATCACAAATCGGTAAAATTCAGTTGTCATTTCTTCAAACCTAGATCTTCCTCCTAATCCTCCTGCATTGTTTACAAGAACATCGATTCTCCCGTATTTTTCTCCAATTTTGGTGATGTTTCTAGTTACTTCTTCTTCTTTTGTAACATCGAATCCGTAATATTCAGCAGTGATTCCTTCTGCAGTAAGTTCTTCAACTCGTTTAGCTCCAGCCTCATCTTCAATACCGTTTAATACTACAGTGTATCCGTCATTACCTAATCTTTTTGCTACTTCGAAACCAATACCACCTGTAGCTCCAGTAATTATTGCTACTTGTTTATTTAAAAAAGGCCTTAAAAATCAATTCATTCAAAATGTAGTTCCTTTAAAACACAATGATTCTAATATGGTTGGACAAGCTTTCACGCTCCGTTACATACCTGCTAGAGAAGATTTAAACCCAATTAGTGTGTTTAAAAATCCAAAACATCCACAAAGAGTTGCTATTGAAGAATGCCCTGAAAATGCAGTACTTGTAATTGATAGTAGAAAAGATTGTAGAGCAGCTTCGGCGGGTTCCATATTAATTACACGTTTAATGAAAAGAGGCGTTTCTGGAATTGTTACCGATGGCGGATTTAGGGATAGTAAAGAAATAGCCGATTTAGACTTTCATGCGTATCATCAAAAGCCATCAGCTCCTACTAATTTAACATTGCATCAAGCAATAGATATTAACGTTCCTATTGGGTGTGGTGATGTTGCTGTTTTCCCTGATGATATTATAGTTGGTGATTCAGATGGTGTTATGGTTATACCAGCTCATTTGGTTGATGAAGTAGCATCAGAGTGTATAGAAATGACTTTGTTTGAAGATTTTGTTTTAGAAAAAGTTAACGAAGGAAGAACAATTATTGGGCTATATCCTCCTACAGATCCAAAAACTTTGGTGCTATTTGAGGCATGGAAAAAATCTAATTATTAAATATTTTTCTTCAAAAAAATAATCAGAATTAAATTCAACTAAACATAAGAACAGTTGTTATAGTGCAATTATATATTAATACAGCTTTTATCTGTAATACCCTATTCAATATGGTTATGAGCATTATTTTTATACGATATTGTATGTCGTTTTTTATCCGACATTTACATTAAAGAAATAACCAACTAGAGCCGTTAGTCCCATTGCGACGGTTCCCCAGAACGTAATTCGGATTATCGCTTTTCCGATACTCGAACCACCTGTTCTAGCAGCTAATGCTCCTAAAATTATTAGAAAAAATAATGCAAAACCGTAAAGTGAATATTCTATACTTTTTAAGGGAAGAAAGAGCGTGACTAAAAAAGGAAGCAATCCTCCAATCGTAAATGCTGTACCAGAAGCAAATGCAGCTTGCATAGGTTTAGCTTGGCTAATTTCATTAATTCCCAATTCGTCTCTAATATGTGCTCCTAAAGCATCGTGTTCCGTTAACTCTTTGGCTACTGTTAAGGCGGTCTCTTTTTTCAGACCTCTTTTTTCATAAATTTCAGATAGTCTTTGTAATTCGATTTCTGGCATGTCATTTAGTTCTTGTTTTTCACGTTCGATATCGCCTTTTTCAACATCTGTTTGCGAACTTACAGAAACATATTCTCCAGCTGCCATTGATAAAGCACCAGCAACTAGACCAGCTAATGTTGCCAAAATAACAGGTTCTCGCAGATCACTCGCAGCAGCAACTCCAATTGCAATACTTGCCGTTGATAAAATTCCATCATTAGCTCCTAGGACAGCAGCTCTTAACCAATTACTTCTATGTATATAATGATTATCTAAATAATTGTCTAATTCATCTGTTTTCTCTGCCATCTATTCTATTTTTTCAAATTACACACGGTAATTGGATATATGCAATTGCCATAGCCACATTATAAAAATCAAATATAGTATTCTGTCCGAAGGTTCAAAATGATAAATGTCATTCCCATCAGCAGCAGCAGCTCTATATCGACATGATAAATAATTCTAGAGAGAAGGTTGCGGAATATCGTATTGAAACTATTTAAATTTTTCGGAATACTTATACAGACTATGACTGTATTTAGAACTTCTTGCATCGGTTATGCCTTAATACTGTGTTTTATAAGCTACCTCACAAAATAATCACTCCATATAATTGTAATGGTTATTTTTCTAGGGTAATCTCTTTGGATGTACCCTTAACTATTATAATTATCCGTACTAATATTTTAAAAACTGTTAAAATTTGTTAAAATATTACTTTGTTATGCATAGTACTGTAACAAAACATAATTGTTGTCGTCTATAGAGTATAATACCATCAAAATATAGAAATTATGAGAACTTTAAACAACAATCAAATTACCCAGAAATTAAGCTCAACAAAAGCTTTTGTTTGGAACAGTAAAAGACGTTACAAATAAATCTTTTAGAAAATTAAACAACTTTATAATAAAACCATCAAAATATAGAAATTATGAGAACTTTAAATAACAATCAAATTACCCAGAAATTGAGCTCAACAAAAGCTTTTGTTTGGAACAGTAAAAGACGTTACAAATAAATCTTTTAGAAAATTAAACAACTTTATAATAAAACCATCAAAATATAGAAATCATGAGAACTTTAAAAAA
>Ga0213868_10000146_pt1 | contig 62325 bp, 69 predicted proteins | sample PICome_9_FD_160087 | JGI IMG/M metagenome (GOLD analysis project Ga0213868, IMG submission 160087) | Coastal seawater microbial communities near Pivers Island, North Carolina, United States - PICO127 | ecosystem: Environmental > Aquatic > Marine > Coastal | place: USA: North Carolina... | reverse complement strand
AAAAAATTTTGATTAAGTTAATTAAACTTAATCAAAAAATTATAATTGGTAAAAAATTTATTTAGAAATCTTAATTAATTCATTAAACGTTGGAGTATCTAACACGGCAATTTGTGCTAACATTTTTCTATTTAATTCAATATTTGATTTCTTGAAATTGTTAATAACACGACTATATGTTAATCCATTTATCCTTGATGCAGCATTAATCCGACTAATCCATATACGACGGAACATTCGTTTTTTCTGTTTCCGACCAACATATGAATAACGTAAAGCTTTCATAACTTGTTGGTTGGCAACTCTAAAAAGACGTGAATGTGCACCTCTATAACCCTTAGCTAATTGTAATATTTTTTTACGACGTTTTCGGGCTACATTTCCTCGTTTAATTCTAACCATTGTATTTTAATAAGGTAACATTAATTTAATAGCTTTAGTATCATGAACAGTAACACAAATATTTTGTGATAGTTTTCTTTTTTGAGTATTTGATTTTTTTCTTAATAAGTGCCCTTTATAAGCATGACGACGTAAAAAATTACCAGCACCGGTTTTTTTATAACGTTTTGCTGCGGCTTTTCTAGTTTTTAATTTAGGCATATAATTTAAAATTTTTTAAAAAGTATAATATTCTACAACATATCGAATTTACCTAATAAAATTTAATGTTATAGAATTGTTTATTAAAACAATTAATTATACTTATCGAATATGGTAAATAGTTAAAAATATATTATGGAATTATATTTTTTTTGTCAATAAAGAAAAATTGGTTTAGAAAAGATAGGGAGGGTCTTAAATATTAAAAGATGGTTTTCCTTTATAAAAGGAAAACACGTTACTAAAAAATGACAAAAAAATTATTTTTCTTTGTCTTCACTAACTTCTTTTAATTCATCTAAAGCAAAGTTATTTGAATTTGTTCCCGCATAGTTTACGTTTTCAAATCTTACTAGTGCTGGATAACGAATTCCACTTTGATCAATTACAGCAACAGTACCTATTTGATTAAACCAATAAGATTCTTTTCTTAAAATTCTCACTTTTGAACCACGACTAACCATATAAAAATTTTGTAAAGTAAATTTTATTATTATAATTTTATTATATTCCATAAAATAATGACAATAAAATTTTAGTTTTCAGAAATAAAAATTAGTTGTTTTCAAAAATGTAAGTATGTTATAATTATTGTTGATAAAAATTACTAGACTAAAAATGAATAGAAATACATTAAGAAACATCCTAATAACCATTCTTCTATTTAGTGGTATTAGCATAGGTGTAAAAAAATTTAATTTAATGGGACTTGAAAGCCCAGATAATATTCGAAATACAGCGCAATTAAATCAAAATGTGGTTAGCTCACGAATGACTTATGGGCGTTTCTTAGAATATTTAGAAATGGGATGGGTAAAACAGGTTGATTTATATGATAATAGTAGAAATGCAATTATTCAAGCATCAAGTCCAGAATTAGGTAATCGGCCTCAAACAATTAGAGTTGAAATTCCCGTAGGTGCTTCACAATTAATTCAAAAATTAAAAGAATATAATATTGATTTTGATGCTCATCCAGCAGAGCGAAAAAATATTTTTGTTAGTATTGCTAGCAATATTTTATTACCTATTCTCTTTATTACGGGATTAGTTTACTTCTTCCAAAACTCAGAAAACTTTGGTGGAAATAATGCTCAATCACCTATGAGCTTAGGAAAATCAACGGCTAGGTTTGAACGTCGACCAGATACTGGGGTTGGTTTCGCGGATATTGCGGGTATTGATGAAGCAAAAGCTGAATTTGAAGAAATCGTTTCTTTCTTAAAAGAACCTGAAAAATATACAATTGTAGGCGCAAAAATTCCAAAAGGCATCTTATTAGTGGGCCCACCTGGTACAGGTAAAACATTATTAGCAAAAGCTATTGCAAATGAAGCTGACGTACCTTTTTTTAGTGTAGCGGGTTCAGAATTCGTTGAAATGTTTATCGGTATTGGAGCAGCGCGTGTTCGAGATTTATTCAAAAAAGCTTCTGAAAATGCTCCATGTATCGTTTTTATTGATGAAATTGACGCTGTTGGGCGTGAAAGAGGTGCTGGTGTTGGTGGTGGTAATGATGAGCGTGAACAAACTTTAAATCAACTTTTAACAGAAATGGATGGATTTAAAGAAAATAAAGGTGTAATTGTCGTAGGTGCAACCAATCGTGTTGATATCTTAGATGCTGCACTATTACGACCAGGTCGATTTGATCGCCAAGTGACAGTAAATTTACCTGATCGTTTAGGGCGAGTTGGAATTTTAAAAGTTCATGCACGTAATAAACCACTAAGTGATGATGTTTCATTAGTACAATTAGCTAATCGAACGCCTGGTTTCTCAGGGGCTGATTTAGCGAATTTACTAAATGAAGCAGCTATTTTAGCGACACGTTATAAAAAAACAAGTATTACTAAAAAAGAAGTAAACGAAGCAGCCGATAGAATTATCGGTGGGATTGCCGGAACAGCTTTAGAAGATAGTAAAAATAAACGTTTAATTGCGTACCATGAAATTGGCCATGCAATTACAGGTTCAGTCTTAAAATCCCATGATGAAGTTGAAAAAATTACCTTAACACCACGTGGTGGCGCAAAAGGGTTAACATGGTTTACACCTCAAGAAGATCAAACTTTATTATCTCGATCAGCATTATTAGCTAGAATTATTGCTACATTAGGTGGTCGTGCAGCCGAACAAGTTGTTTTTGGTGACCCTGAAGTAACAACAGGAGCAAGTAGTGATTTACAACAAGTTACAAATCTAGCTCGGCAAATGGTAACACGATTTGGTATGTCGAATATAGGTCCTATGGCATTAGAAGATGAAAATACCGGACAAGTATTTTTAGGCGGAAATATTAGTCAAGGTGAACAATATGCAGAAAATATTGCGGATCGAATTGATGATGAAGTTTGTAAAATTATTAATTATTGTGAACAAAAAGCAATTGAAATTATTTCCGATAATCGCGTAATTATTGATTTAATTGTTGAACGTTTATTAGATGTGGAAACAATGGATGGTGAAGAGTTCCGAGAATTATTAAGTAGATATACTATTTTACCACAAAAAAATAATATCTATGTATCAAAATTTAATTAAAAACTTATAAAAATATTGCTATATAAATGATCTAAATATAGAATATACTTAGAATATATATATTGGATAAGATTAAAGTATTAATCAATCTTAAATTTCAAAAGTTCATGTAAATTATTTTAAGTATTTAAAACTTCAAACTATGGCAAAAAAAAGTATGATTGAGCGTGAGAAAAAGCGCATCAAATTAAACAATAAATATAAAACTAAACGTCAAAATTTATTAAATCAATATCAAACAACAGAGGACTTTAATTTAAAATTAGAGATTCATGCAAAAATTCAAAAATTACCACGAAATAGTGCTAAAATTAGAATTAGAAACCGATGTTGGAAAACTGGTAGACCTCGTGGATACTACCGTGATTTCGGTGTTTCAAGACATGTCTTACGTGAAATGGCACATCAATGTTTATTACCAGGTGTAACAAAATCAAGCTGGTAATAAACATTTCTCAAATTAATTGAGAATAAATTTCTCAATTAATTTGAGAAATTCTTCTTATCCATTCCTTTTAACAAGTTTATTTTCCTTAGAATCAAACCAAGTTTACAAATTTATAAGAAAATATTAGGAGAATTTTTCATGATCTATGATTCTCAAGTTTATACAGCATTAGTAATTGCAGTAGTAGCAAGCGTTTTAGCAATTCGTTTAGGCGCAACACTTTATAATTAGAATTAAAAGTTTGTTTTCAGATTTTTAAATTCAAATAAAGTATGCGTAACTTTTAAATTTACTTATCTTTTTAGATAAGTAAATTTAGTCTCTGAATCAAAAATTCTAAAAATTATCCTAATAATAAAAATTAATTAATAACAAGTTACAAATTTTATAAATTTATGGTAGCACAAGACTTAAAAAAATTTACTTCACCAGTTTTCCCTTTTACAGCAATTGTTGGACAAGAAGAAATGAAATTAGCTTTACAATTGAATGTAATTGACCCCAAAATCGGTGGGGTAATGATCATGGGTGACCGTGGTACAGGAAAATCAACTACAATTCGGGCTATTGCAGATTTATTACCTGAAATTGAAATAGTAAAAAATGATCCATTTAATTCACATAAGTCAGACTTAGACTTAATGGGTAATGATGTAAAAAAAGCTATTCAAAATGGTGAATCGATAGAAACAGAATTTATTAAAATTCCAATGGTCGATCTTCCATTAGGTGCTACTGAAGATCGAGTATGTGGAACAATTGATATCGAAAAAGCGTTAACTGATGGTGTAAAAGCATTCGAACCAGGGTTATTAGCAAAAGCTAATCGTGGTTTACTTTACGTAGATGAAGTTAATTTATTAGATGATCATTTAGTTGATATCTTACTAGATTCGGCAGCTTCAGGATGGAACACAGTGGAACGAGAAGGTATCTCTGTTCGTCACCCAGCTCGATTTGTGCTTGTAGGCTCAGGAAACCCTGAAGAAGGCGAATTACGTCCACAATTATTAGATCGTTTTGGAATGCACGCGGAAATTCGTACAGTAAAAGATCCATTATTACGTGTAAAAGTTGTAGAAGAAAGAACATCTTTTGATCAAACACCGCAAATTTGGTTAGATAATTATGCGGAACAACAACAAGCATTACGTGATCGTATAGTTGCTGCTCAAAAATTATTACCTTCAGTTGAATTAGACTATGATTTACGAGTTAAAATTTCAGAAGTATGTAGTCGTTTAGATGTAGATGGTTTACGTGGTGATATCGTAACAAACCGTGCTGCGAAAGCGCATGCAGCATATAACAATTCAACAAAAGTAACAGTAGCTGATATAGCTAAAATTATTACATTATGTTTACGTCATCGATTACGAAAAGATCCATTAGAAGCCATTGATTCTGGGGATAAAGTTTCAAAAGTATTTAAAGAAGTTTTTGAAATTGAAGATTAAAAATTAGTAATATGCTTACTTTCATTTGGATCCTATTAAGTGTTTTTCTAATTATCATTATTTTTTTTAGATCACCACAAAATAATGGGTTAGCAAGTTTTGCAGCAAAAAGCAGTATCTTAGGGTCACCTAGTTCTGCAGAACGTACTTTAAATAATATTACAATTTTAATGATTGTTTGTTATCTTTTACTTGCTATCAAATTAAATTTTAATAATCTTTAACTTACTAAAGATTATTAAAATTTAATTTATTTTTATAAATCGGGACTGACGAGACTCGAACTCGCAACTTCCGCCGTGACAGGGCGGTGCTCTAACCAATTGAACTACAATCCCACACTAATGAATTCTAATAAATTTTTGACTATATGTCAAATTACTGAATATTTAATTAATACAGGAGAAACAGGGATTCGAACCCTGGGTACAAAAAATGTACGATAGATTAGCAATCTATTGCTTTCGACCACTCAGCCATTTCTCCTAGATTAATAAATAATTGAACTATTAAAAGTAGAATTTGGCTCTGGTGGGATTTGAACCTACGACCTTGGGCTTATGAGTCCCCTGCTCTAACCACTGAGCTACAGAGCCTGCTATCTACTTATTCTCACAACCTATTTTAACATGAAACTAATAAATCTGGGTAATTTTTTATTAACAGGGAGTGAATAATATTTAATTAAAAATTTACGAATTAATATATGTATAATAATATTATTAAATAAATTCAAACTACGAAATTTTTATTATGAATGACTTCTGGACAAATATACTGCGTTACCCACGTTTTTTTATTAGTAGTTTAATAGGGTTAATTTTAATTATTTTAACACCAATTAAAAATTTATTTAAAAATACAAAATCACGTTTTGGGGTTATTATTTTTATTTTTGTTTTTTTAATAAGTTTATCTTTAATTTTGAAAAATATGGTTGGTTTATAAAGTATGTTACTATTAAAAAACTAAAAACCTAACTGCTTATTATTTTGGGCCGAGTTGGATTTGAACCAACGTAGCGAAACGCAGCGGATTTACAATCCGCCCCCTTTAACCACTCGGGCATCGACCCTATACTGTATTATAACTATATAATAACAAATTAATCATAATAAAACAATTAAAAAATTATAAATATTGACTTATATTTTAGTTTAAATGTATAATAGATTCATAGACTAAATTGAATATTTATCGGGTAATTAACTCAGCGGTAGAGTGGCTGCCTTACAAGCAGCAGGTCACAGGTTCAAATCCTGTATTACCCACATTTATAGCAAGGGCCTATCGTCTAACGGATTAGGACAGAAACCTTCTAAGTTTCCAATGTAGGTTCGATTCCTACTGGGCCTAATTAAATTTTTTATAGTATAGTTAAAACTTATAAACAAGTAACTTAATAAAATCTCTTTTTAATATAAAACAATTAAAAAATAATAGTTTTTAATAACTCTAAGGTATTACTTAGAGTTATTAAAAATAATTAATAGAAACCGTGATTTCTATTAGTAACGACCACCTTCAGCATTACGTTGAACACTGTAGCTCTTAATACTGTAAGTGATGAAACGACCAGCGCCATCAGTACGGTCTAAGTAGAAACCAGGTTCGTTAGCTGGACGGTTAACGATAAATGACATAACACAACTTTCAACACCGTAACTTGCATCAAATGCGTTAATACGGATGTAGCCAGGTGCACATGCTTTACGAGCTTCGTTTAACTCGAACATAACACTACCAGAATCTTTAATATCGAATAATGGTAAACCCCATAATTCCCAGTAGCTATTACGTGGATGTGGATCATCTGTCCATTCTACGTTCATTGCTAAACCGCGATTAATTGCGTAAGCAATTTGTTTCTCGATTTGAGCATCAGTTAAATCAGGTAAGAAAGAGAAGCAACCTTGTGTAAGTCTCACTATTCAAATACTCCTTTAAATTTTTAAAAGTAATTTATTAACGGCTAGATGTAGCAGATGGTGTGAAATCAGCTGTATCTGTAGAAGTGTAGTTAAAACTAATATCCTTCCATAAATCTAAAGCTGTTTGTAATGGACCACATGATTTAGCTGCATCACGTAAAATTACAGGACCAACTTGTGGGTTGAAGTAATCAGCACCTTCATTACGTGCCATAACCATAGCTTCTAAAGCAACACGGTTAGCTGTAGCACCCGCTTGGATACCATCAGGGTGACCAATTGTACCACCACCGAATTGTAATACAACGTCATCACCTAAGTAATAAATTAATTGGTGCATTTGACCACAGTGAATACCACCAGAAGCTACTGGCATACACTTACGTAAACTTGCCCAATCCATTTCAAAGAAGATACCATATGGTAAGTTTACATCTAAAGTCGTTAAACGTAAAACGTCGTAGAAACCTTTAATCATTAAAGGATCACCTTCTAATTTACCAACTACTGTACCAGCGTGGATATGATCTACACCAGACATACGCATCCATTTACAGATAACACGGAAGTTAATACCATGGTTCTTTTGACGAGCGTAAGTTGAGTTACCTGCACGGTGTAAATGTAAAAGCATATCGTTTTCACGTGCCCAGTATGCGATAGATTGAATAGCTGTGTAGCCCATTACTAAATCGATCATGATGATTACTGAACCAACTGCTTTAGCATACTCAGAACGTTTGTAAACTTCTTCCATTGTAGCTGCTGTTACGTTTAAGTAAGAGCCTTTAACTTCACCAGTTGCTGCTGAAGCACGGTTAATACCTTCCATACAGTATAAGAAACGTTCTCTCCAACGCATAAATGGTTGAGAGTTAATGTTTTCATCATCTTTTAAGAAGTCTAAACCACCTTTTAAACCTTCGTAAACTACACGACCGTAGTTTTTACCAGATAAACCTAATTTAGGTTTTACTGTTGCACCTAATAAAGGTGTACCGTATTTGTTTAAACGTTCACGTTCTACAACGATACCAGTAGCTGGACCTTGGAAAGTTTTTAAGTATGAGTGAGGAATACGCATATCTTCTAAACGTAATGCAGCTACGGCTTTGAAACCGAATACGTTACCAATAATAGAAGCAGTTAAGTTAGCTAATGAACCTTCTTCGAATAAATCACATTCGTATGCGATAAATGCAAAGTAAGAGTCTGTACTATTTGGAACTGGATCTACACGGTACGCTTTAGCACGGTAACGCTCACAAGCTGTTAATAAATCTGTCCATACAACAGTCCATGTTGCTGTTGAAGATTCACCAGCTACTGCTGCTGCTGCTTCTACAGGATCTACACCCGGTTGTGGTGTGATACGGAATAACGCTAATACATCAGTATCTTTTACTGTGTAAGCAGCATCCCAGTAACCCATTTTAGCATATGGAATTACACCAGATTCGTAACGGTCACTTTTAATTCGAGTCCGTTCTGATACAGATTGAGACATTTATTTCTCCTTAAGATAAAAAGGCAATATATAATAGATATAACTAATTTTTAATCATTAGTTCTATCGGTTGAATTCTTTAGAACAACCTTATTATTAATTATAACATGAGTTTATATTAGGATTTATATATATTATTTAATAATAATATAACTTTTAAGAATATAACTAAATAAGATTTTAATTACTTTAAATGATTTAATAATTACTTTATAATAATAATTACAAATCTGTTTATTAATTAATTTTTAAATAAATTTTATTTAATTACTTTACTTTGTTTAATTTTATGATTAATCAATCAAATAAAACTTTAAATACTAATATAACGAAATTAGTAAATCAACCATACAAGTATGGATTTTCTACAACCATTGAAAAAGATATAATTGAAAAAGGATTAAACGAAAAAGTTATTCGTTTGATTTCACAAAAAAAAAATGAACCATTATTTTTATTAAATTTTCGTTTAAAAGCCTATAAAAAATGGAAACAAATGCAATGTCCAGAATGGGCTCAGTTAAAATTATCAGAAATTGATTACCAAGATATTATTTATTATTCTGCACCAAAATCAAAAAAACAGTTAAATAGTTTAGAGGATGTAGATCCAAAATTATTAGAAACTTTTGAAAAACTTGGTATTTCTTTAAATGAACAAAAAAGATTAGCAAATGTTGCAGTTGATGTTGTATTTGATAGTGTTTCACTTGGTACAACATTTAAACAAGAGCTAGCAGAACAAGGAATTATTTTTTGTTCAATTTCTGAAGCAATTCAAGAATATCCAGAATTAGTTGAAAAGTATATTGGCTCAGTTGTACCAATTGGTGATAATTATTTTTCAGCATTAAATTCAGCTGTTTTTACTGATGGGTCGTTTTGTTATATTCCAGAAAATGTTAAATGTCCTTTGGATCTTTCAACCTATTTCAGGATTAATGATCAACAATCTGGGCAGTTTGAACGTACTTTGATTATTGCTGATAAAAATAGTCAAGTTAGTTATTTAGAAGGATGTACTGCACCTCAATATGATAATAATCAACTACATGCGGCAATTGTAGAATTAATTGCATTTGATGACGCCAAAATTAAATATTCAACCGTACAAAATTGGTATGCGGGAAATGATAATGGCCTAGGTGGGGTCTATAATTTTGTAACTAAACGCGGATTATGTGCAGGTAAAAACTCAAGTATTTCGTGGACACAAGTTGAAACAGGTTCAAATATTACTTGGAAATATCCTAGTTGTTTATTAGTTGGCGAAGCAGCACAAGGAGAATTTTATTCTGTTGCACTTACAAATAATTATCAACAAGCGGATACCGGAACAAAAATGATTCATGTTGGTAAAAAAACACGAAGTAGAATTGTTTCAAAAGGAATTTCAGCAGGTCACTCAAAAAATACTTATCGTGGTTTAGTTAATATAACTAATAAAGCCTTAGCAGCCAGAAATTATTCTCAATGTGATTCATTATTGATTGGAAATTTATCAAATGCAAATACATTTCCGATTATCTGTGTGCAAAATGCGACTACAAAAGTTGAACATGAAGCTTCTACGTCAAAAATTGGTGAAGAGCAAATTTTTTATTTCTTACAACGTGGAATTTCGATAGAAAAAGGTATTGAATTAATGATTAGTGGTTTCTGTCGTGATGTTTTTACTGAATTACCTTTAGAATTTGCGGCTGAAGCAGATCGTTTATTAAGTTTAAAATTAGAAGGAAGTGTTGGCTAATGAGTAATAATCCTATTTTAGAAATTAAGAATTTAAAAGCTACAATTAATAATAATGAAATTTTAAAAAATTTAAATTTAACTGTAAACTCAGGTGAAATTCATGCCATTATGGGTCCCAATGGATCTGGTAAAAGTACATTTTCAAAAGTTTTAGCAGGCCATCCAGCCTATGAAGTATTGAGTGGCAATATTCTATTTAAAGGTGAAAATATTTTAAATTATGATCCTGAAGAGCGTTCGCATTTAGGAATTTTTTTAGCCTTTCAATATCCCATTGAAATCCCAGGAGTAAGTAATGAAGATTTTTTAAGGTTAGCTTATAACGCTAAACAAAAATTTAAAAATCAACCAGAAGTTGATCCCTTAGAGTTTTTAATGATAATCAATGAAAAATTAAAATTAGTTGATATGTCACCTACTTTTTTAAGTCGAAATGTTAATGAAGGGTTTTCTGGTGGTGAAAAAAAACGTAATGAAATTTTACAAATGATTTTACTTGATTCTGAATTATCTATATTAGATGAAACTGATTCAGGGTTAGACATTGATGCTTTAAAAATTATTTCAAATGGTATTAATGCTTTTATGAATCCTAATAAATCAATAATTCTTATTACACATTATCAACGTTTATTAGATTATGTAAAACCTGATTTTGTTCATGTTATGCAAAATGGAAAAATTATTAAAACTGGTACATTTGAATTAGCTAAAGAACTTGAATTAAAAGGTTATGAATGGTTAAAATAGAGTTTTTTTATAAAAATAAACCTAAAATTCGTTAAAAACAATTATAATGAATATTGTTCCTGTATATTTTTTAATATTGGGTAATTTACTAAATTAGTTAAATTTTATGTACCCAGATAATTATTATTCAAGTACGTTTACATTATTAGCGGAGGCAGAAGTAGGAAAACATTTTTACTGGAATATTGCTGGTTATCTAGTACATGGACAAGTTTTAGTAGTAATATGGTTTGTTGTAGCAATTTTGCTAGTTTTTTCATTCCTAGGTACTCGTGATGCAAATCGAATTCCACATGGTTGGCAAAACTTTATGGAATCTGCACTTGATTTTGTTATAGATATTGCTAGAAATCAATTGGGTGAAAGTTTCTATCGAGAATGGATTCCATATATTGGAACTTTATTCTTCTTTATTTTTGGCTCAAATTGGGCTGGTGCAGTAATTCCATGGAAGTTAATTGAACTTCCTTCAGGTGAATTTGCTGCTCCAACAAATGATATTAACACGACTGTAGCTTTAGCTCTGTTAACATCTTTTTCTTATTTCTATGCAGGTTTAAGTAAAAAAGGGTTAGGATATTTTAAACGATATGTTCAACCACTTCCACTTCTTCTACCAATTAATATTTTAGAAGACTTTACAAAACCTTTATCATTAAGCTTCCGATTATTCGGTAACGTTTTAGCTGATGAATTAACAATTACTGTATTAACTGGATTAGTACCATTGGTAATTCCATTACCAATTATGTTATTAGGTATTTTTGCAGGTTCAGTACAGGCTTTAATTTTCTCAACTTTAGCTGCTGCTTATATTGCAGAAGCTCTTGAGTAAATTAGAATTACTTTAGATTTTTCTAAAATTACATTTATATTCACATTTATTAATTAAGATTTCTTATGGATTCTATCATTTCTGCTGCTTCTGTTATAGCTGCTGGTTTATCTATTGGTTTAGCTGCTATCGGTCCTGGTATCGGTCAAGGTAATGCTGCTGGTCAAGCAGTTGAAGGTATTGCTCGTCAACCTGAAGCAGAAAACAAAATTCGTGGTACTTTATTATTAAGTTTAGCTTTCATGGAAGCTTTAACAATTTACGGTCTAGTAGTAGCATTAGCATTATTATTTGCTAACCCATTTAACAGCTAAGCTAGTTTAGTATGTAAAAAATAAATCAAAATAGTCTAGATTAAACTGACTATTTTGATTTATTAAAAATTTTTAATTCTATAGTAGAACATATAGATTTTATATGGTTAATCTTTCAATATTAATTTCAAGTTCAGAAGTAAGTGGTCCTGGCGGATTATTTGATTTTAATGCAACTTTACCGTTAGTAGCCATCCAATTCGTTCTATTAATGTTAATTCTAAACACAATTCTATACAGTCCACTATTAACTGTTATGGATGAACGTAAAGAATACATTTTAGGAAACCTTGCAAAAGCTTCTACAGTTTTAGCACAAGCAAACGAATTAACTACTCAATACGAACAAGAATTAACTAATGTCCGTAAAGAAGCACAATTAGAAATTACAAATTCACAAAAAATTCATAAAGAGATTTTAGAAATCGAACTAAATATTTCTCAAAAATATATTGATAATTTATTAGATACTATTACAAAAGATCTTCTGGATAAAAAAAGTACTGCACTTAATAATTTAGAAACGATTGTTCAATCTTTATGCGTAGAAATTGAAACACAATTATCAATTTAAATTTTTTGTTAACTGTAATTTTCCTTTTTATAAGCGAACAGTTTAGACACAAACTTTAAAACATGGAAAATTTTGATCAAATTTTTACATTAGTTGCTGAACACGAAGGTTTTGGATTAAACCTTGATATTTTAGAAACAGGGTTAATTAACATTCTTATTTTAATTGCAATTTTAGTATCAACCGGAAAAGATTTCTTAGGTTCATTACTAGAAGAACGTAAAACAAGTATTGTTCAAAGTGTTCAAGATGCCGAAGATCGTTTAAATGAGGCAAATCGACGTTTAGATGAAGCCCAAAAGCAATTAAGTCAAGCTAATGTAGTTATTACTGAAATAAAGAGCGAAACAATAGCAGCAAAAAAAGTTTTACTTGAAGGCGATGCTTATCAAGCTAAAAAAGAACTAGCAATACGTTTTAGTCGTGCATTAGCTTCATTCCGTTCTAAAGAACGTCAAGTTTTTTTAGAAGTTAAGCAACAAATCATTCTATTAGTATTAAAACGTACAGTAACACGCGCTAAAGAAACCTTTAGTCAAAAAGACCGTGCAACAGCTTTAATTACTGATACTATTAATAAATTAGAAGGAGATTTATTGTGAGTAAAAATCCTTTAGCCGCAAAAATTGCAGCTCCTTATGCACGTGCACTATATGATTTTTCAGTTGAAAATAATCTAATGCATCAGATTACAGCTGATTTTCAAAATTTAGAAGTATTTTTAGCGCAAACGTCTGAATTAAAAGATTTTTTAAATAATCCTGTCATAACAAAACAGCAAAAACAAGCTGTGTTAGATAAAACTTTAAAAAACCAGGTAAATCCAGAAACATTTAAATTCTTAAGTGTTTTAGTAAAACGTGAGCGTATTAATTTATTAGAATCTGTGATCCCAAGTTATTTAAATTTAGTATATGACTTGGCTTCAATTAAAATGATTGAAGTTTCAACAGCATATTCTTTTACAAATTTACAAAAAAATACTTTAATTAAAAAACTGAAAGAATTAACAAATGCACGTGAAATTCGATTAGTTATTAATGTTGATTCAAGCCTAATTGGCGGATTTTTAATTAAAACAAACTCAAAAGTAATTGATTTTACAGTTAAAAATCAGTTACAACTTTTAGCTAAGCATCTAGATTCTGTATTAGAAATCTAGAGTAACTAAAATCTTTTATTAACTTTTTACCTTAAAAATAATACAATGATAAATATTCGTCCAGACGAAATTAGTAGTATTATCCGTGAACAAATTGAAAAGTATGATCAAGATGTTAAAGTAGATAACATTGGTACTGTTTTACAAGTTGGTGATGGTATCGCTCGTGTATACGGTCTTGATCAAGTAATGAGTGGTGAACTTTTAGAATTTGAAGATAAAACTATTGGTATTGCATTAAACTTAGAAAATGATAATGTTGGTGTAGTATTAATGGGTACAGGTCGCCAAATTTTAGAAGGTGGTACTGTAAAATCTACTGGTAAAATTGCACAAATTCCTGTGGGCGAAAGTTTCTTAGGACGAGTTGTAAATCCATTAGGTAACCCTGTTGATGGAAAAGGTGATATTGCATCAACTGATACTCGTTTATTAGAATCAATGGCACCAGGTATTATTAGTCGTAAGTCTGTTTGTGAACCATTACAAACTGGTATTACATCAATTGATGCTATGATTCCTATTGGACGAGGTCAACGTGAGTTAATTATTGGTGATCGTCAAACAGGTAAAACATCAATCGCTGTTGATACGATTATTAATCAAGCTAAAGAAAATGTAGTTTGTGTTTATGTTGGCGTTGGTCAAAAAGCTTCCACTGTAGCGCAAGTTGTAAATGTTCTTGAAGAGAAAGGTGCAATGGCATACACAATTATTGTGTTAGCAAGTGCAAATGATCCAGCTACTTTACAATATATTGCTCCATATGCCGGCGCTTCATTAGCAGAATACTTTATGTATAATGGTCGTGCAACGTTAGTAGTATACGACGATTTAACAAAACAAGCAATGGCATACCGTCAAATGTCATTATTATTACGTCGTCCTCCAGGACGTGAAGCATATCCTGGTGATGTTTTCTACTTACACTCACGTTTATTAGAACGTGCTGCTAAATTAAGTGATGCTTTAGGTGGTGGTAGTATGACTGCTTTACCAATTATTGAGACACAAGCAAGTGATGTATCTGCTTATATTCCAACAAACGTAATTTCAATTACAGATGGTCAAATCTTCTTATCGAATGATTTATTTAACTCAGGTATTCGTCCAGCTATTAACGTAGGTATCTCAGTATCACGTGTAGGTTCGGCGGCTCAAACAAAAGCAATGAAAAAAGTTGCAGGTAAATTAAAATTAGAATTAGCTCAATTCGCTGAATTAGAAGCATTTTCACAATTTGCCTCAGATTTAGATGAAGCAACACAAAAACAATTAGCTCGAGGAACACGTTTACGTGAATTATTAAAACAACCTCAGAATTCTCCATTATCAGTAGCGGAGCAAGTTGCTTTAATTTATACAGGTATTAATGGTAAACTAGATGATTTAGAAGTTGGTGCAGTTAAAAAATATTGTGCAAGTTTATTAAAATATTTAAATACATCTAAAAAATCGTATATTGATACTGTAACATCAACACTTCAATTTACTGACGAAGCAGAAGCAGCATTAAATGAAGCGATTGTAGAAGCAAAAGCAGCATTTCTTGCATAAATAAATAATAAGTGCATTCGCTTAAAAGCGAATGGACTTATTATTTATTTCAAAATTATTTTGTAGTTTTAATTAATGAAAAAATTTTATTAATTTACATAATTTTTCAAATCTTCACTTATAATAATATTATAGCTAACTTTTTTCTAGTTTAGTTGTAAGAAAGTCAAAAACCTATTATTAAAATTTAAGGAATGAATTACTATGGCATTACCATGGTATCGTGTTCATACTGTTGTTTTAAATGACCCAGGTCGCTTAATTGCAGTACACTTGATGCACACAGCATTAGTTGCTGGTTGGGCAGGTTCAATGGCATTATATGAACTTGCTGTTTATGATCCATCAGATCCAGTTTTAAACCCGATGTGGCGTCAAGGCATGTTTGTTATGCCTTTTATGACACGTTTAGGTATTACAGATTCTTGGGGTGGTTGGAGTATTACTGGTGAAAGCGTTTCAAATCCAGGTATTTGGAGTTTTGAAGGTGTTGCTTTATCACATATTATTTTATCTGGTATGTGTTTCTTAGCTGCAATTTGGCACTGGGTATATTGGGATTTAGAATTATTCCGTGATCCACGTACAGGTGAACCTGCATTAGATTTACCAAAAATTTTTGGTATTCATTTATTCTTATCAGGTTTATTATGTTTTGGTTTCGGTGCTTTCCATGTAACAGGTTTATTTGGACCTGGTATTTGGGTTTCTGATGCATATGGTATTACAGGTAAAGTTCAACCAGTAGCACCAGCATGGGGACCAGATGGCTTTAACCCATTTAATCCAGGTGGTATCGCTGCTCACCATATTGCAGCTGGTATTTTTGGTATTTTTGCAGGTATTTTCCATTTAACAGTACGTCCACCACAACGTTTATACCGTGCGTTACGTATGGGTAATATTGAAACAGTGCTATCTAGTAGTATTTCAGCTGTATTTTTTGCTGCATTTGTAACATCAGGTACTATGTGGTATGGTGCAGCAGCAACACCTATCGAATTATTTGGTCCAACTCGTTACCAATGGGATAGTGGATACTTCCAACAAGAAATTGAACGTCAAGTTGAAACATCTGTAAGTGAAGGTTTATCAGAGAGTCAAGCTTGGTCACGTATTCCAGATAAACTAGCATTCTATGATTATATTGGTAATAACCCAGCTAAAGGTGGTTTATTCCGTTCTGGTCCAATGAATAAAGGTGACGGTATTGCAGAAGCTTGGTTAGGTCATCCAATTTTCCGTGATAAAGAAGGTCGTGAATTAACGGTACGCCGTATGCCTGCATTCTTTGAAACATTCCCTGTTATTTTAGTAGATAAAGATGGTATTATCCGTGCTGATATTCCATTCCGTCGTGCTGAATCAAAATATAGTATTGAACAAGTAGGTGTTACTGTTGATTTCTATGGTGGTAAGTTAAATGGTCAGACATTTAAAGACGCTCCAACAGTTAAAAAGTTTGCCCGTAAAGCACAATTAGGTGAAGTATTTGAATTTGATCGTACAAGTTTAGAATCTGATGGTGTATTCCGTAGTAGTCCACGTGGTTGGTATACATATGGTCATGCAAACTTTGCCTTATTATTCTTCTTCGGTCATTTATGGCATGGTGGTCGTACAATCTTCCGTGATGTATTTACAGGTATTGGTGCAGAAGTTACAGAACAAGTTGAATTTGGTGCATTCCAAAAACTTGGTGATAAAACAACGAAGAAACAAGGTGCTGTATAACTTATAGTCTTTGTTTTTTAAATCTATTTAAAACTAAAAAGGATTAAACAATGGAAGCTTTAGTTTATACATTTTTACTAATTGGTACGTTAATGGTGATTTTTTTTGCCGTTTTCTTCAGAGAAACTCCACGTATTCTTCGCTAATAAAACCATATAGATATATGGTTTTATTTTTTTAATCTTCGTGTTCTTCAAAAGGATCACGAAGGTTTTTTGATGCAGGACCAAAAGCTGTGAAAATTGAATATGACGTAATTCCTAAGAGTAAACTTGATACAAAAATAATTAGAATGGTTGCTGTTTCCATGTAACTTTTAGATTATTTATGAATTGACATTCTAATATTATATAACAAACTGAAGAAAAATTCTTAAAATCAAAAATATTTAGTATACATAAAACAAAACTTTTTAAATTTATTAAAAATTTGTTAAAGTTTAAGGATTAAATTTCATCGTTTAATTTTTCAATTTTACCTGCATTTTTTTAGTAATTTTTATATTTTTAGAAACATTAAAATTACTTAAAAATACTACGTTTAATATTTTATTATCTAACTAAATACAAGTTAGTTTATTAAACTTACTTATTAAAACTATAAAATTTTTATGGCATTAAGAACAAGATTAGGTGAAATTTTACGCCCATTAAATGCTGAATATGGTAAAGTAGCTCCTGGTTGGGGTACAACGCCAATTATGGGAGTTACAATGATTGCATTTTTAATTTTCTTAGTAATTATTTTACAAATTTATAATTCTTCGTTAATTATTGAAAATGTAGACGTAGATTGGGCTAACGGTATTATATAATTTTAATATATAGATATAATCTAAAAGAACTTACGTTCTTTTAGATTATTGAACTCTTAATTAATTTTTAAAAATAGATATGGATATTATAAGTCTAGGTTGGGCAGGTTTAATGACAATGTTTACTTTTACATTAGCATTAGTTGTTTGGGCTCGTAATGGTTTTTAGTTCTTAGAACTTTGTAACAATTTAATTTTTTAATATTATGGCATTAATTCTTAAAATCTTCCCATATGCAAATTCAGAAATTGTTACTGCAGCAGTAACATGTTTCTTTATGACATTATTTGGTCTTTCACTAGGATTTGCGTTATTAAAAGTTCAAGGTGAATAATAAATATTTAATAATAATATATGACATATTATTATTAAATATTTATTAATTTTTTTTACTTAACATTAGAAATATAAACCTAACATATCAGGAAAAAAGCGATTTATTTCAATAATAAAACCGGCAGTAAATGTCATCCAAATAGTTGCAAGAACAGGTGCTGTTGATAAATAAGTTTGAAAATTTTTCATAAAAATCAGTTTAATTATAAATTAAATAATAGCTAAAATTAACGAGGTGATACAGTTACTTCATCCTTAGAAGCTACTAAATCACCACTTACAAATTCTTGCCATGCTGAAATTGGCCAAATATAACCTGTTGTCATTATTTTTAAAGCTAATGGTACATTGATAATGATTTCGCTTTCAGCAGGATTTTTAGTTGTACTTACTGCTCGTAAATATTTACGTCCAACCCAGCCAATCCAACCAGAAATATAAATAAACCCAAAGCCTGGAAGTATAAATTCAGCGGCATGACTCCAACGACCATCGGCAATTAAGTGTGGTAAACCATCGTTGCCACATAATAATTCTGAACGACTATATTTATCAAAACGAGCTTCTGTACGTTCAATTTGTTGTTGTAAAGCTAGGGCTGGTGGCGTTCCTGCTTCATAAGTACTCATTCGTTGATCCAATTTTTTAACACTCGCTTTTAATCTTTTTGCGAAAGCAGGTGAGTCACTACATTTTGTTAAACCACCAATTTCAGCTGATGCCATATTAGGGTTTATTGTAATTAAGACAGCAAGAAGTAAAGTAATAATATTAAAACGTTTCATTAATAATAATAGTAAATAAAAATTAACAGTTTTAGTTGAGTAAAAATTTTCTTAAAAAGAACATTATTAATATATATGATAGCTCAGTTTTTAATAAAAAAAAAAATTCTTATTATTTTAATTAAACTATTATTAATTATTTATATTATTGGATTTTGATGTTATCATTATAAATATAAAGAATTTAATTTTTTCTTTAAAATCTAGATTCTATACATTATAGTAGTATAATCTTATTATTATTATGTGATGATATAATATACGATTTATCAAAACGATAACATCAATTTATTTTTTAGGTTTTTTTAATGTAATTAAATTTATCAATTAATTTTTTATTAACGGTAAGTTAGGTTTTTTCAATATCGTTTAATTTAAAAATTTTAACCTAATTCAAAATGGAAAAACTTAAATATGCACAGTTTATTAAAACTTTTTCTTTTATTAATTAATTTAGATCAAGAGACAGTTTTAAATTTCTTTGGTTTAGATGATCCAAATATGTATTTGAATACAAATTTTGATACGATTTCTGTTTCGACAGAGATCTCAGTCGAAACATTAAAACTTATTATCCAAGGACTTTTTGAACGTTATCAATATGGTTTAGGTTTAGTTGATATTGAAAATATTCTGCTTTTTATTACGTTTACGAGATTTGTTATATTAGCAAATCGTTATAATTTAAAAACGTCGTTCTATATTTCGTGTATTAGTTTATTTGCTGGATTTTTATGGTACACCCATTTGAAAGATTTAATTGGTTGGTATGGGGATATGATTAGTTATAATCGTTTAACGAGCCGATACTTAGATGATATGTTGACAGAAACTTATATTGAAGATACAAAAAATCAAAAAATTATGTATCTTGATTTTATTAATCAAAATCCTTTAAATTTTTTAAAATCTTCGTTAGTTTATGCTAGTGAACGAAATGGTAATAGAATTGATCCTTTATCCATGTTCATTAGTAGTCTTCCAGAATCTTTACAAAATTCAGTTAAACCAATTTATTATTCAATATATGGAAATGTTTTGCCTGGTATTTGGAACTTTATCGGAGGCCAGTTACAAGAAATAGCTCCATTGTTAATGTATGTTTTTATTGTAAGAATTAATAAAAAATATTGTCCGTATTTAATACGTTGGCACTGGACTTATTTAATTGTTTCAAGTCTTTTCGAAGGTGAAATCATTCGTATTTTATACAGGCTATATACGTATGATAGTATGGTTCTAATTCCTTCAGAACGATTTGACGAGTCTGCTCTTCTGCAACCAATTTTTATGATAATTATTACTACTCATTATTGTCTTGTTTGTCTTGGTTTATTACATGCTGCATGTGGTCAATATTTTTATATACCGTTTCTTACCGAAAATACAGAAATTCATATAGGCAAACGCCCACAAAATAGTATTTATAGTGGAGGTTATACTTCGTGGCAAGATGGGGGTTCAAATCAAATTCAAATTTTAGCAAAAGATAGTAAATCAATAACATTTCCAAGATTATGGTGGGGCTGGTTGGGTAAAAGTAATAGTTTAAATGAATTGGCATATCGTAAAGGGCAGCAGCAAAAATTTAAAAAGAAACGTTTAAAACGTTTTAACAAATTATTCCAAAAGTTTAAGAGTTGGATTTTTAATAAATAATTATGTTTATTAATAAAATAAGAAAAATTTTGTTGAGAAATTTCTTAAAGTTTTATTTAAGAAATTTCTCGATCTTTTATTTATAATTTATACTTCTTCTTTTTATAAAGATGAACCTAATCCAGAATATGAACCATAAATAAATAAGCTAAGCATAGTGATTACTGCTAAGCCACCTACAAGACCTACAAGCCATAAAGGAATTCGACCAGTATTTGCCATCTAAAAAACTCCTAATTTATAAGATTAATTGAAGAAATAACTTGAAAATAATACAGCTAAAACAAAAATTAATAAAAGTCCCCAGTAAAGAGAAGTTCGGTTTAATTCTACTGCTTGTTTATTTGGATTTGGACCTGTCATAAAATTTACCTCGTTTTATATGTTTGTAATTTATCGTTGAATGAATTGCATTGCTGTAATTCCACCTAAGAAAAACACGGTAGGAATTGCTAAGCCATGAATAGCTAACCAACGGAAAGTAAAAATTGGATATGCTACAGGTTGATTGATATTGTTTGACATGTTGTTTACCTCGTTATAAATTATAAACCTTTCGTTAAATCTTCTAACTCTTGTTTTGCACTGAATCGATCGTTTACTAATGGTACTTGTTGACGATCTTGTGTAAAGTATTCATTTGGACGTGGAGTTCCAAACACATCATATGCTAAACCAGTACTAATAAATAACCATCCTGATACGAAAAGTGATGGGATTGTAATACTATGAATAATCCAATAACGTACACTTGTAATAATATCCGAAAACGGACGTTCACCAGTAGATCCACCAGACATAATTGTATATTCTCCTATAAAAAATGATTGTTGCTCATTCAAAAACCTTACGAACAGCGGGCAGGGGGAATCGAACCCCCATCATTAGCTTGGAAGGCTAAGGTTTTACCACTAAACTATGCCCGCATAACATAATTATAAAATTATGCGGGTATAAAAAGCAATAAACCTTTTTATAAATTTTCTAATTTTAAATTTAAAAATTTCGCTAGATCGGCTGCCTGTTTTTCTAAATTTGAAATAGAATCCGGTTCTTGAACCGGTGTTAATGGAATTTTTCGTTCATCTTTCAAGCATAAATATATGCTTCGTTGAGGGTTTAAACCTTCTGAAATTTTTATTCCAATAGATTGAATACTTGTAATAGGATACGTTAATAAAATCTCTCGATTTTTTCCTGGGAATCCTTTTCGTACAATTTTAACAAGATTTTCTAATTTATTATATTCATTATAACCACTTCCTATATCCCAAAATATAGTCGCATTTATATAAATACTCAATGATAAGCTTAATGTTCCATAGAACATCATTACTACTCCTTGCGGAATAAAAACTAATTCTGTTGGGTTTGCAAAAGGTAATAAATTAATTTTGAAGTAGCTCGATAAACCTGCTAAAAGAAAGCTTATTCCGCCAATAGCTAAAAAAATACCCCAAAAATAATTACTAAACCGTCGAGACCCAACAATAATATCTTGACGAATTTGTTCTTGCATTTTTTAAAATCGAATTAAATTAATTTAATTGATTTTAAACCTAAAAATAAACCTGATGCAACCGCAAAACAAAAACCTACTAATAAAATATAATCAATAGCAACTGTCATAAAATCTTTTTGTTTTATAAAAATGAAGTTTATAAAATTTTTTCTGTATATTAGTATATATTATATAATAATCTATATAAAAATTTTGGTTGGTAAAAATTTTCATTAATTTTTTGAACACCTTAGATTATTTAAACAATTTTACTATTAATTTCATTAAATTTTAACTTGAATTTATGGCTAATTTTATTAAACCTTATAATGATGATCCTTTTGTAGGACATTTAGCGACACCAATCACATCTTCAGCTGTGACAAGAGCGTTATTAAAAAATTTACCAGCGTACCGTTTTGGATTAACTCCCTTATTACGTGGTTTAGAAATTGGTTTAGCACATGGCTATTTTTTAATTGGTCCCTTTGCTAAATTAGGTCCATTACGAAATTCAGATGTTGCACTATTCGCAGGTTTTCTGTCAACAATTGGCTTAATTCTTATCTTGACTTTAGGCTTAACAATTTATGGTGCAGCTGTCTTTAAACCAGAAAAAGAAACAGAAGCAAGTCAAAATGATCTTCAAACACGAAAAGCGTGGGATCAATTTAAAGGTGGGTTCTTTGTTGGTGCTTGTGGAAGTGCTGGATTCGCTTTAATTTGTTTATCAAGTATTCCACAATCTATTTTATAATCTAATAGTAACTAAGTACTGAATTACGTACTTAGTTATTTAAACTATATATTATTTATTAAAAATTATTATGAGTTCTTTACAATCTGCTCCAATAAATTTACAAGAAGAATATTCTAAAACTGAAATAGCTAAAATTTTAGGACTTTTAGATGAAGAGTTAGTAGGTTTAAAACCTGTTAAAACAAGGATTAGAGAAATTGCTGCTCTGTTATTAATTGATAAGCTACGAACAAGTTTAGGTATTACAGCAGGTAATCCAGGTTTACATATGTCTTTTACTGGTAGTCCAGGGACTGGTAAAACAACTGTTGGATTAAAAATGGCTGATATTTTATATCAATTAGGTTATGTTCAAAAAGGACATTTGCTAACAGTAACTCGTGATGATTTAGTAGGGCAGTATATTGGTCATACAGCTCCAAAAACTAAAGAAGTTTTAAAAAAAGCTATGGGTGGTGTTTTATTTATTGATGAAGCTTATTATTTATATAAACCGGATAATGAACGTGATTATGGTTCGGAAGCCATAGAAATTTTATTACAAGTTATGGAAAATCAACGTGAAGATTTAGTCGTAATTTTAGCTGGTTATAAAGAACCTATGGATAAATTTTACGAGTCAAACCCTGGTTTATCATCACGAATTGCAAATCATATCGATTTCCCAGATTATAGTGTAGATGAATTATTACAAATTGCAAAATTAATGCTACAGGATCAACAATATCAATTAACACCAGATGCTGAAGTAGCCTTAACTGAGTATATTAAACGTCGGAAACAACGACCTCTATTTGCAAATGCTCGAAGTGTTAAAAATGCTTTAGATCGTGCTAGAATGCGTCAAGCAAATAGAATTTTTGATAGTCGTGGTCAAATTTTAACAAAGAAAGAATTAGTAAATATCGAAGCACAAGATATTCTGCAAAGTACAATCTTTAATTAAAATTCATAAACCTTTTATCTTTCTTTATTATTTATGAGTTTATTAGTTGTTGGTGGAACAGGTACATTAGGCAGACAGATTGTTTTACAAGCTTTAACCAAAGGTTACCCTGTTCGTTGTTTAGTTCGAAATTTTCGTCGCGCAAATTTTTTAAAAGAATGGGGTGCCGAATTAGTTTATGGTGACTTAAGTATTCCAGAAACAATCCCACCTTGTTTACAAGGTATTAGTGCAGTTATTGATGCGTCAACTAGTCGTCCATCAGATAGTGACGATTTAAAAACTGTAGATTGGGATGGCAAATTAGCATTAATTGAAGCTGCTGAAGCAGCAAATGTAAAGCGTTTTATTTTTTGCTCAACGCAAAATTTAGAACAATTTTCAAAGATTCCTTTAATGGAAATGAAACAAGGTATTGAACTTCAGTTAAAAAAATCAAGTCTTCCATATACTATTTTCCGTTTAACAGGTTTTTATCAAGGTTTAATTGAACAATATGCTATCCCTATTTTGGAAAATTTACCTATTTGGGTAACTAATGAAAAAACTTGTGTTTCTTACATGGATACTCAAGATATTGCAAAATTTTGTTTACGGTCATTACAGTTACCCCAAACGGTTAATAAAACTTTCTTTTTAGGAGGTCCAAAAGGTTGGGTTTCATCTGAAATTATTAGTTTATGTGAACAATTAGCTGGTCAAACAGCAAAAGTAAATACAATTCCCGTATTTATCTTAAAATTGGTTAGTAGATTTTTTGGTTTTTTTGAGTGGGGACAGAATATTAGTGATAGATTAGCATTTGCCGAAATTTTAAATGTTGAAAATAATTTTTCAAAATCAACTTTTGATCTATATAAAACCTTTAAAATTGAATCAACTGAAGTTGTTCAATTAGATGACTATTTTTTAGAGTATTTTATTCGTTTATTGAAACGATTAAGAGATATTAATTTCGAAGATGTTCAAAAACAAAAAAATCTTGTGATTTAATTTTTTTGATGTCGTTTCATAATTTAATAGAAATTAAAGCTCTCAAAAATTTTATGCAGTCAGCAGTATTGTATTTTAATAAAAAAAATTTAAATGAATTATTCAACGGTGCTTTTAAAAGTTATTAAACCTCCTCAACAACATTTTTCACAAACTGAAAATCTAATACCAGTTACCGAATTTGTTGGAAAATTTTATCAGCGAAAATCGAATAATTATACAATCTGTAAAGTTTCTATTTATGGAAACTTTGCAGCACAAGTTTTAGAATATTATAATCTTAATGATTATGTTATTGTTGAAGGTCATATTAGATTAAATGAATCAAATTTTATTGATTTAAATTTGAAAAGTAATATTGAAATTATTGCTTGTAAAACATATCCTTATGCATTGCATTTAACAAAAAGAAACAAATAACTTTTTTGTTAATTAAATTATGTAGAATTATTATATTTTAGTATAATTAATAATATTAAAAACAGTTCCTAGGAAAAATTGCATGTTAACTTTAAAAATTTTAGTTTACACAACTGTAATCTTTTTTGTTTCGTTATTTATTTTCGGTTTCCTTTCAAGTGATCCATCACGAAACCCAAATCGTAAAGATCTTGAATAATAAACAATTAAATCGATTCCTATAGAGTCGATTTAATTGTTTTTATGTATAAAAAATTTTATCGTTATTTTCAATTGATAGTTATATTAAAAACAAAAAAATTACCCCCAAGGGAATTCGAATCCCTGTTTGCTCCGTGAAAGGGAGCCGTCCTAGGCCTCTAGACGATGGGGGCAGTATGGAGTATAGCTAACTATAATTGAAACTAAAGAGCGGGCAACGCGATTCGAACGCGCGACATCAACCTTGGCAAGGTTGCGCTCTACCACTGAGCTATGCCCGCAGCTATTAGTTTAGATTTAGTATAACTATTTTGTATTATAATGTTTTCTATTTTTTATGTCAATAGTTTATTTTTAGAAATTATAGTTTAAACTATAATTTCTAAAAATACTAAATTGATGATGAAATACCGTCTGCAGCGGCAATAATAACTACAAGAAGAACCCAAATTTGGAATAATCTATCAAATTTGCCTTTAGAAACTTCCCATTCACCTGGTGTTGCTAATGCTACAGGTACAGTTACAACTAAACCTAATGAAATTAAGACTAGTAAAGCGACTAATAAAGTTATCATATATATCGTATATCTTAAAATTTTTTATATTGATGATCGAGAGAAAGTATTAAAGATTACCTTTTTTCAAAGCTAGTAATACAATTACTGCCGGACCTGCTAACATAATAGCACCTGTTGCTACTAGTTGACCTATAACTTGCCAATTAACCATTTTTCAAATCCTTAATTTATAAATTTTTATTAAAATTTCAAATAACAAAATAACTTATAATGTTAATTGTCATTTTACTTTAAAATTTATAAAGTAAATATATTATTTTAAATAATTTTTTATTGTTTAAGGATTATTTTAATTATTAAAGTTTGAATTAAAACTTTAATAATTGTTACACTTTATGGTATTATAAATATACGGGTTGCTAACTCAATGGTAGAGTACTCGGCTTTTAACCGATTTGTTCTGGGTTCGAGTCCCAGGTAACCCATACCAACTTTTTGTATTACAAATTTTAGTTTTGTTTAAAATAAAAAAATTTAATTTTTTAAAACACCAAATTTTTGCGTAAATTTACGCAAAAATATAGTGTTTTAAAAAAATCTGAATTAATCAATAGGACGCATTGATAATACAGGTTCGTTAGCACGGTTGATACCTTTCTCAAAACCAGCTGCTGCTGCACGAGAACGGCCTGAATGCCACCAGTGACCAATTAAGAAGAAGAAACCTAAGAAGAAGTGTGAACAGCATAACCACGAACGTGGTGATACATAGTTTACAGAGTTAATTTCTGTTGCTACACCACCTACAGAGTTTAATGAACCTAAAGGTGCATGTGTCATATATTCAGCTGCACGACGTTCTTGCCATGGTTGAATATCATTCTTAATTTTGTTAATATCTAAACCATTTGGACCACGTAATGGTTCTACCCATGGAGCACGTAAATCCCAGAAACGCATTGTTTCACCACCAAAAATGATCTCACCACTTGGTGAACGCATTAAGTATTTACCTAAACCTGTAGGACCTTGTGCTGAAGATACGTTAGCACCTAAACGTTGGTCACGTACTAAGAATGTGAATGCTTGTGATTGAGAAGCTTCAGGACCAGTTGGACCATATAATTCACTTGGATAAGCTGTATTATTGTACCATGCATATAAAGACGCTGTGAAACCCATTAAAGAAATTGCAGCTAAACTGTATGATAAATATGCTTCGCCTGACCATACAAACGCACGACGTGCCCATGCAAATGGTTTAGTGAAGATATGCCAAATACCACCTACAATACATAAAATACCAACCCAAATATGTCCACCAATAACATCTTCCATGTTATTTACAGACACTAACCAACCGTCACCACCAAATGGAGAACGGAATACGTAACCGAAGATTACAATTGGATTTAATGTTGGAGTTGTAATTAAACGTACATCACCACCACCAGGTGCCCATGTATCATATACACCACCTAAATACATAGCTTTAGCTACTAATAAGAATGAACCTAAGCCTAATAAACATAAATGAATACCTAAAATTGTAGTCATTTTATTTTTATCACGCCAGTCATATCCAAAGAAAGGGAATGATTCTTCTAACGTATCAGGTCCTAATAATGAGTGGTAAATACCACCAAAACCTAAAACTGCAGATGAAATTAAGTGAATAACACCTACTGCAAAATATGGTACTGTTGATGTAATTTCACCACCTGGTCCGATACCGTAACCTAATGTAGCTAAGTGTTGGATTAAAATAAATCCTTGTTCATATGTTGGTTTTTCAGGTACGAAGTGTGATACTTCGAATAAAACCATTGCACCAGCCCAAAATACCATTAAGCCAGCATGTGCTACGTGAGCACCTAATAATTTACCTGAAACATTGATTAAACGAGCGTTTCCACTCCACCAAGCAAAGCCTGTTGATTCAATGTCGCGACCTGCAATACTACTATTAAAGGGCGTTTCCACGTGGTAATACCTCCTCAGGGAATACAAAGTTTTCATGTGGTTGATCTTGAGCAGCCATCCAAGCACGAATACCTTCGTTTAATAAAATATTTTTTGTGTAGAATGTTTCGAATTCTGGATCTTCAGCTGCACGTAACTCTTGTGATACGAAATCATATGCACGTAAGTTTAATGCTAAACCTACAATACCAATAGCACTTGTCCATAAACCTGTTACTGGTACAAATAGCATGAAGAAGTGTAACCAACGTTTGTTTGAAAAAGCTACACCAAAAATTTGTGACCAGAAACGGTTTGCTGTTACCATTGAATAAGTTTCTTCAGATTGTGTTGGTGTAAATGCACGGAATGTGTTTGCAGCATCACCATCTTCAAATAATGTGTTTTCCACAGTTGCACCATGAATTGCACATAATAAAGCACCACCTAAAATACCAGCTACACCCATCATATGGAATGGGTTTAACGTCCAATTGTGGAAACCTTGTAAGAATAGTAAGAATCGGAAAATTGCAGCTACACCAAAACTAGGAGCGAAGAACCAACTTGCTTGACCTAATGGGTATAGTAAGAATACAGATACGAATACAGCGATTGGACCTGAAAATGCAATAGCGTTATATGGTCGAATACCTACTAGACGAGCAATCTCGAATTGACGTAAACAGAAACCAATTAAACCAAAAGCACCGTGTAATGCAACAAACGCCCATAAACCACCAATTTGACACCAACGAGTGAAATCACCTTGAGCTTCTGGACCCCATAATAGTAATAATGAGTGACCCATACTGTTTGCTGGAGTTGATACTGCAGCTGTTAAGAAGTTACAACCTTCAAGGTATGAACTTGCTAAACCATGTGTGTACCATGATGTTACGAATGTCGTACCAGTCATCCAACCACCTGCCGCTAAGTAAGCTGTTGGGAATAATAATAAACCTGACCAACCAATAAAGACAAATCTATCTTTTTTTAACCAGTCATCTACAAGATCAAATAAGCCACGTTCTTGGTTTTGTCCAATAGCAATGGTCATATTTCTTAATCCTTAAATAAAATTAATTTATAAGTAAAACTTTGTGTAAATTTTTACTTTCGTCTTATCAACTTATAATTATAATTATACATTATTCTTTCAATATTTGTGATTATTAGTTATTTTTTTACTTAAATATTAAATTTTATAATTAGAACTAAACGAAAAAATTGTTTGATTTTCATCTTTCTACACAAAACCTTAAAAATTTTGTGTAGAAAGATGAAAATTATTACTATGCAATATCATCAGTTTGAATATATAAGAAAAATAATGCCATACTAAATGCTGGGAAAATTAAACCAACAATTGGAACTAAAATTGACGGTAAAAAAGCTGCTGCCATATTAAATATTATTATTTAAATTTTCTTACTAGTACGTCATTATATATCAGTACTAAAACTTATTATTATTTATTGTATATGAAAATATATTAGAATTAAAAAAATATCAATAAGATAAATCAAACTTTTCAACCTTTTTATAGTAGAATTAATAATATTAAATTTAATATATTTAACATTTTATAAATCTATTTAGAGGTTTTAATTATGGAAAGTTTATTACTAGCTCGATTACCGGAAGCATACGTTGCATTTAGTCCCATTGTAGACGTTTTACCAATTATTCCTGTATTCTTTTTACTATTAGCATTTGTTTGGCAAGCAGCTATTGGATTTAGATAATTTCAGAATTACATCAAAAGATAATTATTTTAACTTTATTAAATATTTTAAATAAAAAATAAAAGTTGAAATAATTGTAAATATGTAATAATAATATAGTATAAATTTACAATATTCAGAATTAAAAAACAAATGGTAGAACCTTTATTATCTGGCATCGTTTTAGGAATGATCACTGTGAGTGCTTTTGGTTTATTCGTTGCTGCTTATTTACAATATAGTCGTGGTAAGCAATTTGACTAATTCAGCACAATCTAATATTTACGTCCAATTTAAATCAAATTGAACGTAAATAATAATTTTTTAGTTTTAAGTTTTTGGGGAGAACTAATATAGTTTCGTTGGTATAGAATTATTTAATACGATATTTTAAAGTGTTTATATGATTTTTAAAAATTCGAGTTTTAAATTTTAGAATTTAATATAAAACTCGAATTTTTATTTTTTATTTTAAAGAAACTTTAGCACCAGCTTCTTCTAATTGTTTTTTAGCATTTTCTGCTCCATCTTTTGCAATAGCTTCTTGAACTGCTTTCGGTGCAGCTTCAACTAATTCTTTAGCTTCTTTTAAGCCTAAACCTGTTAAAGCACGAACAACTTTTAATACAGCAATTTTCTTATCTGCAGGAACTTCATCTAGCATTACTGTAAATTCTGTTTTTTCTTCTACTTCTTCAGCAGCAACAGGAGCTGCCATTACAACACCACCACCTACGGCTGCTGATGCGTCTACACCAAATGTTTCTTCAATTTTACTAACTAATTCTGAAGCTTCTAATAATGTTAATGTTTTTAATTCTTCAACGATTTGATCAATTTTTGATGACATAATATAAAGTTTGTTTAATGTTTAAAATAAATAAATTAATTGAATATTCCTAATTCTAATTGTATTGATGGACCCATACTTGTACAAATAAATAAATTTTTAAAATATTTACCTTTTACACCTGATGGTCGATTTTGTTCAATAGAAGTATATAAAGCTTTTAAATTTTCAATTAATTGTAACTGTGTGAAATTCGTTTTACCAAAACTAATATGAACAACACCCGTTTTATCAGCTTTATATTCAAATTTACCTTTTTTAAATTCAGATAAAGTTTCAGTTAAATTAGTTGTTACGGTACCAGATTTAGGCGATGGCATTAAACCTTTTGGACCTAAAACACGACCTAATTTTGCTAATTTTGGCATCATATCAGGTGTTGCAATTAGTAATTCAAATTCAATTTTACCTTGACTAATTTCTGTTATTAAATCGTCACTTCCAACGATATCGGCACCTGCAGTTTTTGCTTCCGTAATATTATTTTCATTTGTTAAGACAGCAATTCTAACAGATTTTCCAACACCATGTGGTAATGTTACTGTTGTTCTTAATTGTTGATCCGCATATTTTGGATCAATATTTAAATTTGCATGTAATTCAACAGTCTCAGTAAATTTTGCTGTTCCTGTTTCTTTTAACATTGCTATTGCTTCTTCAAGATTTGAAAAAACAATATTTTTTGTTTTTTTTAAGTTTTCTTGATGGCGACGAGAGATTTTACGCATAAATTTTTTATTAACGATTTTCTCAATTGTTGGTTAGTCAGTAATAGAAATACCCATATTACGTGCCGTTCCTTCAACAATTTTAATTGCACTACTCATTTTTGTAGTATTTAAATCTGGTAATTTAATGCTTGCAATTTCTTCTAATTGAGCTTTAGTGATAGATCCGACATTTACTCTATTAGGTGTTGATGAACCTTTTTTAATTTTTGCTGCATTTGCTAATAAAACTGATGCCGGTGGGGTTTTAAGAATAAACGTATAACTTCTGTCTTCATATACTGAAATTTCAACTGGAATAATTAATCCAGCTTTATCATTAGTTCTTGCATTATATTCTTTACAAAATGCTGCAATATTTACACCATGTTGGCCTAATGCTGGACCAACCGGAGGAGCTGGTGTTGCTTTAGCAGCGGGTAAAGCTAATTTAATTAATGCTGTTACTTTTTTAGCCATATAAATTCAATTTCTAATTTGAATAAATGATTACTTTACCTTTTTAAATCGTTAAAAAGTTTTGTTTTTTAAGCTGAAATAACTTTTATTAAAAATAAAAATTGTTTACGGATTGCTTTTAATAACTGAATTCTACCTTATACAAACATAAACCTCTTATTTTTAAGAGAAACGCGCCCTGAAGGACTTGAACCCTCGACATCTAATTTTGGAGACTAGCGTTCTACCAACTGAACTAAGGACGCCTTAATATCATTTTAGGTATAATAAATGCAAAAAGCAATATTTAAAAACAAGTTAATAAAAATTATCTAAGAAATTTTATTGTATGCCAAACTCTAATGCAAATAGTGATAATTTATTGATCGAAAACTATTTACCACATAATTTTTTAGCAGAAAAAATTATATTAAGTAGTTTATTAACGAATCAAGAAGCGATTGAAATTACTATACGGACTGTTAAAGTGGAAACTTTTTATTTTAAAAATCATCAAAAACTATATAAGACGATCATTGAAATGTACCAAAATAAATTGCCAATTGATATAATTACAGTAAATACATTTTTGCAAGATACTGGACAATTAGAACTTATTGGTGGACTGGAGGTACTAATTGAATTAACAAATTATGTCCCAAATGTTATTTATTTAGAAGACTATATTCGTTTAATACAAGATAAGTTTTTACGACGTTCATTAATTAAAATTGGCTATGAATTAATTAATTCTTCTTATATAACAAATATTTCTTTAGAATCAATTTTGACTCATTTAGAATCAAAAGTATTCAATTTAACAAGTGAACTAAAAATTGAAAAACTTACCAGTAGTGCAGAATTGTTTTCTGACCTCTTTTTTGATTTAAAAAATAAATTATCAAACCCATCGTTAGCAGGTATATCCTCAGGGTTTTTTGATTTAGATTGTTTTACTCAAGGATTTCAAAAATCTGATTTAATTATTTTAGCAGGTCGGCCCTCTATGGGCAAAACAGCTTTAGCATTAAATATTGCTTTAAATGTAATCAAAGAATCTAAATTACCTGTGATTTTTTTTAGTTTAGAAATGTCAAAAGAACAATTAACATATCGACTTCTCACTAATGAAACAAACATTTCAGGTTCTCGCTTAAAAACTGGAAATTTATACCAAGAAGATTGGTTAAAATTAAATGATGCCATTAAAACTTTATCTTCTTTACCTTTATTTATTGATGATACTTCAAATCCTTCAATTCAAGATTTTAAAGCAAAAATTAAAAAAATAGTTTTTGAACAAAATCAAATAGGATTAATTATTATTGATTATCTTCAATTAATGCAAACTGTTAATAGTAAAATTGATAATCGTGCTCAAGAGCTTTCACAAATTACCAGATCTTTAAAAAATATGGCCCGGGAATTTAATATTCCAATTATTGCATTGTCACAATTAAGTAGAAATGTCGAAACTCGAATTAATAAACGTCCAATTTTATCTGATTTACGTGAAAGTGGTTCCATCGAGCAAGATGCTGATTTAGTTTTAATGTTATATCGTGATAGTTATTATAAATTAGCACAGATTGATGAACAAAATCGTGACCATGATAAAGTAGAATTAATTATTGCTAAACAACGAAATGGTCCAGTTGGAACGGTCGAAATAAATTTTGATTCAAAATACACAAAATTTTCTAATATTGTTAAATAAATGCCCAGAACCAGATTCGAACTGGTGACACGAGGATCTTCAATCCACTGCTCTACCAACTGAGCTATCCGGGCTTAAATATATTATAATAGAAGTACAAAAAAATCACAACATATTATTTTTAATTTTAAGTTGATTTATTTGTAGAAGTTTAGTACTATTTAATTAGGGTATAGTTTTTAATAAATTTTTAAGTTAACTTATTGTGTCAGAATTGTAAGATAGCAGCACAAAGATTATATTAATTATTTGTATTAATACTATACCTATTCCTTATTTAGGTTAAATTTTTTTTCGTTTAGTTTTGTACTCATAGTAAAGTTTTTTATTACATAACAATTAAAATTAATTTGTGAAAAATATTAATTATGTTTTTTTTTGAAAAGCTGATACAATTAATAATGTAGTCAATCTTATTATTTTTAATTTAAAAAACGGAATTAGAAATGACCCCTTCATTATCAAATTTTATTTCGAGTTTAGTAGCAGGTGGTGTTGTAGTTAGTGCTATTGCACTTGCTTTAATTATTATTAGTAAAAGTGATCGTGTAATTCGTTACTAATTAATTTTATAAATTTAGTATTTATAGTTAATTAAAATCTTTCAAGAATTACTTATGATAAACATTGGTTTTGGTCCAAATATTTTATTAGGTTTAATCTTAGGATTTGGAGTAATATTATTATATTTTCTACGTGTGGTTAAGCCTGAAGTGGCACGTGATGAAGATATTTTTTTCGCAACTATTGGGTTACTTTATAGCTGTATTTTGATTGTTCATGGCTGGCGTTTAGATCCTATTTTATTATTTAGTCAAGTTTTAATAATAGCTTCTTTATTAGTAGCAGGCTGGGAAAATATTCGATTACGTGGATTACTTGCAAATATGGCAAAATTAAAGAAACAGTAAATAGTCTTTTCTTGGTTTCAATTTTATAAATAATGTTTAAAAATTATGTTTAAAAAATATTCAAAATTTTTCGCTTTAATTTTAGTTAGTATTTTTAGCATTTTTGTTACAACTGCTTCAGCTATTGACTTAGATGAAGCAACACGAACTGTAGCTGTTGATGCTGCTGGTAATACTACTGTGTTAACGCCTGAACAAGTAAAACGTGGTAAACGTTTATTTAATGCTACATGTGGAGCATGTCACCTTGGTGGTATTACAAAAACTAACCCAAACGTTGGTTTAGATCCAGAAGCGTTAAGTTTAGCAACACCACGTCGTGATAATATCAATGCTTTAGTTGATTATATTAAAAATCCAGTAACTTATGATGGTTTAGAGTCAATTGCTGAAACTCATCCAAGTATTAAAAGTGCAGATATTTATCCTCGTATGCGTGCTTTAACAGATGAAGATTTATATTCAATCGCTGGTCATATTATGTTATCACCACGTATTGTTAACGAAAAATGGGGTGGTGGTAAAATTTACTACTAAACTAAAATTTTTAGCTTTAAGTTCAATCTTTTTTTTAAGATTGAGCTTAATTAGATTTTAATCTTGTCATTTTTTATTTTTTCATGATAATCTAGTTCTGTATATTAATAACCTTTACTTAATTAATATAAGTTATTATATTTATCAAGTTCATAAAATTTTATTTATAAATCTTTAATATTTTTTACTAAGCATGTAGCTCAGTGGATAGAGCATCAGATTCCGATTCTGAAAGTCGGGGGTTCGATTCCCTTCATGCTTATTTTTAATTTAAGATTATATGATCCTTCTTTTCTGGGGCTGTCTTGGTTTTGACATTTAAAAATTAAGTAAAGTATGATACAGGTCGGAGCTGTTATTCTTCGTTAAAAACATACATTTTATAATAAATGCTAACAACATAATTCCTTTTAACTTCAAAGCCGTAAATAATTTAAAATCTTTAAGTTTTGCAGTTTAATCTATAGTATATTTTGTTAACTTTATTTGTTCACTATAACTAGACTTTTCTTTTTTTTATAGTTTAGAATACAAGTATAATTTCGTTCAGTCTTCTGAACTAAACCTGTGAATGAGTACTTTAATAAAATTTAAATGGACGTGGGTTCGATTCCCATCAGCTCCAATAAAGCATCTGTGGCCGAGTGGTTGAAGGCACCGGACTCATAATCCGTTTTCCTATGGAACGTCACTGGTTCGAACCCAGTCAGATGCAATAATATAATTTTTAATATTGTTTTTTTCGAATTATAACTGTACTATTGCTATTAATAAATTATTAAAATATAAAACTTGTTATGGTTAAATTAAATAAACAACAAACCATTGATAATTTAAACAAAACTTTTTTAAAAACAGATTTACCAGTTATTAAAATAGGTGATAGTGTTAAAGTAGGTGTTAAAATTATTGAGGGTACTAAAGAGCGTGTTCAATACTATGAGGGAACAGTTATTTCCAAAAAAAACAGTACGATTAATACAACAATCACAGTACGTAAAGTTTTACAAGGAATTGGGGTTGAACGTGTTTTCTTAATTCATTCACCAAAAATTGATTCAATTACTGTTTTACGATCTTCAAAAGTTCGTCGTGCAAAATTATATTATTTACGTAACTTAAAAGGTAAAGCAAGTCGTTTAAAACAAACGTTTTAATTAAAAATAGTTTAAAACTTTAAAAAAAGTTTATACGGAACGACTTTACGTTGTATAATATTAAATAGTAAAGTAACAACAAAAATATTTTTAAGTTTTACTTTATCATAATTTTAATTAAGGATTTCTATGGCTACTTACAAAGTAACGTTAATTAGTGAAGAACACGATATCAATACAACAATTAATTGTAATGATGATGTATTTGTTTTAGATGCAGCAGAAGAAAACGGTGTTGATTTACCATATTCTTGTCGTGCAGGTGCTTGTTCTACATGTGCTGGTAAAGTTGAAAGTGGTACAATTGATCAATCAGAACAAACGTTTTTAGATGATGACCAAGTAGCGGCAGGTTTCGTTTTAACTTGTATTGCTTATCCTAAATCAGACTGTACAATTTTAGTTCACCAAGAAGACGAATTATACTAGTTTATATAAAGTAAAAGGAATGACTTTTAAAAATCATTCCTTTTAACTTAGAAGTTAAGTTCAGCTGCTTGAACTTTTTCAAATTGTTTTTTCTTTAAAATTAAGAATACTTGCGTTAATAAAACACTGAAGCAAAAAGCTAAGTAACCTATAATTCTTTCAGGTTTTTGTAATACAATTTCAGTTTCTTCTTGACCAAAACCACCTACATTTGGATCAATGTTTAATGGTTGATCAATTTTTACAACATCCCCTGTTTTTACAATTAATGTTAATCCAGCTGGAACAATTTGTGATGTTGTTGTACCAGTTGAACTTACAATTGTTACATTAGATTCATTTTTTTCTGTTGTTGTAATTTCTGAAATTTTACCTGCTTGTACAGCACCAAAAGTGTTAATGTTACTTTTTTCACCTGTAGGATATACTTGTCCACGACCACGGTTACCACCTGCATATAATGGATATGTTAAATATTTAACATTATTATCTTTTGCTGGGTCTGGTGCAATTACAGGGAAAATAAGTTCTTGATGTGTTTTACCTGCAATAGGTCCTACTACTAAAATATTATCAAGTTCTGTACTGTATGGTGAGATGAAAACACCTTTATTTTTTTCTTTTACTTCTTGTGGAATTTGATTTTTAGGAGCTAATTTGAATCCTTTAGGTAAAATTACAATACCACCTACATTTAAATCAGCTTTTTGACCATTTGCTCCAACTTGTTGACGTGTTGTATCGTAAGGAACTTTAACTTCAACTTCAAATACTGAGTTTGGCAGTACTGCTTGAGGGGCTTCAATTTCAATCGCTTTTTGGTTTAAATGACAATTTGCACATGCTAATTTACCATTTGCCGCACGAGGGTTTGAGTAACCTTGTTGTGCAAAAACTGGATAAGCAAAAGAATTTTCAACCGAAAAACTAAATAAACTGATAGCAATCGTTAAAGTAAATAAAAGACTTTTAAAAAACTTGTTAGTTGCCATGAATTAACTACTGTTTAAGTATATATATTATTTTTTTATTAAAAGCAGGATCCCTACTCCAGAAAAATATAACAATAATATTGCTGATGATAGCAATACTTGTGTAAGGGGATCGGTAGAAGGTGTTAAAACTGCTCCAATGATTGTTGAAACTAAAATTACGTATCGCCAAGAAGTTATCATTTGTTTAGCTGAAACAATATTTAACAAACCTAATAGGATTTGAATTATTGGAATTTGAAAAGCTAGTCCTGTAGTATAAAATAGAACTAAAATAAACTCAAAATATTGATCAAATGACCAAAAAGGTTCAATAACTTCATCACTATAGCTTAAAAAAAAATTTAAAGCTGCCGGAATTAAAGCATAATACGAAAATACTAGCCCCAACCCAAAGAGACATAAAGAACTTAACAACAATGGTAAAATAATTTTTGTTTCTTTTTTAGTTAAACCAGGTAATAAAAATAAAATTATTTGCCCTATTGCAAAAGGACTACCAAATAATACTCCTGTATAAAATGATATTTTTACAGTAGAAACAAAATATTCACCAGGTGAAAGTTGAAAGAATTTTACATTACTAACTGGTAGTTCTAATAGTTTAACTAAAAATTTAACTTCAAAAAAAGCTAAACATGTTAATATTACAATTATCCAAAAAATATGAAAAACTCTTTGACGTAATTCTTCAATATGCTCTGAAAACGGTAATTCTAAGGTTATTGTTTCGTTTTTTTGAAAATTAAAATCAGAATTTGTTATCATAGATTGGGATTGTTAATTTTTAAAAATTTAAACAATAATTTATTTTTAATTATTGTTCTTGACATGTCAAAATCTATACATAACTAATAATAGGAATATAAAACTAAATAATATTTAGTTTTATATTTTTTTTAAGATAAATAATTGATAGCTTCAACTCGTGCTGTTGCTTTTTTTAATTCAAAGGCTGCATCAAGCTTCGCTTTACTTGTTTGAGCATTTTCAACATTCAATGTTGCTTTTTCTAATAATTGTGTAGCTTCATTTAATTCAATAGAAACTAATTCTTCTACATCATTTACTAAAACAGTAACACGATTACTATCGATTTCAGCTAAACCACCACATAAAATAATAGGGGTCCATTTATTATCTAATTTAATTCGTAGTAAACCTGTATCTAAAGCTGTAATTAATGCAGCATGACCATCCAATACCCCTACTTGACCAGTTAAGCCAGGTAAAATAACTTCATCAGCTGTTGTTGAACAGATTACTCTATCTGGAGTAAGTACACGAATATTTAGAACCATAAAATTAATACTCCTTATTTTAGAGTTGCTGCTTTTGCAATAGCTTCGTCAATATCACCTACAAGATAGAATGATTGTTCTGGTAAATCATCTAATTCACCATTTAAGATCATTTTAAAACCTTTAATTGTTTGTTCTAAACTTACGTATTTACCAGGTGAACCTGTAAAAATTTCTGCTACGAAGAATGGTTGTGATAAGAAACGTTCAACTTTACGAGCACGAGCTACTGTTAATCTATCTTCTTCAGATAATTCATCAATACCTAGAATTGCAATAATATCTTGTAGTTCTTTATATCTTTGTAATGTTTCTTTAACTGTTTCAGCAATTTCGTAGTGTTCTGCACTTACAATATTTGGTTGTAACATTGTTGATGTTGAATCTAAAGGATCCACAGCAGGGTAAATACCTTTTGCAGCTAAATTACGTGATAATACTGTTGTTGCATCTAAGTGAGCAAATGTTGTTGCCGGAGCTGGATCAGTTAAATCATCCGCTGGTACATATACCGCTTGAATTGAAGTAATTGAACCTTGAGTAGTTGATGTAATACGCTCTTGTAAAGCACCCATTTCTGTTGCTAATGTTGGTTGATAACCTACCGCTGATGGCATACGACCTAATAAAGCTGATACTTCAGAACCAGCTTGTGTAAAACGGAAAATATTATCAATAAATAATAAAACGTCTTGTTTATTTACATCACGGAAATATTCAGCCATTGTTAATGCTGTTAAACCTACACGCATACGTGCTCCTGGAGGTTCATTCATTTGGCCATATACTAAAGCTACTTTTGATTCAGGGAAATTCTTTTCATTAATTACACCTGACTCTTTCATTTCTTCGTATAAATCATTACCTTCACGTGTACGCTCGCCTACACCACCGAATACAGATACACCACCATGGGCTTTAGCAATATTATTAATTAATTCCATAATTAATACTGTTTTACCTACACCAGCACCCCCGAATAAACCAATTTTACCACCACGACGGTATGGTGCTAATAAATCTACTACTTTGATACCTGTTTCAAAAATTGACGGCTTTGTTTCTAATTCTGTGAAAGCAGGAGCATCACGGTGAATTGGTAATGTTGTTTCAAATGAAACATCACCTTGTTCATCTACTGGTTCACCAATAACATTAAAAATTCGACCTAATGTTGTTACACCTACTGGAACACTAATAGGAGCTCCTAAATCAACAGCTTCAGCACCACGTTTTAAACCGTCTGTTGAACGCATTGATACAGCACGTACTTTGTTATCACCTAATAATTGTTGTACTTCAACAACATTACCAATACCGTCTTCTGTTTCAATTTTAAGAGCACTATAGATTGGTGGTAAATTACCACTTGGGAAGACAATGTCTAATACCGGACCAATGATTTGACTAACGAAACCTATATTTTTTTTAGTTTGTACCATTTTGACTTAACATATTTAAATATTTAAGAATCAATATACTTTCAAAATTTGCTTTATTATTTGAATTAGTCACAAATTTAAGGATAATTAACTATGTATCATTGTACAACAAAATAAAGATTATTCTTGAACAAAATATTTTTATTCTTCTTCAAATAATCTCCCACTAACTTTCAGCCAATTTCTTGCCCCAGGATAATTATCCGGAGCTAACTTTAGGGCTTGTCGCCAGTATTCACCAGCTTTATCAAAAAATTCTGTAGCTAATCCACGGTATTCAGCTTGTTGTATATCATCAATTTCTTCGTTAATCATTTTTAATGTATTTAAACCTGATGAATGATATATTACAGCAATATTATTTAATGCTTGTGGTAAATTGGAATTTAATTCTAATGCTTGATGATAATATTCTAATGCTTGCGAATTATTGCCAATATTTCCATAAATTAAACCTATATTATATAAAGTATAGCTTCGATCGTACGGATCTTCTTCAACCTGTAAAGCTTCATAATAATTTTCTAAGGCTTCTGCATACTTGCCTTGAGATTGGGCTGCCATTCCAGCTCGGTAGTATGAAAAAGCTTGTTTTTCTTGTTTACTAGCAGGTAGTACTTTCAATAAAATATCTGCAATGACTGTAAATGTTTTATCAATAAAATTTCCCATAAAGATTTCCTTAAAATATTAAAAATAAAAATTTTATTATTTTTTGTATTATGTTAAACCGTTTTTAGATTGATTATAATTGATATTTTAAAATTCGTATACTTCTGTTCATACTTGATTATAAATTTTTTATAAATTCTTTGAAATTTATTTAATAGCTGGTGAAGGGATTTGAACCCCCAACCTACGGATTACAAATCCGTTGCTCTACCGTTGAGCTACACCAGCCTATATTATTAATTAAATAATCCAATCCCTATACTCACTTATATTTTATTGTGAATTAGAGTAAAAAGCAATATTTTAGAAAAAAAGTCATTGGCATCTTTTAAGTTTATATACTTAATAAATTAGTAATATAGATACTAATTTATTAAGTATATAAATTTTAACCAAACTTACCTGATGTAGAAGCGATTAAAAATGCTGCATAAGTTAAAATATAACCAACCGCAAAATGAGCTAAACCAACTAAACGTGCTTGAACAATTGATAAAGCTACTGGTTTATCGCGCCAACGAATTAAGTTTGCTAAAGGTGTACGTTCATGTGCCCATACTAATGTTTCAATTAATTCTTGCCAGTAACCACGCCATGAAATTAAGAACATGAAACCTGTTGCCCAAATTAAGTGACCAAATAAGAACATCCATGACCAAACTGATAAGTTATTCATACCAAATGGATTATAACCATTAATTAATGGTGATGAATTTAACCATAAGTAATCACGTAACCAACCCATAATATAATTTGATGATTCATCAAATTGACCTGGGTTACCACCCCAAATTGTCATATGTTTCCAATGCCAGTAGAATGTTACCCAACCTATTGTATTTAACATCCAGAACATTGATAAATAGAAAGCATCCCATGCTGAAATATCACATGTACCGCCACGACCTGGACCATCACAAGGGAAACTATAGCCAAAGTCTTTTTTATCTGGCATTAATTTTGATCCACGTGCATCTAGTGCACCTTTTACTAAAATTAATGCTGTTGTATGTAAACCTAAAGCAATTGCATGGTGTACTAAGAAATCACCAGGCCCAATTGTTAAGAATAAATCATTTTTATTGTTATTAATTGCATCTAACCAACCTGGTAACCACACTTGATTACCCGCAATTGTTGCTGGACTAGTTGATGACGATAATAAAACATTAAATTGATAAATTGCTTTACCTGATGCTGCTTGAATATACTCTGCAAATACTGGTTCAAATAAGATTTGTTTTTCTGGTTGACCAAATGCAACAACTGTATCGTTGTGAATATATAAACCTAAGGTATGGAAACCTAAGAATAATGACGCCCAACTTAAATGTGATATGATAGCTTCTTTATGCTCTAACATACGAGCTAACACATTGTTTTTATTTAATTCTGGATCATAATCACGTACAAAGAAAATCGCTCCATGAGCGAATGCACCTACCATTAAGAAACCAGCAATATATTGATGGTGTGTATATAATGCTGCTTCTGTTGTAAAATCTTTTGATAAATATGCATATGGTGTTAGTGCATACATATGTTGTGCAGTTAATGAGGTAGCAACACCTAACGCAGCTAATGCTAAACCTAATTGCATATGTAATGAGTTGGTAATTGTTTCAAATAAACCAACGTGTCCTGCACCTAAGCGGCCTCCTGGTGGACGGTGAGCATCCAGAATTTCTTTCATACTATGGCCAATACCAAAGTTAGTTCGGTACATATGACCAGCAATAATGAATACTACAGCAATAGCTAATTGGTGGTGAGCAATATCACTTAACCATAATGCTTGTGTTTGTGGATGGAATCCACCTAAGAAAGTTAAAATTGCTGTTCCTGCACCTTCACTTGTACCATATACATGTGAAGCTGAGTCAGGATTTTCTGCATATACTGTCCAGTTACCTGTAAAGAAAGGTGTTAAACCCGCTGGATGTGGAGGTGTTGTTAAGAAATTATCCCATCCAACATGAATACCACGTGAAACAGGAATTGCTACGTGAACAATATGTCCAGTCCATGCTAATGAACTTACTCCAAGTAGACCTGATAAATGATGATTTAATCGTGATTCATTATTTTTAAACCAAGATAAACTTGGACGGAATTTTGGTTGTAAATGTAACCATCCGGCGAATAATAAAACACAAGATAAAATTAATAAGCCAACTGAACCTGCGTATAATTCTTGATTTGTTCGGAAACCAATCGTATACCACCATTGATACACACCTGAATATGAAATATTTACCGGATATGTATTACCTTTACTGAAAGCTTTTAATGCTGATTCACCAAAATGTGGATCCCAGATTGCATGTGCAATTGGTTTTGTTTTTAATGGTTTAGCGACCCATTGTTCGAAGTTTCCTTGCCATGCTACGTGAAATAAGTTTCCAGCTGTCCAAAGGAAAATAATAGCTAAATGCCCAAAATGTGATGCGAAGATTTTTTGATATAAATTTTCTTCTGTCATTCCATCATGTGCTTCTAAATCATGAGCCGTAGCTATACCATACCAGATTCTTCTAGTTGCTGGATCTTGTGCAAGGGCTTGGCTAAACTTTGGAAATTTAGTTGCCATAATCTTAAGATGCCTTTTTATATAATTTATAGTTGTGAATAATAGTGTTATTAAAATTTGGATTGTTTAACTTTAATTATTTTTTAAGTGATTGATAATGAACGCGCTAAGAAGAATGCCCATGTTGTTCCGATACCACCTAATAAATAATGTGCTAATCCTACAGCTCGACCTTGAGTAATACTTAAAGCACGTGGTTGAATTGCAGGTGCAAAGTTTAATTTGTTATGTGCCCAAACAATTGATTCGATAAGCTCTTGCCAATAACCACGACCACTGAATAAGAACATTAAACTAAATGCCCAAATAAAATGTGCACCTAAAAAGATTAAACCATACGCAGATGACGCTGAACCGTATGATTGAATTACTTGAGATGCTTGTGACCATAAGAAATCACGTAACCATCCATTGATTGTAATTGAACTTTGAGCAAAGTTACCACCAGTAATATGTGAAATATTACCATCTGGTGTTACTGTACCCCAAACATCAGATTGCATTTTCCAACTGAAGTGGAAGATTACTACTGAAATCGAATTATACATCCAGAATAATCCTAAGAATACGTGATCCCAGCTAGAACTTTGACATGTACCACCACGACCTGGGCCATCACAAGGGAAGCGGAAACCTAAGTTAGCTTTATCAGGAATTAGTTTTGAACTACGTGCGTATAATACACCTTTTAATAAAATTAATACTGTTACATGGATAGTAAAAGCATGAATATGGTGTACCATAAAATCAGCTGTACCTAATTTAATTGGCATCATTGCTACTTTACCACCAACTTCTACTACATCACCACCGAATGCGTAACTTGTTGTTGCAAGAGCATTTGGAGCTGTTGTACCAGGTGCTAATAAATGAATATTTTGAATCCATTGAGCAAAGATTGGTTGTAATTGAATTGCTTTATCTGAGAACATATCTTGTGGACGACCTAATGCACGCATTGTATCGTTATGGATATAAAAACCAAAAGCATGACAACCTAAGAAAATACAAACCCAATTTAAGTGTGAAATAATTGCGTCACGGTGACGTAATACACGATCTAATAAATTGTTATAATTATTTGCTGGTGTATAATCACGAACCATAAAAATTGCAGCGTGCGCAGCACCACCAGTTACACAGAAACCACCAATCCACATATGGTGAGTGAACAATGATAATTGTGTAGCATAATCAGTTGCAATGTATGGATAAGGTGGCATTGCATACATATGATGTGCTACAATAATACTTAATGAACCCATCATTGCTAAGTTAATAGCTAATTGTGCATGCCATGATGTTGTTAAAATTTCATATAAGCCTTTATGACCCTCACCTGTAAAAGGACCTTTATGTGCTTCTAAGATTTCTTTCATACTGTGACCAATACCCCAATTAGTACGATACATATGACCAGCTACAATAAATAATACTGCTAATGCTAAATGATGATGTGCAATATCACTTAACCATAAACCGCCTGTTACTGGATTTAAACCACCTTTAAATGTTAAGAAATCAGAGTATGCTCCCCATTGACCACTGAAGAATGGTGCTAACCCTTTTCCAAAACTTGGGTATAGTTGCGCCATTAATTCACGATTAATTAAAAATTCATGCGGTAATGGAATTTCTTGAGGAGAAACACCTGCATCTAATAATTTATTAATTGGTAATGCAATATGAATTTGATGGCCTGACCATGATAAACAGCCTAAACCTAATAAACCAGCTAAATGGTGATTCATCATTGATTCTGCATTTTGGAACCATTCTAATTTTGGAGCTGCTTTATGGTAATGGAACCAGCCAGCAAATAACATTAATGCTGACATAATTAACCCACCAATTGCAATCCAATATAATTCTACTTCACTTGTGATTCCTTCAGCTCGCCACATTTGGAACCAACCAGATGTTGTTTGAACACCTTGGAAGTTACCACCTACATCTGCGTTTAAAATTTCTTGACCTACAATTGGCCAAACAACTTGTGAACTTTGTTTGATTCCAATAGGATCTGATAGCCATGCAGAATAGTTTGAAAAATATGCACCATGGAAATGCATACCACTAATCCATAAAAAGATTACTGCTAATTGGCCAAAGTGTGCACTGAAAATTTTACGTGAAACTTCTTCTAATGAACTTGTTTGACTGTCAAAATCATGTGCATCAGCATGTAAATTCCAAATCCAAGTTGTTGTTTTTGGACCTTTCGCTAAAGTTCGTGAAAAATGTCCCGGTTGAGCCCATTTTTCGAAACTAGTTTCCACAGCGTCTTTTTCTACAAAAATTTGTACATTTTTTGAACGACGCTCCGTTGAGCTTATTGCCATTGACTTTCTCCTTTTGGGAGACGAAAATCTATGAAACTCTCATAAAAAATAAAAAATAGTTTGTTTAATCTATTCAGTAACTATGAGTTTTCAGAATATGATTATATATTATTTTTAAATATTTTTCTATTTAAAATATTAAACTTAATATTTTAAATAGAATTTTGTCCAACAAATGGTAAAAGCGCTAATGCACGTGCACGTTTGATTGCTCTTGCAATTTCACGTTGTTGTTGAACCGTAACACCAGTAGCACGTCTAGGTAATATTTTTCCTTGTTCCGTAACAAAAAGTTTTAGTAAATCAATATCTTTATAATCAATTTTTTGATTAATACTTAATGGTGATAATTTTTGTTTTAACATAAGTTATTTAATTTCTTTATGAATAGTAGGTTTATTACAATGACGACAATATTTTTTTAGTTCAATTCGTTCTGGGTTATTACGACGGTTTTTTTGTGTTGTGTATCTTGATACACCTGCTGAACGTTTATTTGTGTTTGAGCGACATTCTGTACACTCTAAAGTTATAAGAATACGTGCACCTTTATTTTTTGCCATAAAGATTTTAATAAAATTAATTAATTTTTAGAAGTATTTATATTATGATTAGACTACCGTAAAAATTTTATCTTATCAAGGTTTTATAAAAATTTTTAACTGCTAATAGTTTTTTATGCGAAAAACTTCCAATTTTATAATGAATATATTAATATTTGAATAAATACAAATATTTCATTAAAAATTTAAAGGATATTCAGAAAATTATGGCAAATAATAAATCTGCAAAAAAACGTATTTTAACTGCTAAACGTAATCGTTTACAAAATCGTTTTTATAAAAGTTCTGTAAAAACATTAACAAAAATGTTTTTAATTAGTTTAGAAAATTGTAAAACTAATAATACTGATGAAAGTAAACAAAAAGCACAAAGTTTATTAAATTCAGTATATAGTCTAATTGATAAAGGTACAAAACGAAATGTTTTTCATAAAAATACTGCAGCGCGAAAAAAATCAAAATTAGCACTTCGTTTTAAATCAATTTAATTTAAATAGTTTTAAATTACTTTCAAATAAACTGAAACTATGGTTAAGAAAATTTGGATAGTCATATTCAAATTTTTCTTAACATTTATTGTATGTTCATAAAAAATTAAAATTCATTTCAATTAAAAATTATGAAACAATCTATGAATTATATAACTGCGCTTCCTGATTTTCTTGAGATGCAACGAGTTAGTTTTTGTTGGTTCATTGCTCAAGGATTAAATGAAGAGTTAGCTATGTTTTCACGAATCCACGATTTCAGTTATAATACTGAATATATTCTTTTTGGTGATGAATATACTTTAGTTAAGCCTATTTATAATATTGTTCGAGCAAAAAAGTATACTGCGAATTATGCCGCACAGTTAGTCATTCCTTTAGAAATTCGTAATAAAAAGCTAAACAGTGTTCGTTATCATCATCAATTTCCTATTATCAATCTTCCATTAATGACTACTTCTGCAACTTTTATTATTAATGGTTGTGAACGAGTGATAGTAAGTCAAATTATTAGAAGTCCTGGAATATATTTTGAAAAGAATAAAAATCAAAAGAAACGAAAAGTTGTTAAACGAATTTTATCAACAGATATTAATAAATTGAAAGCTTTTGTACCTCTAGGTGAACCATTTATTTCTGAACAAATTCTAGCTTTTTTTCCAACAGCTTATAATCAAAGTATTTTCCAGTATTCCTTTACACAACTTAAAAAAAGTGAACACGATCTTTATTTTTATTTTTTAGATTCATTTAAAGTTTATCATTTGATTTCTAAAACTTCTAATACTAAAAAAAAATTAAATCGAATTAAACTTTTTTTAAATTGGCTTAATTTAAATAATCAACAACTAAGTCAAGCCTCTCCATTTTACTCATTACAAATCGAAAAATTACTTCAAGAGTGGCAATATGTTTTAAAGTCATTGATAAAATTTGAGTTATTACAAACTAATTCAAAAACAAATTTAAAGGAAATTGAACAAAAATGGGACGATTATTTATTAAACAAACTACAATTAATTAAATCTTCAAACCCTATTTTTTTGGAAGATTTAAATCACTATTATAAAAATAAGAGTAGTTTTAATTTTATTAGTAAATTACTAGTTGTATTTATTCAGGATTTAAAAACATTACATCAAATAAATCAGTTTAAATCAATTAATAAGAAAATTTTAACTACTAGTGGTAAGTTTGAGTTTTTAATTAATAATTCGAATCAAAATATTCTTAAACCAACTTTTTATTTTTCAACAACTTTAAAAGAACTTTTTAAATATAAACAGCGTAAAAAAAAAACTAAAGACTCCGAACAAATTCGAGTTCGAACGGTTCCAGAATTTGAACTTAATTCGAGTCAACTCAATAATTTGGAATTTGAAACCTTTAATTCAGATTTATTTGAATATAAATATGAAACTTCAGATAATCAGAGTCGTTTAAATTATTTAAAATCACGATCAGAAATTATTCAATATAAAGATCAACAACAAATTTGTGATAATTATAAACAAAAATACCATGAAAAAGATTTATATACAGCTATTTTAATTCCAGAATCTGGTTCATGGGTTAGATTTTGCTTCCAAAAGAACACTGAAATTAATAAATACAAATATCCAATTAAGAACCAAGAAGATGAAGTTGTTATTCAATTAGATAAGTTTACTCAAAAACCTATTATTCATCTGTTAAAAGAAATGGGTTTAACAGATTTTGAAATTTGTCAAAATTTACAGTATGCTGATTTTTTCTATTTTAATAAACCGTTACTTACTAATTCTATCGATTCTGATAAACCTTTATTAAGATTTAATACAAAACTAGATCAATATAATAATATCTCAGAATTTTCCAGAATTTTTGATATCCGTTATTATCGTTTAGGAAAAATTGGTCGTTCAAAACTAAATAACCGATTAAATTTGAAATTAAACAGTCAAATTCAAACAGTTACGTACGCAGATATTTTCGCAATTATTGATGCATTAATTAAATTATCAATCTCTAAAACAATTGGAGATGATATTGATCATTTAAAAAATAGACGTGTTCGTTCAGTAGGTGAACTTTTACAGAATTTATTCCGAATTGGATTTCAACGTCTTTTAAGAAAATTGAGAAGTCAAACAAATAAAGTTGGTGTAAATCAACTTTCTAGTTTTAATATTGTTGGAGCAACAATTCGTGAGTTTTTTGGATCGAGTCAATTATCACAATATATGGATCAAACTAATCCTTTATCCTCATTAACTCATCGACGTCGAATCAGTGGCTTAGGTCCTGGTGGTTTTGATCGAGATCGGATTAGTTTCGCGGTTCGAGACATACATCCGAGTCATTACGGTCGAATTTGTCCTATTGAAACCCCGGAAGGACAAAATGTTGGTTTAATTGCTTCTTTGACAACATGTGCTAGAGTTAATACATCAGGGTTTATTGAAACACCTTTTTGGCGTGTTATAAATGGTAAAGTTATCAAAACTGGAACACCTATTTATTTAACAGCTGATATTGAAGATTTTTATAAGATTGCCCCGGCTGATATTGCAACAAATGAACAAAATTATTTAACCGAAAATTTAATTCCTGTTCGTTATAAACAAGATTTCATAACTGTAACACCCTTTGAGGTAGATTTTATTGCAATTTCACCTGTTCAAGTTGTGTCAGTTGCAGCATCACTTATTCCATTTTTTGAACATGATGATGCGAACCGAGCTTTGATGGGTTCAAATATGCAGCGTCAATCAGTACCATTGATTTTACCCCAAAAACCTATTGTTGGAACAGGCTTAGAAAATCAAATTGCTATTGATTCAGGAGCTACATTAAGTGCTTACAATTCTGGTATTGTTCAATCAGTTACAGCTGATCAAATAACAATTAAGCAAGATAATGGAATTGAATGTAAATACGCTTTGCAAAAATATCAACGATCAAATCAAGAAACTTGTATTAATCACCGTCCTATTGTTTGGAAAGGTGAACGAGTTTTATCAGGTCAAATGCTAACTGATGGTCCGGGAATCAATGCCGGTGAGTTAGCATTAGGTCAAAATGTTTTAATTGCTTATATGCCATGGCAGGGCTATAATTTCGAAGATGCTATTTTAATTAATGAACGTTTAGTTTATGAAGATGTTTTTACATCAATTCATATTGAACGTTATGAAATTGAGATTGATCAAACTGCTGAAATATGTGAAAAGACAACTAAAAATATTCCAAATTTAACATTGTCTGAAACGCAGCATTTAAATGAAGATGGTATTGTATCTATCGGTACTTTTGTCCGTCCAGGTGATATACTAGTTGGCAAAGTTATTGAAAAAGATGATTCTGAACAGCTACCTGAAGCCAAATTATTACGTGCTATTTTTGGGGCAAAAGCTAAAGGTGTTAGAGATACATCTTATCGAATGCCAGACGGAGAATATGGACGTGTTATTGAGACATTAACCTTTAATCGTAGAACAAAACTTGCTTATAAGTTTGAAAAAATCCAAATTTTTATTGCACAAATTCGTAAAATTCAAGTCGGGGATAAAATTGCAGGTCGACATGGTAACAAAGGAATTATTTCTCGAATTTTACCACGCCAAGATATGCCTTTTTTACCCGATGGAACACCTATTGACATTATTTTAAATCCATTAGGTGTACCATCACGAATGAATGTTGGACAACTATATGAATGTCTATTAGGACTTGCTGGGCATAAATTAGATCGAAGATTTAAAATTTTGCCATTTGATGAAATGTATGGTCCAGAAGTTTCACGTATTTTAATTAATAAAAAACTACGTCAAGCATCAATTGAAAAAGATGAAGCTTGGCTTTTCAATCCATATTCACCAGGTAAAATGGTATTATTAGATGGGCGAACTGGAAAAGAATTTGAAAATCCAATCACGGTTGGAAGCGGTTATATGTTAAAACTAATTCATTTAGTGGATGATAAAATGCATGCTCGAGCAACTGGTCCATATTCATTAGTAACTCAACAACCCTTAGGTGGTAAAGCTCAACATGGTGGTCAACGTTTTGGTGAAATGGAAGTATGGGCTTTAGAAGGGTTTGGCGCAGCATTTACATTAAAAGAATTATTAACAGTAAAATCAGATGATATGGAAGGTCGAAATGAAACATTAAACGCGATTGTTAAAGGACAACCTATTCCGATTTCTGGTATTCCTGAATCCTTTAAAGTTTTGTTACAAGAATTGAGGTCAATAGGTTTAGATATGAGTACATATCGTATTGAAAAATTCAATACAAATCAAACTTATGAAACAGAAGTTAATTTAATTGAAAAATATGATCCGTTAACAAAAACGTTTCCTCCGACTTCAAATATAAATAATATAGCATTTTAAAAAGTTTTATTAAAAAATATGGTACGAACTGAAAAAGAATTTGATTATATAAAAATTAAGTTAGCATCACCTGTTCGTATTTTGCAATGGTCACATCGACGGTTGCCAAATGGACAATTTATTGGTGAAGTTCAAAAATCTGAGACAATTAATTACCGAACATTTAAACCAGAAATGGATGGTTTATTTTGTGAAAGGATTTTTGGTCCAAGTAAAAGTTTAGAGTGTGCATGTGGTAAATATAAACGGGTTCGATATGATGGTTTAATTTGTGAACGATGTGGTGTTGAATTAACGGAATCACGTGTTCGGCGTCATCGTATGGGACATATCAATTTAATTTATCCAGTTACCCATATTTGGTATACAAATAGTCGTCCTAACTATATGGCTTTATTGTTAGAGGTCGAACAATGTGAAAAACGAATTGATACGGGTCTTTTATACTATTTACCTGATTTATTTACATTGTTGAATACAAATTTAGAATTTTCTAAAACTCCTGAAATTCAGGAATTATTAACTGATATTGTTAAACAAAAAAGTATTGTTACTTGGTTGCCTAATGATGATGTTTTTAAGCAAAATTCTCAGAAATTAAAAAAAGACATATTATATACAAAAATTAATCGTAATCGTTATGAAGTACAACGTTTAAATAATGACGCTGATATAAAATTATTAAAGATTAAAAAAAAGTTGAAACGATTAGTTCATATGTTTCGAACAAACGATGACAATAAATTAATATTAAGTCAAATCTTTCAACAAGAATATCAAAAAAAATTTGCCATTAAATCGGGAAAAGTAAATTTACGTGATAATAGAATTAAACGTATAAAATTAGCTTCATTAGCTTATTTTATTGCTGAAGATGAAATATCATTTTATGGATTACATTGGGATTTACAACAATATCGTCGTAGTCGCGAATTAGGTTTTACAGGATATCCCTTAAAACCATATCCAAAACCAACTTTACAAAATCGTCGACGTAATACACCAAAATATTTATTAAGAACAACCCCTAATTATTTAATAGGTGCTGTTTTAATTAAAAATGAATTAGAAAAATTAAATATAAATAAAGAAATTTCAAAAACACGACGATTTATTACTGTTTGTAGTAAGGTGCTTCATAAAGAACAACCAATCTATAATGGATCACAGTGGTTTCGTAAGTGGGAATATCAACGTATTTATAAATTACGTGATCAATCAATTAAACGTATTCGTATTTTAGAAAATTTACAAGCAACAGGAGCAAATCCTTCTTGGATGGTTATTACAATTTTACCAGTTATTCCACCTGCATTACGTCCAATGATTCAATTAGAGGGTGGAAGATTTGCAACTTCAGATTTAAACGAACTGTACCGTCGGATAATTACGCGTAATAATCGTTTATTAAGATTATTGGAAATTGATGCGCCTCAATTAATTATCCGAAATGAAAAAAGAATGTTACAAGAAGCTGTTGATACTTTAATTGATAATGGTAAACGTGGAAAAATAGCTTTAAGTGCTAATAATCGTCCTTTAAAATCTCTATCTGATATTATTAAAGGGAAACACGGTCGTTTCCGTCAAAATCTTTTGGGAAAACGAGTTGATTATTCTGGTCGATCTGTGATTGTTGTTGGTCCAACTTTAAAATTGAATCAATGTGGTTTACCATATGAGATGGCTATAGAATTGTTTCAGCCATTTATTATCCGTGAACTAATTAATCAAGGTCTGGCAAGTAATATGAAGGTTGCTAAAAATTTAATTCAACAAAATGAATCAGCAATTGATCCAGTTTTAGAAAAAGTTTTATCAAATCACCCTATTTTTTTAAATCGAGCACCTACATTACATCGTTTAGGTATTCAAGCCTTTGAGCCAATTTTAGTTCAAGGTAGAGCAATTAAATTACACCCTTTAGTTTGTTCTGCCTTTAATGCTGATTTTGATGGTGATCAAATGGCTGTACATGTTCCATTATCGTTAGAGTCTCAAGCTGAATGCTATATGCTTATGCTAGCTCCATATAATTTTTTATCACCTGCAAATGGTGAACCAATTATTATGCCGAGTCAAGATATGGTTCTAGGCTGTTATTATTTAACGGTAAATAATATTAAAGGGTTACAAGGCTCAAACCATTATTTTGCTAATTTAGATGATGTTATTTTAGCATATTATCAAGATCAAATCGAATTACATAGTGTAATTTGGGTTAGGTATAATGATCCTATGATTGAAAAAGGTAGTTTAATTAAAAAAACGAGATTAAATGATGATAGTATTATTGAGTATTATGAGAATGTTCAAATTCGAAAATCTATTGATGGTACTTCAATTGTTCAATATATTCAAACAACAACAGGTCGCGTAATTTTCAATTATACAATTCAAAAAACATTAAATTTAATTGTATAAATAATATCTCTATAAAAAATAAATACTTTATGAAAAACTATATTTATCAGAATAACCTTATTAGTAAAAAACAATTAAAACAAATATTAGCTTGGAGTTTTACTCAATACAATTCAATGCAAGCTTGTGCATTGGCTGATGAATTAAAATATTTAGGCTTTAAATATGCAAGTCAAGCTGGGATTTCAATTAGTATTGAAGATTTAAGAGTACCTTTTGTTAAAACCCAAATGTTAGAAAGTGCCCATGAAGAAATATTAAATGCTGAAAAAATTTGTTTAAAAGGGAAAATTACTGATGTTGAACGATTTCAAAAAATTATTGATACATGGAGTATTACAAGTGAAGCATTAAAAGACGAAGTTGTTTCATATTTTAAAAATTATGATCCATTAAATTCTGTTTATATTATGGCGTTCTCGGGGGCTCGAGGAAATTTATCACAAGTTCGTCAGTTAGTTGGTATGCGTGGTTTAATGTCTGATCCGAGTGGTGAAATTTTACAATTGCCAATTAAAAAAAATTTTCGAGAAGGATTAACAATAACAGATTATTTAATGTCTGGTTATGGCGCAAGAAAAGGTATTGTTGATACAGCTTTAAAAACAGCTAATTCAGGCTATTTAACTCGAAGATTAATTGATGTTGCTCAAGATATTATTATTCGAGAACGGGATTGTAAAACTAAACATTCTTGTTTAGTGACGTTAATAGATAATAATAATTTACCATTTAATTATGATCAAATTTTAGGCCGTTTACTTAGTAAACCCGTATATGATTATATTGATCAAAGTTTAATAGCCAACCAGGATACACAAATTACACCAGAATTAATTAAAATTTTTAAAGAAAAAAAAACACATTCAATTTATGTACGGTCACCTTTAACCTGTAGTTTATATCGTTCAATATGTCAAAAGTGTTATGGATGGGATCTTGCAAATGAAAATTTAGTTGATATTGGAGAAGCTGTTGGGATTATTGCTGGTCAATCAATCGGTGAGCCGGGTACGCAACTAACAATGCGGACATTCCATACGGGTGGTATTTTTACTTCTGAAACGCGTCAACAAATTATAAGTTCTATTAATGGTATTATTAAATTTTCAAAAGTTTTAAAAACATTAACTTTAAGAACAAATCGAGGTGAAGACGTTTTAATAACTAAAAATTCTGGTTCATTGGTTATTGTTCCAGAAAAAAGTACTACTGCTCTAGTCCAAATAGAAATTTTACCGAATACAATTTTATTTGCGAAAACAAATCAATATGTAAAAAAAGGTATGATTTTGGGTGAGTTATCCAATACGGCTAAACAAACTCGAACTGAAATAAAGCCTATTCTTAGTACTTTTTCGGGTGAAGTTTTTATGCCACGTTTAAAAACTAAACCCAATTTTGTTAATAAAAATAAATTACTGTGGATTTTAGCAGGTCAAGTTTATCAAGCACCTGTAAATTCTTTTTTGAATTTCTATACTGATCATAAAATTAATAAAAATAGTTTTATTTATCGAACAAAAATTATTAATCAGTATCCTGGAATTATAAAAGTTGTTAATACTGAACAAAATATTTTTGAACGAAATATTGAAATTCTTAGTAACCAATATATTTTAGAAAATTCAACAATTAAGCGATTATATACCAGTAATAAAAAATCTAAGTCAATTTTAATTTTTAAGAATAAATTTTATTTTTTAAATCTTAAGAATTCTACGTTATCTTTAAATTCGCAAAATAACAATTTTTTTGGTTGTTGTTTAGAAAACGATTATCAAACCCAAAGTGGTGGTATTCCATACTACGATCAACGACGTCAAAAAAAAGTATTTTCCAGTTTAAATTTAATTACTTACTATAAACGTTTAAGGACGAACCTGAGTCATTTAGGTTGGTCTGAAACAACTTTTATTAAAACTGATTTTATTAAAACACCAATTACTTCTATATCTTCTAGCTTAATTTGGTTACCGGAAGAAACATATAAATTAAATTGTGATAAAAATTTATTATTAGTTGAACACGGTAGTTTTATTAGTGAAGATTTTGAAATTATACCAGGTTTATTTTCTAAGCAATCTGGCATAGTTATTATTACGTATCAAAATAATTTTGTATCAGAAATTGCAATTAAGTCCGGTTTAGTGTATCAAGGTAAAAAATTTAAAAATATTGCTAATAAAATTTTCTATCCTGGAGAAGTTATTTTTGACAATATTAGAATTACAGAGCCGTCTTTGTGTCAACATATTGTTGGAAAATTAACTGATCAATTATTAATTAGACCTTTAAAGATTTATGAAGTGCCACGTACAAAGCCAATTAATAAATTTTTTGGAAATAATTCATCATTTGAATCACTTTTAGGTTTAAAAACACATACAGAATATTTATATAAATCAAATCAAAAAATTAAAACTTCGACTAATTTAAGATTATTAACCACGGTATTTGATTTAAATTTAAAAAATTCAAAAGAAAATACAATTCACGTTAATTTTCAATTAGATTTTTTAAATAATCATGTTAGACTATTTTTACGTGAAAAACTTAATTTTCCTAATTATTTACCAGCACATTTAAAATACACTGATATTCAGTCTTCTGTTTTAGTTGAAACGAATCAGTTTGTTGACTCTTATACGACACTGGGTTATTTTGAGACATTAAGTCCTCAATCATTAGAGATTGTAAAATTTAAATCGAAATATAAAAATAATCGTCAATTGCTATTAATTTCAAATGATAATTGTTTAACTATTTCAAAAACTCAGTTACCTAATAAATCAGTGAATGATTTAATCTTAAAAAATATTAATGTTAATCAAATAGGGAAAATTATTATTGATAACAATAACGTTTTAACAATTCAAAAAGGACGACCATATTTTTTCCCAAATTGTCAAATAGAAGAATCAACAAAAAATAAACCGTTATCTTATAAATTAATAGCACAACAACATTTACCATTTACAAATACGCTGTCAACAAATCGAAAAATTGCTTTAACTTATTATGATATTACTAAAAAGATAATTACTAAAAAACTTGATAATTCATCTGTAAAAAATTCATCACTTGGACTTAAACTTGAATTACCCAAAATGTTTATTAAAAAAGATGGTAATTTATACAGTTCATCAATTCCACTTTTTATGGAAAATTTTGCAATAACTTCAGATAAATTAAAAGCTTCTCCAATTTCTGATTTAATTGTTAAAAAGAATACCTCTTGGATTAAAAAACGTCGAACTCATTATTCAGTTTTATTAAAAAATTCAGATATATTTACAAATGATTCTAAAACTTCTGAATCACAAAATTTAATTCGTGTTCAATTTTTTGGTTATCCATTTTCAAAATCAATTGGGATTCATTCAATAAGTGAAGATTATTTTGAACAAGAAGTTAATAGTGTTTTCTGTAAAAATGGCGAGTTTGTTGCAGATGGACAAACTATTGGTTTATTAAACTTTGAAAAAGAAATTACTGGTGATATTGTTCAAGGTTTACCTAGAATTGAAGAGTTACTAGAAGCAAGAAAAAAACGACAAAGTAATAAAAATTTTTCAACAAATCAAAAAAAAGGTCTTTTAATTCGAAAAACAAGTCTAGATGCAAATTTTGAATTCCGAAAACTTGGAACAACGATAAAAGAAACAGAAAAAATAAATCCACATAATTTATTGAAAGTTTACTTTAATTATTATGGTTTTATTAAAAATTTTTTCTGTGATCGAACTAAATCGGTTGTGTCATATCGTTTAACAAATAATTATGAAGCCAGTTATCGAAGTTTTAAAAAAGTTCAAGCATTAATTTTAAACTCTGTACAATCAGTTTATGAATCACAAGGGGTAACAATTGCTGATAAACATCTTGAAGTCATTATTAAACAAATGACAACTAAAGTTTTAATTACACATGAAGGTGATACTCCCTTATTACCACGAGAAGTAATTGACTTATATCATATTCAATATATTAATGATATTGTAAACCAAAATAATAAACAGACCGCGTTTTATGTTCCATTGTTATTAGGAATTACTAAAGCTGCTTTAAACAATCCAAGTTTTATATCAGCTGCAAGTTTCCAAGAAACAACTCGTGTATTAACAAAAGCTGCAATTGAAGGTCGTGTTGATTGGTTACGTGGTTTAAAAGAAAATATTATTATTGGTCATTTAATTCCAGCAGGAACAGGTTCTCAAAATTACGAGAAATGTTTTACTAAAAAAATAAAGCCAAATTTAAATTTAGACTTGAAAACTAAATTATTTGAAAAAGTTTAATAAAAACCCTAGACGTTCTATTTCATATTCTGGTAATCTAAATAATGAAACAACAAAATGTTTAACATTTATTAGTAAGGAGTTAACTCTATTTATGGCTGAGATTACTTTAGCCCAATTATTAGACGCTGGTGTTCATTTTGGGCATAAAGCGTATCGCTGGAATCCAAAAATGTTTCCGTATATATATACAGAACGAAATAATATTCATATTTTAGACTTAGTTCAAACAGCTCAATTATTAAAAGAAGCAAATAACTATGTTCGTACGGAAGCTGCAAAAGATAAAGTGTTTTTATTTGTTGGCACAAAACGACAAGCAAGTACACTAATTGCACAAGAAGCGAAAAACTGCAATTCATATTATGTAAATCATCGTTGGTTAGGTGGAATGCTAACTAATTGGGTAACCTTAAAAAGTCGAATTGAACGTTTAAAAACACTTGAAAAAGAAGAAGCGGATCAAGTTTTTAATTTATTACCTAAAAAAGAAAGTTCACTACGTCGTAAAGAATTAGAAAAACTACGTAAACATTTAAATGGTGTAAAAGATATGCCCCGTTTACCTGATGTTGCAATTATTATTGATCAAAAACGTGAGTTAACGGCGGTTCGTGAATGTCGTAAATTAGGTATACCGATTATTTCAATTCTAGATACAAATTGTGATCCTGATTTAGTAGATATTCCAATTCCAGGCAATGACGATGCTGTTCGATCAATTAAATTAATTTTAAAATCATTAACTGAGAATATAAATTCTGGTAAATCAATTTTATCTTAACCTAAAAACCTAACAAAATTTGTTAAATATTTTGTTAGGTTTTTAGGTTATAATATTCGACTTTTATTCAACTAATGTTTTTTAATATTTAATAATATATAATAAATATATGTTATTATAAACCTTTCTAGTCGCGGAGTAGAGCAGTCTGGTAGCTCGTTGGGCTCATAACCCGAAGGTCAATGGTTCAAATCCATTCTCCGCTAGAAAAAAAAATTATAAATTAACGTAAAAAATTCTTTTTTTTTATTAGAATATAGTATTGAACGTTAAATATTAACACGGTTTTACTTATGACATTAAATTTACAAACGCCGTTTCCAACATTTGGTGGAAGTACAGGTGGTTGGTTACGTGCAGCTGAAGTTGAAGAAAAATACGCTATTACTTGGACGAGTAATAAAGAGCAAATTTTTGAAATGCCGACAGGTGGTGCCGCAATTATGCGCAACGGTGAAAATTTATTATACTTAGCGCGTAAAGAACAATGTTTAGCATTAGGTACACAATTACGAACTTTCAAAATTAATGATTACAAAATTTATAGAATTTTTCCTAGTGGGGAAGTTCAATATTTACATCCAAAAGATGGTGTTTTCCCAGAGAAAGTTAACCCAGGTAGAACATCAGTAAATAGCCGTAATTTTTCGATTGGTAAAAATCCAGACCCAGCTTCAATTAAATTTAGTGGGACTACTACTTACGAAAGTTAATTTAGATTTAAGATTAGTTTTCTAACTAATCTTTAGGCGAGATGGCAGAGTTGGTCGATTGCGTCTGATTTGAAATCAGATGAATCTTTACGGATTCCGTGGGTTCGAATCCCACTCTCGCCTTTTATTTTTTAAACTGATAAAGAATCTTATTATTGTGCTTAACTGTGTATTATTCTTTAAAATAATTTATTATGGGTAAAGTATACGATTGGTTTGAAGAACGTTTAGAAGTACAAGCAATTGCAGATGATATTTCAAGTAAGTATGTACCACCACACGTAAATATCTTTTATTGTTTCGGTGGTATTGTTTTCACTTGTTTTTTAGTACAAGTTGCAACTGGATTTGCTATGACTTTCTATTACCGTCCTAGTGTAGTTGATGCTTTTGCATCAGTTGAATACATTATGACAAGTGTAAACTTTGGTTGGTTAATTCGTTCTGTTCATCGCTGGTCAGCTAGTATGATGGTTATGATGATGGTTTTACACGTATTCCGTGTATATTTAACAGGTGGGTTTAAAAAACCACGTGAATTAACTTGGGTAACAGGCGTTATTTTAGCAGTAGTGACAGTATCATTTGGTGTAACAGGTTATTCTTTACCTTGGGATCAAGTAGGTTTTTGGGCATGTAAAATTGTAACGGGTGTACCTGCGGCTGTTCCTTTTGTAGGCGAACCGTTAGTGTTATTATTACGTGGTGGTGAAAGCGTAGGTCAAAATACGTTAACACGTTTCTATAGTGCACATACTTTCGTATTACCATTAGCTGCCGCAGTATTAATGTTAACACATTTCTTAATGATTAGAAAGCAAGGTATTTCAGGTCCTCTTTAATATCTTATTTCTGTGATTCAAAATAATCTTAAATTTAACAAGGAATAATTATGTCAGTAATCAAAAAACCCGATTTGTCAGATCCTAAGTTACGTGCTAAATTAGCTAAAGGTATGGGCCATAATTACTATGGTGAACCAGCATGGCCAAATGATTTATTATATGTTTTCCCGGTTTGTATTCTAGGTACATTCGCATGTTGTATTGGGTTAGCTGTAATGGCACCTACACAAATGGGTGAACCAGCTGATCCATTTAATACACCGTTAGAAATTTTACCAGAATGGTATTTCTTCCCTACTTTCAATTTATTAAGGGTTTTACCGAATAAATTATTGGGTGTATTAGCAATGGCTGCTGTACCAGCAGGTTTAATTACAGTACCATTTATTGAAAATGTAAATAAATTCCAGAATCCATTCCGTCGTCCAATTGCAAGTTTAGTATTTATTCTTGGATTTATCTTTGCAGTTTGGTTTGGTGTGGGTGCTTGTTTACCTATTGATAAAGCTGTATCATTAGGTTATTGGTAAATTACTTTTCTTCATAAATTTCTAATTTATGAAGAAAGACAAAATTTTTTTCGTTAATTAAAGAAAACTTTTTTAATTCACTCTCTTTTTTAATAACCTCTACTATAATAAAGTTCAAATATTAATTTATGAATTTTAGTATATGACTACTAACGAAGATTTAGAAAAATTATTAGAAACATTACCAACATTTATTAAAGATCATGTAAATGAACACTTTTCTAAAGATAAAATTATTGAAATTATAATGGATTTAGGGCGTCGACCTGAAGCTCGCTTTACAACAGGACCTGAATATTTATCAAATAAAATAATTTCATGGCAAGATATTGAATATACTACAAAACGTATTAGTAAATTTAGTAATGAAAATCGAGCTGGAATTGAGCGAACTTTACATAGAATTAGTTGTATTCGTAATAGACAATTTTTAATAACAGGCTTAACCTGCCGTGTTGGTCGAGCTATTTTTGGAACGATATCCTTAGCTCGTGATTTACTTGAAACAGGTCAGTCTATTTTAATTTTAGGAAAACCTGGAGTTGGTAAAACTACAATTATAAGAGAAATTGCTCGTGTTTTATCTGATGAAATGGAAAAACGAGTTATAATTGTAGATACTTCAAATGAAATTGCAGGTGATAGCGATATTCCTCATCCAGGAATTGGCCGTGCTCGTAGAATGCAAGTATCTCAAACAGATTTACAACATCAAGTAATGATTGAAGCTGTTGAAAATCATATGCCACAAGTGATTATAATTGATGAAATCGGAACTGAATTAGAAGCCCTAGCTGCACGTACAATTGCTGAAAAAGGAGTTCAATTAGTTGGAACAACTCATGGTAACTGTCTTGAAAATGTTATTAAAAATCCTCCTCTAGCTGATTTAATTGGCGGAATTCAATATGTAACTTTAAGTGATGAAGAAGCAAAACGACGTAAAACTCAAAAAAGTATTTTAGAAAGAAAAGCTTACCCTGCTTTTCAAATAGCAATTGAAATCCATGAACAAAATTGTTGGACAATTCATGAAGATGTTCGTGAATCAGTAGATCTTCTTTTACGTGATAATTTTGTAACAACACAAATTCGAACATTAGAACAAAATGAAAAAGTAAGTATAGCGTACAATATTATTCAAAACAATATTTTAATTTCAAATTCTACCAATATACAAAATTCTTTAAATTTACGTCAAAAAAGTTGGGCAAATGTAAACTCAAAAATTTCTCTAAATTCCAGAACATTAAATGAAAAAAAGATTGTGATTTATTCATATTCACTTTCATATAATCTTCTAAAAGAAATTATCTCCAAATTTAATCGAAATATTATTCTTACAAAAGAAATTAAAAACGCTAGTTTAATTATTGGTTTAAAAAAACATTTATATCAA
>Ga0213868_10000144_pt1 | contig 62570 bp, 38 predicted proteins | sample PICome_9_FD_160087 | JGI IMG/M metagenome (GOLD analysis project Ga0213868, IMG submission 160087) | Coastal seawater microbial communities near Pivers Island, North Carolina, United States - PICO127 | ecosystem: Environmental > Aquatic > Marine > Coastal | place: USA: North Carolina... | reverse complement strand
CTCCCCCAACTAAGACAATCTGGGTAGCAATCGGAGCTTCAGGAGCCATCATGCTCTCTACCAACCCGGGATGCCCCAGCTTGTCAATCCTCGCCCACTGGCTTCCGGGACGCCAAGCCGAAAGCCTCAAGCATTCAATCCAAGGTTGCCGTGCCCTCGTCACCTTGATAGAGTCCCGCTGTGAAGACACCCATCGTTGCCATCACCTTTCTGATCGTGGGCTTTGGCTTTGGCTGGATAGTCCGGGCCCCTTCGAAGGTCGACCCTTCGGAAGGCGGTTTCGCATCGACTACAGAGGGCTCCATTCTCCCAATTCCCCCGACAGGAAATAGCCAGAACAAGGCCTCCAGCGGTCCCAAAGGCGACACCACCAAGAACCGAGACACGCTCTTTGCGATCCTTGAGCACCAAGGTCACTCCACCAGCAACGCACGAGCATATCAGTTCCTAACGAGCTTGAGCTCGAAAGATCTCTTGAGGCTTACCCAGTCTATAGAACCCATCAGTGAAAGCCACCGCTATCGATACGCCGCCATCAGTGCGATTGTTGGGAGATGGGCGGAAATCGATCCCGAGAGCCTCTTTGCCCACGCCCTCACCGCGACCAATTCCAATTTCAAACGGCGTGGTGTGACCCAAGCCATCCAGGCCATCGCCCATCGGAATCGAAGCCGAGCACGCGCCTTGGTCAACGCAATCAAGGATTCTAATCTACGAGGCGAAGCCTCTCGCCTAGTCATCCGCGCCACGGCCAAAGACGATCCCAAGGCAGCCCTTGCCGCCCTGAGCGGTGAAGCGAACTCCCACTACGAGCATGACAACATTTTTAGAATGTGGGGCGACAGAAACCCGCAGGCAGCTGCGGCCCACTTAGAGACGATCACCGGCACTCAGTCGCGTCGAGAGGCCATCCAGGGACTAGCGCGATCATGGGGTAGCCAGGAACCTGAAGCCGCCCTCGAATGGGCAGTGGAAATGAGCAATCGGCTAGAGCGCAGAGAAGCAGTGCGGCAAATTATGGGAACGGTAAGCGACATCACCAAAGGCAAGACATTGTTAGAAAACCTCAATCTCAAAGGTGTGGATCGTCGCCAAGCGATCAATGCACTCGCGGCCAGAGCGATCCGCGCGGACCTCGGCAGCGCCATTGAGTGGATTGAAACCCTCGAGCCCTCAGAACGTTCAGAAGTGACGGCAAGGCAGCTTTCCTCCATCAGCCAGCTTGACCCAGAGCGTGCTCGGCAACTCTTCGATGAGAACATGAGTTCTCGTATGAGAGGCTATGCTGACAACATTGCTAGCAACTTGGCCGAAACAGATCTTGCCGGGGCGCAGGCATGGGTGGACTCTCTGCCCCAGAGTGAGACCAAAGAGCAAGCCATTCGAGGCATCGTGAGTACCCTGCAAGAGACTGACCCTCAAGCAGCACTTGACTACCTGGACAGCATGGGAATTAGCAGTCGAACCAACAGCGCTGCGAGTTACGCCGTGCAGCACCTGTTCAACCAAGATCAAGCGGCAGCCATTGAATGGATCGAAGCGAAAAACGAGCCCCGCCTCACCAATGAACTACTCAATCACTGGGCGCAGCAGGATCCCGCTGAAGCAGCCGCCTATGCGATGAAGCTAGGAGATTCTGATCAGCAAAGCTCCGCGCTTCAGGGAATCATGACCCAATGGAGCCGAATTGAGCCGGAAGAAGCCATTCGTCACTACGAGACCCTTGAGGAACGCGACAAGCATGCCGTCATGCAAAACCTGTTTCGCGGCATCGCTGGTTCAGACATTGACAGTGCCGTCGCCTTATTTGAAACCACCGCCGGAAACATGACAGACGAAAGCGAACAGGCCAAGCTAGCCAGCGTCGCGGACGACCTCGTCAACGAGTGGGCAGAGGTGGATGTGACCGCTGCTGCCAGTTGGGCCGCTGGCTTGGAACTCCCAGAAGCACGAAAGCAAGCCATTGAGGAAGCCGCTTCCGAATGGATCGACCAAGATTCCATGGCTGCCTCCAAGTGGATCAGCGAACTCCCTGCCGGACCTGACAAAGACGCCGCCATCCGCCGCCTTGTTAGTCATGTCGCCACCGACGACGCCAGCACCGCTTTCGAATGGGCCAACACCTTGAGCGACGAAAGCCGACGCTCCAGCGAACTACGAAGCGTCCTCAGCCGATGGAAGAACACTGATCCGGATGCCGCGCTCCAAGCCTTGCAATCTGCGAATCTGTCGGACGATGCTTACAACAAACTAGCCAAGCAATTTGAGCAGTGAAGCCGTCCCTCGCAGCACCAGCACTTCTGCTCCTAGGCTTTGCCTTGGGCTGGCTAGTAAAGCCGACTTCTGAAGCTCCTGTACCTGAAACCAATCTCTCATCGGCCCCTGGAGCCTCCGTTCTTGAATCCACCTCGTTTGGAAACGTTCAAAGCAACTCGCCTCTCTCCCCTGGCGACACAGCCAAAGATCTGGCCGCTCTCATTTCCATCTTTGAAAAAGACGGCCATTCCAACGGATATGGGCGGGCCTATCAGCACCTCTACGGCCTCAGCACTCAAGATCTTCTGCGTCTCGCCGAGTCTCTCGCCTCGCTTGGTCAACGGCATCGCCACTATTGGTCTGCCATTGAAGCCATTACAGGGCGTTGGGCGGAACTCGATCCGGAGAGCCTATTCGCACACGCTCTCACCTCGAAGGATCCCAATGTTAAGCAACGCGGTATTTCTCAAGCGATCAAGTCGCTTGCAGAAGGAGACCGAACTCGAGCACGGGCGCTGCTCAGCGCCATCAACGATGACGAGCTAAGACACCAAGCTTCTATGCTCATTGTCCAAGCGACGGCCAAAGACGATCCCAAAGCAGCTCTCGTCGCCTTGCAAAGCGATACCAAGTCACGCGGGGAGTACAACAACCTCTTCAGGGAATGGGGCACAGCAGCCCCTCAAGAGGCAGCGGCAAATTTAGACTCAATCACTACTCTGGAGGATCGCCGAGAAGCAATACAAGGGTTAACGCAAGTATGGGGACCAGTGGATCCACAAGCAGCGCTCGCCTGGAGCATGAGTCTGAACAATCGACTGGAACGTAGCCACGCAACCCAACAGATTCTCGCCACGATACAGGATGTCCGTCAGGGGGCCACACTGTTGGCAAACCTAGATCTCGCTGGTCGTGACCGGCTTGAGGCTATCAACGCTTTCGCTAGCACAGCCATTCATTCGGACATCGATAGCGCTCTCCTGTGGATAGAGACCCTCGAACCACGAGAACGATCCAACGTCATGGCCAGCCAGCTTTCCTCAATCAGTCAGATAGATCCTGAGAGAGCCCGCCAACTTTTTGACGAGAACATGACTCCTCGCCTGCGCGGCGTCGCAGACAATTTAGCAAGAAATTTGGCCGCAAAAGATCTCCCAGGCGCTCGAGCTTGGGTCGAATCGCTCCCGCCAGGAAACATCAAAGACCGAGCCATTCAAGGAATCGTCGGACAACTTCAGAACGCCGATCCACAGTCTGCAGCCGCTTACTTGGATAGCATCGACCTCAACTCGACCACTAGCAGCGTCGCAGACAACGTTGCCCGAAGATTGTTCGACCAAGATCGGGACGCAGCGCTCGTCTGGGTTGAATCCAAGGGAAACTCCGAGTTAACCCGAGATTTGCTCTCACACTGGTCCCATCAAGACCCAGCAGCAGCAGCGGCGTATGCCGCAAGCCTTGAAGACCCATCCAACCAGCAATCCGCCCTCCAGAGCATCATGCCCAATTGGGCCCGGATCGATCCCGACGAAGCCATCGCATATTACAATACACTCAAGGAAAGCGATAGGCCTGCTGTACTCCAGAACATGATCGGCACAATCGCCAACACTAACATTGATAGAGCAATCGATTTCTATGAGTCGAACGCAGCCACCTTGGCAGACGAAGACTCGAAACACAATCTCGCACAAGCTGCGGACAACCTAGTCGATACTTGGGCTAATTTCGATGTGGCTGCAGCAGCCGAATGGTCAGCCACCCTGGAGATTCCTGAAGCACGCACACAAGCGATCGACGAAGCCGCCAGTGCATGGATCCGGCAGGATTCCTTGGCTGCATCCGAGTGGATCGGCGAACTCCCTGAGGACCCTGACAGGGATGCTGCTGTTCGCCAATTGGTCAGCCACGTTCAGATGGACGATCCCAGCGCCGCCTTTGCTTGGGCTATCACCCTCAGCGAAGAAGGCAGACGGACGAAATTCTTACAAGGAGTGCTCAGCCAGTGGAAGCAGACCGATCCCAACGTCGCTCTCCAAGCCTTGCAATCAGCAGACCTCAGCAACGAGGATTACAACAGGTTGGCCAAGCAACTTGAAGAATGAAGACCACTCTTGCAGCACTATCATTACTCCTCACCGGCTTTGCCCTGGGCTGGGTGCTAAAGTCGCCCCCATTACCCACATTGGTAGAAAGCAGCTCTCCTGTATCTTCCATCTTGGACACGACCGGCTCGAAGAGTATCGATTCGTTTAGTAGCTCATCCAAAGCAGTCACAGCACTCGTCGATCTCTATGATGAGCACAGATCAATGGAGAATCAGATGCAGGCCTACCGCCAGCTCTCTCGCCTCAGCCCAAAGGAACTCCAAACTCTAGCGGAATCTCTCGACACCATTTCCGATGATCCTCGCTCTCACCAACTTCACCGAGCGCTACTCAATCGCTGGGCGGAAGTCGACTTCGAAGACCTGTTCGCGTTTGGCCTTCAAACGAAAGATTCCAATCTCAGCAGACATGCAATGCTCCAGGCCATCAACGTGGCCGCCAAACGTGACCATCACCGAGCTCTAGCCCTGATCGATACGATCGAGAATGCGCATTTGCGGCGGGAGGCGCTAAGCACGGTCACACTCATCCTATCAAAGAACGACCCACTTGCGACCTTTGCGGCAATCAAGAAGGAGTCATTGGAAGACTATTATTACCTAGAAGTCTTCCGTTCCTGGGCAAACAAAGCGCCGCTTGAAGCGGTAGAGCATCTCGCGACTATCACCTCTAGGGAAAACCGCCGGAACGCAATCAATGGACTCGCTCAAACCTGGGCATCCAAGGATCCCCAGGGCGCCGCTGATTGGGCCATCGCCCTCAGCAATCGGAACGAACGCCGACAGGCGCTGCAAGGCATCATGCGTAATGTCAGTGACCTCACCAAGGGCACCCAACTTTTAGATAAACTAGCACTAAAAGGAAAGGATCGCCAAACGGCTATCAATGCACTCGCTGGAAATGCTTTTCAAGCGGACATCAAAAGTGCGCTTGCCTGGACTCAAACACTGTCACCAACCGAGCGCTCCCAAGTGATCGCGAATCAGCTCTACCACATCACTCAAGTCGATCCTGAGAGAGCGCGCCAACTCTATGACGCACGCACTGATGGTCAGCTCAGGCACGGAACGAACCAGCTGGCGCGGGCACTAGCTAGAAAAGACCTAGCCAACGCCCAGGACTGGGCGGATTCGCTCCCTCCAGGCAACGCCAGACGAGAAGCCATCCAAGGCATTGTCGCAGAACTGCAGCGTACCGATCCTCAAGCCAGTGCGGAGTATCTAGAACGTGTTGGGCTTAGCGGCCGAATCACCTACTTTGCGGAGGAAGTTGTTAGCGCTTGGTTCGATCGCGACCCGAGTGCGGCCAAGACCTGGGCCACTTCGCAAACCGACCTCGATGTTCGCAAGCGCCTCACTTACGCCATGGTCTCACATTGGTCCCGAGAAGACCCTGCTGGCGCCGCTGCCTTCAGCGCAGAAATAGAAGCCCCTGCTCACCGCCGCTCCGCCTTGCAGAATGTCATGTCAAACTGGGCCAACCTCAATTCAGACGAAGCGATCGCTTACTTCAACGGCCTCGAAGCCGAAGATCAACCGACCGTTCTTCAGACCATGATCGGTAGTGTCGCCAATTCAGACATTGACAGCGCCGTAGAACTCGTTGAATCGCACCTCTCTCGTTCCTCTGACGAGGCCTCCGGAAACGGGAACGTCGCGGCAGCCAGAAACCTCGTGGATAGCTGGGCTGAGTTTGACGTCAGCGCTGCGGCCATTTGGTCTGCTACTCTTGAAAATCCCACTGTGCGAGTGAACGCAATCAATGAAGCCACGCAAAACTGGCTAAGCCAAGACTCCATTGCCGCCTCAGAATGGATTGGTCAGCTTCCATCTGGAGCTGCCCGCGATTCTGCTGTGGGAATCTTGATTGGACACATTAAGCAAGGTGATCCCAGCGCCGCCTTCGCTTGGGCCACGACCCTAGAGAATGAGGATCAACGGCAACGTGAGTTCAGTCGCGTCCTCAAGACCTGGAAGATGTCCGATCCAAACGCCGCCATGGGTGCCCTACAGTCTGCAGAGCTTAGCGACGAGGCCTATCATTCACTCGCGAAGCAATTGGAGCAGTGACCACGATCCCCCTCGAATCCCTAACAGGCCATCAACTCAACGTGGCTCTACCTCTGCCCCAAGGATGCCCCGACCACTGGCAAGGTCTCTGTCTTGGCGAATCCTCGTTGCTATTCCGTTCGAAATGGCTACCCCTTTCATGGAATGCCGACGCCCTACACTTCAAGGCCTAGCTCCTCTCGCTGGATCATCCTAGGCCTCGCCGCCTTGCTGGTTCTTGGACTGTTATATGCGATTCAGACGATTCGGAAAGCTCCAGAAGCCGGGGCGGGCCCAGCAGCAGCGCCCTCGGAAATGCCTCCTGCCGCTGTGTATGTGCAGGTGCCCATTCAGGAAACCACGGAGGACATCGCGAAAGCGACCGGTAGCCTGCGAGCGCAGTCCCGAGCTGAAGTAGCGGCACGCGAGGCCGGCGCCATCATCGAAATGAATGTCGACGAGGGCGATGTCGTTCAGGAAGGCGCAGTGTTAGCCACGCTAGACTCTCGCAGAGCCGTCGCATTGTTGGCGGAAGCCCAAGCAAGCCTCACCGCAGCTGAAAGCCTCGTCCGTCAGCGACAAGCCGAAGCCTCTCGGGCCACGGCAGACTTAGCCATGAAGCAAAGCTTGTTAGACCGACGAGCGATTTCCAAGAGTGACATCCTAGATGCCGAACGCGCTCTCACCGTGGCCGAAGCCCAAGGCAACGCAGCGGTCGATGGCGTGGCGCAGGCACAAGGGCAGGTCGATTTCCTCACGGTCCAACTCGATGATCACACGATTCGAGCGCCCTTTGCCGGAGTCGTCGTCGAACGCCATATGGAAATCGGAGAATGGGCAACGACGGGTGCCACGGTCGTCACTCTGGTAGCGACAGATCCTGTTGAAGCCTGGTTACGTGTGCCCACGAGATATCGCACAAGCGTCAGTTCCTCACCCGAGTCGCTAAAAATACGCCAGTCAGCCACCGGCAACACGTTCAAGCCAGCCAAGGTAACGCTTGTCCCTGATGTCGAGCCACTGAGCCAGCTGTTCACCGTCGTGGCCGAACTGACCAACAAAGATGGCCAGTTCGCACCAGGCGAATCGATCACCGGACTGGTATCCGTCAGCGGGCGGGCCCCCCATTGGAAGGTGAGTGTGGATGCCATCTTACGTGCCTCCACCGGCGATTTCGTCTATGTGGCAGGGTCTGATGGCACCGCTGTAAACGTGCCCGTAAAAGTCGCGTTCGAACGCGATGGCAGCGCCTTCATCCTCGTCTCAGCCAGTAACCTAAGAAAGGACTCCCAAGTGGTCGTTGAGGGAAACGAACGCCTGCAGCCTGGCCAGCCCCTGATGATTCGCGAACGGGACGACTCCTAACATGACACTGATCGACTACTGCATCAGGCAACCGATTTCGGTCGCGGTCGGCGTGGGCCTGGCCGTGCTCGCCGGAATCCTCGCGTTTACGAGTGTGCCCGTGCAAATGAAGCCCGAGGTGGACTCCGTCGTCATTTCGATCAGTTCGCTATGGGAAAGCGCCTCCGCAGAAGAAATCGAGAGTGATATCATTGAAGAGCAAGAGAAGGTTCTCGGTGATGTCACAGGGCTCGCCTCGATGACCAGCAACAGCCGGGCTGGACAAGGCACCGTTCGCCTTGAGTTCGTCACCGGTACGAATATCGACGAAGCCAAGGCAGAGGTACTCCAGAAGCTCGACGAAGTTCCTGGCTATCCTGACAATGTACTTCAGCCGGTCGTCGAGGACATCGATCCAGAATCAGTCGACTACATCGCCTGGGTCGGCCTGTCCTCCACCGATCCTAACTTTGACACGACTACGCTCTATGACTTCATGGAGCGCCGCCTCAAACCGCGCTTCGAACGGCTCAATGGTGTGGCCGAAGTCGGCATTCGGGGTGCCAGGCAAGCAGAGATTCAAATTCGAGTCGACCAGCATGCCTTGGCCCAGCGCAGGATCACTTGGCAGGAACTCAGCGAAGCCATTCGCAATTCAAACGCCAATTTCTCAGCCGGACTCCTTCCCGAGGGCAAACGCGACATTCGCATCCGTGCCACCGGCCGTTTCGAGACTCCTAGCGAAGTGCTCAACATGATCGTTCGACGTGATAGTGCTGGCCCAGTCTATCTGCGAGATATCGCCGAGGTCGTTCAAACGCACAAGGAGAAGGCCAACTGGTCCCGGGCTCGAGGCCATCAAATGCCGTTCTTCAACTACCTCTTGCAGCGCGGCGGTAATCTCATCGGCACCATGGATGCCATCAAAGTAGAGATCGCGTCCATGAATGCACCCGATGGCGTTCTTGCGGAGCACGCCCGTCAATTAGGGATCAATGGCACGCTCGAACTTGTGCAGGTCTATGACGCCACTACCTATGTCAAAGACGCCATCAACCTGGTCCAAGGGAATATCTTGATCGGCGGTATCCTTGCTACCCTCACACTACTCTTCTTTCTCCGATCGCTCCGCACTGTCGGAGTCATTGGTCTTGCCATCCCAATTTCAGTCGTCGGTGCCATTGTTGTACTCGTGGCGCTCGGGCGATCCGTAAATATTATCTCGCTCGCAGGTATGGCCTTCGCTGTCGGCATGGTTGTCGATAACGCGATCGTTGTGATCGAGAATATCTACCGGCATCTCGAAATGGGGAAATCGGCTCGGGAAGCGTCTTCCAAAGGCGCTAGCGAAGTGGCCGGAGCCGTCGTCGCTTCGACAGTAACAACGATGGCTGTGTTTCTGCCCATCCTCTTTATTGAGGAAACCGCTGGCCAACTTTTTAAAGACATTGCTTACGCCATCATGGCCGCCGTCGCTCTCAGTCTTGTCGTTTCCCTCACCGTCATCCCCGCAGCTGCCGCACGTATTCTAAAACATCATGGTGACCCACAGCCTGTAAAATGCTCCAGCCGACTAAGGCATTTGCTAAACCAACTACCCGACGGAATCGCGAAGATCATCACGGTAATCAATCGTAGCTGGGTTAGTCGTCTAACCGTCATCCTCGCCTTCACTTTGGGAACCCTGGTGGGCATCAAAGTCCTGCTACCACCTCTCGATTACCTCCCTAAAGGCAATCGCAACTTGGTCTTCGGGCTGATGATTCCCCCTCCCGGCTATAATCTAGACCAGCTGACAACCATGGGACAACGCGTGGAGGCAGCCATGAAACCTTCGTGGGAATTGGTGAAAGATCAGTTTACCGTTGAAAGCATCGTCAGGGAACAGGCCGGCGAGGAACGGAAAGAGCCCGAGCTAGTCCCGGCTGCACCTGGAGCACCACCAAGCGTTGTGCCACCTCCACTCGAAAACTACTTCCTTGTGAGTTTTGATGGACGGCTCTTTCATGGTTCGATCTCGGCCGACAAGCGCCGTGTCATTGATGCCCAGCCGCTGATGAACTTTGCAACAGGTGCTCACAATGCTCCTGACACATTGGCTTTCTCATTCCAAATGCCACTGTTCCGCGTGGGCGGTAATACGGGCTCTGCCATTAACATCGATCTCAAAGGGCGCAATCTGGACGATGTGACCACGGCGGCTCAGAGCCTAATGTTTGGTCTCTTTGGGAAATTCGGTCCTTACAGCGTCAATCCAGACCCTGCCAATTTCACCTTACCATCAACAGAGCTTCGCATTGTTCCGCTGGACCGGTCTCTGCGTAAACTAGGGCTCACGCGCACAGACGTTGGCCTTGCCGTACAAGCCAATGGCGACGGCATTCTCTTCTTCCGAGACTTCGAGCAGGACGGCGAATTGCGTGATCTAAAGGTCATTGCCCAAAGCGCGATGGAAGGAGATCCCGTGGATGCTATTCTCTCAGCGCCCCTCGCCACGCCGATTGGAGAAATTGTCGATTTGAGGACCGTCGCCAACATTCAACGAGTGCAAGGTCCTGACGAGATCCGTCATGTTGACCGGGCCCGCGCAGTGACCCTACAATTCACACCGCCTACTGGCCTACCGCTCGCCACCGCAATCGAAGAGGTGAATACCATTGTGAGTGATCTGCGTCAGTCTGGGGCCATTGCACCTGGGATGGATGTCCGACTAGCAGGATCAGCGGGCAAGCTCAATGAGATCAAAACCGCATTGTTAGGCAATGGGAGCCTCTTTGGTACGATATCCAGTTCGCTCTTTCTCGCATTTCTCGTTGTCTACCTGGTTCTGGTTGTTCTCTTTCAAAGCTGGAGCTATCCTATCGTCATCATGTTGACAGTGCCGCTCGCCACGTTTGGCGGCTTCTTGGGCCTATCACTCGTTCATCATTGGAGCGTAGCGGATCGCTACATGCCCGTGCAGAATCTCGACATGCTAAGTATTCTTGGCTTTGTCATTCTCGCGGGAGTGGTCGTGAACAATGCGATCCTCATCATCCACCAGACTCTAAATTTCATCAACCAAGGCACCGCGACATCGCCGAATGACGCCATTCTGGAATCGGTGAAGTCACGCGTACGCCCAATCTTGATGAGTTCTCTTACTTCGGTTGGAGGTATGATCCCCTTAGTGCTCTTGCCAGGCTCTGGCTCAGAACTCTACCGAGGTTTGGGTGCTGTTGTCGTCGGCGGCTTGTTGCTATCGACAATCTTCACGCTCATTCTCGTCCCAGCAGTCCTCAGCGCTGTCTTTGCCGTGCTTCAACCGAAACGCAAAGCGAGCTAATGAAACAGATCTTATTTGCGTTCGTCACTTTCAGCATCGGCTGCACCTCCCTCACAGAGCGACTAAGCCCACTGGGTGTTGGCGCTCCAAAGGCGCCGTCCGCATTCAGCCATGCCGAAAGCAGCGATGCACCGAAACGCTCCAAAGACTGGTGGAAAGTGTTTCGTGATCCTGAGATCGACAAGCTGATCACCCGTCTCCACACCGCCAATCCGAATCTTAGCGCAGCACTCGCCCGTGTCGACCAAAGCTACGCAATACTAGGACAATCTCGCGCCGAATTCTGGCCAAAACTAACCGGCGACGGCTCGGCAAAGACCCGCCGCGATGCCATCAACGAGTTCCTCTTTCCAGTCGATACCACCGAATACGAGCGCTACCGGCTCGGGCTCAATGTGTCTTGGGAAATAGATCTCTGGGGACGCGTACGCGGTTTGGCAAAGCGTGATCGAGACAACGCGCGAGCTGAATCCGAACTGTTTCGTGACACCCAACTATCTTTGGAAGCAACGCTAGTGCGAGAAGTCTTCGCGTGGCGTTCTGCCAATGCCGAAGTCGCCACTCTAGAGGACGCGGCTAGGGTCCGCACACACGATCTCGCCCTGCAAGAAGCCCGGCTCGAACTCGGCAGCGGTGTTGCCGTTGATGTGTCAAAATCGCGGGTGCAACTGAACAACGCTCGTGCAGCTGCCGAAGCCGCCCGTCGTAGTCGTGGCAAGCTCGAGCACGCCATTGCTATTCTCGTAGGGACCACCCCAACAGAGCTGGGCTCTCTAACGAACAGCTCACTATCCGAACCACCTACGGTCACGAGCGGTATTCCCGCATCGTTGCTCGTTCAACGAGCAGACCTCCGTGCAGCTCATCACGAACTGCGCGCAGCCGCTATCAGTGTCGGCCTTCGTAGGGTCGATTTCTTTCCTAAGATCTCCCTCACTGGCATTGGTGGCGTCGGCAGCCTAAAGACGAGCGATCTCTTCAAGCCAGACAGTATCTTCTTCGACATTGGCCCAGAGTTTGAAGTGCCTCTCTTCAGCCTCGGCACGAAACGCGGAGCCGTAGGCGAGATGGAGGCGGCCTGGCAAGAAGCCGTCGCCAAGTACCGCAGCACCTTACTTGTCGCTGTGCAAGAAGTCGACGACGCCCTTTTAGAAACACAGAGCCTCCGTCGCGAGCATGCCATCCAGCAAGAGGCCGTCTCAGCAGCAGAAGAAACCTCCGAGATTGCGCGCTTAAGACATGAACGCGGTCTCGCCAGTTACTTTGAAGTGGTCGATGCCGAACGAGATCGCCTCACCGCAGTGCGTGCTGAGATTGCGCTTCGCGGCGAACGCCATGCCGCCACCGTTCGTCTGATTCAGGCACTCGGTGGTCGCTGGTAGGTGACGGAGTGACGCGCGGTCAACCTGCCGCAGTGCCATTCTGTCACAAATCTGCTCGTTTGAAGCATGACATCCGATTGCCTTGGATTCCATAACCAACTCTTTAAAAGTCACTTACGAAGTTTTTTAGGAAATGGCATTGGCCATGCTTTGAATTAGCTTGACCAACAACTGCGGTCCCCCTCAACCAAGGTCCGCCCACCGACAATCACCAAAAGGAGCAATCTACCATGGGAAAAATTTTAGGAATCGACCTCGGAACAACCAATTCGTGCATGTCCGTCATGGAAGGCGGCGAGCCCGTCGTACTTGAGAACTCAGAAGGCGCTCGCACCACACCTTCGGTGGTCGCCTTTGCGAAGAACGGAGAACGCCTCGTCGGGCAAGCGGCCAAACGTCAGGCAATCACAAATGCAGAGAACACTGTCTTCTCAGCGAAACGCCTTATGGGCCGCAAGTATGCTGAACTTACCGATGATGATCGCAAGGTCCCCTATAACATCGTGGAGGCCGCGAATGGCGATGCCCACATCGAGGTGACCGTTGATGGCGAGAAGAAGATCTTCAGCCCTCAAGAGATCTCCTCAATGATCCTGGCAAAGCTCAAGGCTGACGCCGAAGCAAAGTTAGGTGAAGTCATCACAGAAGCGGTGATCACCGTCCCTGCTTACTTCAATGATTCGCAGCGCAGCGCGACGAAGGCCGCCGGCGAAATCGCTGGTCTCGATGTGAAGCGCATCATTAACGAACCCACAGCAGCCTCTCTCGCCTACGGTCTGGATAAAAAGAGCGACGAGAAGATCGCCGTGTATGACCTCGGTGGTGGCACGTTTGATATCTCTGTCCTCGAGATTGGTGACGGTGTCTTTGAGGTCCTAGCAACCAATGGCGACACGCAGCTCGGTGGCGATGATTGGGACAACAAGATCATCGAATGGGTCGTCGATGAGTTTAGCCAGGACACTGGCATTGAACTTAGCGGGCAGCCAGACGCCCTTCAGCGGATAAAAGAAGAAGCCGAGAAAGCCAAGATTGCTCTTTCTTCTGCTCAGACTTACGAAATAAATCTTCCGTTCGTCACAGCCGATGCAAGCGGCCCCAAGCACATTCAAAAGACACTCACTCGCGCCAAGCTGGAGCAGATGTGCGACGAACTCTTCCAGCGAACGAAGACTCCTGTGATCGAGTGTTTGAAGGAGTCCAAGCTCAGCACTTCTGAGATTAACGAACTCGTTCTCGTTGGTGGCATGACCCGCATGCCTATGGTCTATGAAACGGCTAAGGATCTTGCTGGGAAGGACCCTCACAAAGGCGTTAATCCAGACGAGGTAGTCGCCATCGGTGCTGCCATCCAAGGCGGTGTTCTTCAAGGGGACGTGAAAGACGTGCTCTTGCTGGACGTTACTCCTCTCTCGCTCGCTATAGAGACCGCTGGCGGAGTGGCTACGGCAATGATTCCTCGCAACACAACCATTCCAAAGAAAGCTCAGCAAACCTTCTCGACTTACTCGGACAACCAACCCTCGGTTGAAATCAATGTTCTTCAAGGTGAGCGCCCCATGGCTCGTGACAACAAGAGCCTTGGAACGTTCCGACTGGACGGTATCCCCTTGGCCGCTCGTGGAGTCCCTCAGATTGAGGTTACCTTCGACATCGACGCCAACGGCATTCTCCACGTCTCCGCCAAGGACAAAGGCACAGGCAAAGAACAAAAGATCTCCATCACCGGTTCTAGCGGATTGACGGAAGAAGAGATCGATCGCGCCAAAAGGGAGGCCGAAGAGCATGCAGAGACTGACAAGAAGGCCAAGGATATGGTCGAGACACGCAACGTAGCAGAGAACATGGTCTACCAAACTGAAAAACAACTCAGTGAATTGGGAGACAAGATTCCTGACGACAAGAAGCAACCTGTCGAAGCCGCCATCGCTGGCGTGAAGGAAGTGATGACTGGCGACGATCTCGATGAGATCAAAGCAAAGACAGAAGTCTTGCAAACAGCCGTCCAAAGCATCGCCGAGCTTCTCTATCAAGACGCCGGTGGCGCTGAAGGCATGGATCCAACAGCCGCAGCTGCCGCTGCCGCCGCTGCTGCTCAAGGAGCCGACACCGCAGCGGATGCCGCTGAAGGCGAAGAAAGCAACGAACCTAAACAAGCCAAGGGCAAAGTAGTCGACGCTGACTTCGAAGTCGTCGACGACCAGAAGTAATCATACTCTCGACTGGAGACAGACCAACATAAGTCTGTCTCTGGTCATTTAACCAGTTTTCCCAGTCACAAACGATGCTCTGGGAGATCACCACAAACAAACGAAACACAACCTAACGTAATACTAAATCTATGGCTAGTAATATCCAACCTCTCGGGCAACGAGTGCTAGTGAAGCGCGTCGAAGCTGAAGAAGTCGCTTCCGGTGGCATCATTATCCCTGACTCCGCTAAAGAGAAGCCCCAAGAAGCTAAAGTGGTGGCTCTCGGCACCGGCAAGAATGACGAAGGCACGATCATCGAGTTCTCTGTCAAAGTGGACGACGTTGTCCTCATCAGCAAATACGGCGGCACGGACGTCAAGATCGACGGCGAAGAGCACCTCATCGTCAACGAAAGCGACATTCTCGGAATCGTCAGCTAACTCAATCACAAGAAACTAACACCAACTTACCTTAGAAACTACTATGGCAAAGAAATTATCCTTCGACGAAGCAGCTCGCCAATCACTCCTCCGTGGTGTCGAGAAACTCGCTCGCGCCGTTAAAGCTACGCTCGGCCCGTCTGGTCGCAATGTTATTCTCGACAAGAAATTCGGCAGCCCCACCATCACCAAAGACGGTGTGACCGTGGCTAAAGAGATCGAGCTCGAGGACGAATACGAGAACATGGGCGCTCAGCTCATTCGCGAAGTATCCTCCAAGACGTCTGATGTTGCTGGAGACGGCACCACAACGGCTACTGTCCTCGCTGAAGCCATCTACCGGGAAGGTCTTCGCAACGTGACCGCCGGAGCCAATCCTACGGATTTGCAGCGCGGCATCATGCTTGCAGCCAGTGCGGTTGTTGAAGAACTCGGCAACATTTCCGTTCAAGTCACAGACGCCAAAGAGATCGCTCAGGTCGCTACGGTTTCTGCGAACTGGGATGAGACCATTGGTAACATCATCGCTGATGCCATGGACAAGGTCGGCAAAGACGGCACCATCACCGTGGAAGAAGCCAAAGGCATCGATACCACTCTCGAAGTGGTTGAAGGCATGCAGTTCGACAAAGGATACCTCTCTCCTTACATGGTTACGGATACAGACTCCATGGAAGCTGTGCTCGAGAATGCTCTGATCCTCATCCACGAGAAGAAGATCTCAAACCTCAAGGACATGCTTCCTCTTCTCGAGAAAGTTGCCAAGAGCGGTCGTCCATTTCTCATCATCGCTGAAGACGTCGAAGGCGAAGCTCTCGCTACTCTTGTCGTCAACAAGATCCGCGGCACCCTCAATGTGGCTGCAGTCAAAGCTCCTGGCTTTGGTGATCGTCGTAAGGCCATGCTCGAAGACCTCGCTATCCTCACCGGCGGTCGCGTCATCACAGAAGACCTCGGCATCAAGCTTGAGAACGTCGACGTGTCCGACCTCGGTAGCGCCAAGCGTGTCACCATCGACAAGGAGAACACCACACTCGTCGAAGGCGATGGCAAATCCGATGACATCAGTGGTCGCGTTCAGCAGATCCGCCGCCAGATCGAAGAAACCACTTCCGATTACGATCGCGAGAAGCTCCAGGAGCGCCTCGCTAAATTGGCTGGCGGTGTCGCTGTCATCAATGTCGGTGCTGCTACCGAGACTGAGATGAAAGAGAAGAAAGCTCGCGTTGAAGACGCTCTTCATGCCACGCGTGCTGCGGTGGAAGAAGGCATCGTCGCAGGCGGTGGCACGGCTCTCATCCGCGCACAGAAGGCTCTCGCTGGTGTGTCCGCTGAAGGCGACATTGCTACGGGTGTGGACATCGTGTCCCGCGCGATCGAAGCTCCTCTCCGTCAGTTGGCAGCCAATGCCGGTGTCGAAGGCGCTCTCATCTGTGAGCAAGTCAAGAACGGCACGGACGGTTACAACGTCGCTACTGGCGAATACTGTGACCTCATCGCTGCAGGCGTCGTCGATCCTACCAAGGTGACACGTAGCGCTCTGCAGAACGCTGCTTCTATCTCCGGTCTCCTCCTCACCACGGAGTGCTTGATCAGCGAGATCCCTGAGAAGGAAGTCGCAGCTGACCACGGCCACGATCACGGTGGCATGGGCGGCATGGGCGGCATGGGCGGCATGATGTAATCAGCCTCCGAACCGAAAGGTTATTTGGAAGAGCGAGTCCGCAAGGGCTCGCTCTTCTTCGTTTGGTGACAAGCGAAACTCAAAGGAGGCTCCCGAATCAAATCACTTCACACTTCAACATTCCTTGTTCGGTATTTGTTATTCCTCTTCCTCGCCTTCAGCAATTCCCTCCAAAGCCACCGCTCTCACCTAAGGATCCACAATCCCATCAGCAAAAACCCGCGCCTTTTCAAGATCCCGCTTCGCCCACCCACGCATCGCATCATGATAGATTCGATCCCGCCGAGATTCATAAAGAGCCGTCCCCGCAAAGCTTTTCTCCTCAACCAGCGCTTCTAGCCCAAGCAGCGCTTTCGCAGGATCCGTTGCGGCAGCCTTGCGAACCATCTTGTCAACCATCTTCAGAATCGTAAAATCGGTAACCTCACTCAGTTTTAGTTGCTAAAACGCACGATCAAGATCCGTCTCTGCTAGCCCCGTCACCGCTCTCCCGACAATTCTATCCCTCATCATCGGCGAGCCCAACTCATCGAACAAAGCCAAAGCTTCTTCCGGGTGAGCACGCCCAGCAGTACGCGCCCATCCCAGCAAACTCCAGAAGCTTCTATCAGCATTAGGCAAGCTCTTGATCCAAGCAAGAGAAGCAGTCGGATCCTTCTCCGTCCAGAGGTCCACCAAATGACCAGACGCTTGGGCTTCGATCATCATACCAGACATTTCAGCCAACTTGGCAGCCGCACCTTCGAATCCAAGATGTTCCACAATTCCTGACATGATCGGCTCACCAACTGCCGGAGCATTCACGCCACAGGCCTCCACTAACGCGAGCGCTTTCCCAGGATCAGACTCAGCGAGAGCTATCACGAAATCCGAACCATCCTGCGGCTCGGCACGAACCATCTCGACCAAAGCTTCCAACGACAAGGAAGAGATCATCTCCACTCGGGACGCCTCATCGCCTGCAAATCTAAGCGCAACGCTAGGATCACAACCAAGCTATCTCTGGTAGAGAATGAATGCCGCCACGTCGTGGACCTCCGAATGAACTCAAGCCCCTCTTTCATGATCTCGTAATGTGAGTAAGTCTCTCCCGATCGTCCGCCCTCATTGCCTTTCAGCGGGACCTCCTCGCTATTCCGAATCAGGTAGGCAGGATAGAAGGTATGGGCATAAACTTGGTCGTAGTAACCAAAGAAATGGTCAAACCCATGCTTCTCTGGAACGCCCGTGGAATCGCGACCACCCGCGCCCCACTTCCCAAAGCCACCCGTGGCGTAGTTCTTCTGTTTCAGCATCGATGCAATGCTCTCCTCCTCAGCACGAAGCGGCGTGCCGCCGTCATTCGCCCTCATCGATGCATGCCCAGAGTGTTTACCCGTCATGAAACAGCCTCTCAGCGGCGCGCAAACTGGAGAGGCAGCCAGCGCATTGGTAAAGCGAAGTCCCTCCTTGGACATCTGGTCAATCCGTGGCGTTTTCATGTAGGGGTTTCCCATATGGCCCAACTCGAAATAGGCCAACTCATCCGACATCATGTAGACGATGTTAGGTGGACTGTCTTGAGCAGAGACCGCGACGGCCAGGGCTACGAAAGCTAAAAAAACAGGAGCGAATCATGAAGAGATTGTCTACTGGCCCGAGAGCTGTTGAAAAGCCCCAATCGCGGCAAACAAATTTTCTAAGATGCAATTGAGAGATCTCGCGTCAGTATCCGACATGCGCTTGGTCCTAGCCTTCGATAAATTCAAAGGAACGCTCACAGCATCGGAAGCCTGCGAGGCCGCCGAACGTGGTCTCCAATCCGCGCTGCCCAGTGTCGAGTGTGTGCATTGTCCCATCGCGGACGGAGGCGACGGCACCCTAGAGGCACTGGCCGCCACCTCAGCCGGCAAGATGAATGAAGTCGACGTAGAGAATGCCGTATCTTCTCTTCCTGCGAAAGCTCGGTTCTGGCTTGGGGACGATGGAGTTGCGACCTTAGAAATGGCTTCCGCTTCCGGATTAGCCATACTGCATCCAGAAGAACGCGATCCAAGCAAGGCGACGACTCATGGAACAGGGCAACTTATGCAGGCTGCGGTTCGGGCAGGAGCGACCGAACTCGTCATTGGTTTAGGTGGAAGTGCAACCAACGATGGGGGCATGGGAATGGCGCGTGCCCTCGGCTATCAGTTTCTCAACGGTCGCGGCGAGGAACTCACCATACCAATCGAACTCGTTCATCTCAACAAGATCAACGCTCCTCAAGAAACTCTCCAAGCATCGTGCCTCGTACTTGTCGACGTCACCGCCCCCTTGTTAGGTCCTCAAGGCGCAACTGCCGTCTTTGGTCCTCAGAAAGGCGCAGATGAACGAATGATGAAGCAGCTCGAGTCCTCACTGACACAACTTCAAAAAGTCACAAAGCGCGATCTTGGCAGGGACTTTGGCGACGTTCCGGGGGCAGGTGCTGCAGGCGGGCTCGGCTTCGGCTTACTGTCTTTCTGTCAGGCAACCCTTGTGCCAGGCTTTGATTACATTTGCAAACGCATCGGATTGGAAAGTGCTGTCCAAAAAGCTGACTGGGTCATCACGGGCGAAGGCAGCATGGATCTGCAGACATTGTCGGGGAAAGGGCCCCACGGTGTTGCCAAATTGGCGCAAGCTCATGGCAAGCCTATCGCCGCAATCGCGGGGACCATTCCGGCAAACGACCGAAGTGCAATTCAGAAAGAATTCCGCGAGTTGCTGGCTCTCACAGACGACTTCTCAGTAGACGAAGCCATCGCGCGCCCCAAAGAGGCGCTAAAGGCCCAAGCCAGTAGGCTGGGCGATGTTCTGGCGAAAGTCTAGATCCTAACAGCGAGCTTCCACGTATCATAAAGCATGCCTATGTTTCACTCCTTCACCGCGTCCTTACCCTGGTCGATCGGCCTCAGCATGACCATCCTCGGAGCCCTCGTTGTCCTACTCGTTTCCTGCCAGACGCCAAACCAAAGCGTAATGCGAGTCGCCGACTTTCAGAGGGCCATTGCCGAAGCCAAAGCAACGGCGATTCCCAAGGGCAGCCCAGAAGAAGATGCTGCCATCGCCCGGGTGACGGCCTTCCTCTCCGATCTTAGTCCAGCAAACGTCGCGGCCACCACCAAGGAAGTTTATGCCGAAGACGCGTATTTCAATGATACTCTGAAAACGCTGCGAGGAGTTGAAGCCATAGAGGAGTATTTGTTAGAAACAGCGCATACAGTAACCAGTATCAGCGTCGAGTTTGATGACGTCGCGCGTTCAGGCCAAGATCACTACTTTCGCTGGCGGATGGATTTCCAAGCGCCAAAGTTGAGGAAGGGCGAAACGATACGAACCATCGGTATCACTCAGATACGCTTCAACAACGAAGGGAAAGTAGTGCTGCACCAGGACTTTTGGGATTCCACGGCAGGTCTATTCGAGCACCTTCCAGTGACCAATCAGATCGTCAACGCCGTCAAAAAGCGTCTGTGACCGTTCAAGAACTGCCTACTCCCAAAGCAGAAGGGTTATTCGCTCGCTGGGTGCTGCGCCCAATCAAGCAGCAGCTCACTCAAGGCACGAGCCCACACAAGATCGCGCAAGCCATCGCGTGCGGTTTGACCTTCGGCATTTTTCCGATCATTGGCTCGACAACCCTACTAACAATCGCTTTCGGAGTGCCCCTCCGATTAAATCAGCCCATCCTTCAAGTATTTAAAACGCTGGCCACACCCCTCCAGTGGATCTTCATTCTCGGCTTCTACCGCTTGGGTGAATGGCTATTCCGTGCTGATCCAGTATCTTTATCCATTCCGAACATGATTTCGGAATTCGCAGAAGCTCCTCTAGCGTTTTTCCTAAAATACGGAATGACCGCACTCTACGGAATCGCTGTCTGGTGCCTGCTCGCTCCACTTCTTATTCTCGCACTCCATACATCAATCAGGCCACTCATCGAACGCCTATCCAGGTCCCTCGCTAAAACATGAAATCGCCTTTCATCACTTTTATCGCCCTTACGCTAGCACTGACGACAGTCGCGACCGCTGAGTCCACAACCCTCCGTTCGCTTATTGCCAAAGGTGACATTCACGACAAACGGTTCGAGCCAGACAGCGCGCTCGACTACTACCTTAAGGCGGAGAAGGAGGCGCCCAAGGACGCATCATTGCTAGTAAAAATCGCTAGACAATACATTTACATAATGGATAAAACTAGTAAGAAAGCTTCCAAGAAGGAAATTGCTCAAACCGCACTCGCTTACTCCAAGCGCGCTGTCGCGGAAGCTCCGACCGACTGTCATTCTCATCTTTCGCTAGCCATTTGTTATGGCAAACTAACACCCCTAGTAGGAACTCGAGAGAGGATTGCCATCTCCTCCAAACTAAAGAGCGCCGCCGAGAACGCCATTCAGTGCGATCCGAGCAATGATTACGCCTGGCATTTGCTGGGACGATGGCATCAGGCTCTGGCCGGAGTGGGCGGGGTTACGCGGTCGATTGCCAAACTTGTCTACGGCACGATTCCAGAATCCTCCTACGGCAAGGCAGCCGAGTGCTTCCGCAAAGCCTCGTCGTTGAATCAAAATCGCCTTATCCACCAAATCGAGCTAGGTCGCACCTATGCCGCCATGGGGCGGACGACAGACGCACGCACCCTGATCAAGCGAGGCCTAGCCATGCCCAACACCGAGCACGATGACCCCGCGACAAAGCGTCGCGGTCGAGAAAGCTTGAAGGAACTCTAAGCCTCGCCCACTCCATGGGAAACGACCCAATTCTACCCTAGTTCGCAAGGTTGGTCGGGTTGATGCTGGTTTGACAATCAGTTCGTAGCTACTAATGACTGAAGCACCAAAAGGATCTTCAAAAGCCTAACCCCTACTTTTACGCTGCATGAACGACCTCCTCATTCCTCCATCTCCTGCTCCTGCCGTCAAGCCAGTGGCCAAAACGAGCCATCACCGGGAATCTATGAAGGAGTGGAAGGCCATCGTAGCCGAGTTTGAGAAGCCAGATGCCAAACGAGCCGGCTGGCAGATAGTGAACTCAATCGGCCTCTACATTGCCCTTTGGGCCGTGATGTATTTCACGAAATCGATCTCTTGGGGAATCACCATACCCATCGCCGTTATCGCTGGGTTGGTATTGGTCCGCATCTTCATTATTTCCCACGACTGCGGTCATGGATCTTTCCTCAAATCCAAACGTGCCAATAACTTCTGGGGATTTGTTTCTGGCCTCTTCGTCTTCACTCCTTACTTTCACTGGCGTTGGGAACACTCAGTCCACCATGCAACAAGCGGTCACCTCGACCGAAGAGGGATAGGCGACGTTTGGACGCTGACGGTGAAAGAGTATGAGGAGTCTTCGCGCTGGCAGAAATTCGCCTACGCCCTCGTTAGGCATCCTATTGTTCTGCTAGGCGTCGCACCGACTTGGCTCTTCCTCCTACGCGAGCGTTTCGCTACGAAAGGTGCCAAGCCCAGAGAGAGACAGTCCGTTTGGTATATGAACCTGGCCGTGGTTAGTCTTGCAGCCACCTTGATCGCCATCTTTGGTCTCAAATCCTATCTGATCATCCAACTCATCACCATTCTCATCGCAGCGACGTGTGGCGTCTGGCTGTTCTATGTGCAGCACCAGTATGAGGATACCTACTGGGCGGCGGGCGACGAATGGGATTACACCACTGCCGCTATCGAGGGCAGTTCGTTCTACAAACTTCCAAAAGTGCTTCAGTGGTTTTCCGGAAACATCGGTTTCCACCACATTCACCATCTCAGTTCACGCATTCCGAACTACAATCTTGAGCGCTGTCACAATTCGCACCCGATGTTCCATGACGTGAAGCCTCTCCTGCCCATGGCCAGCCTCAAATGCATGCACTACCGGCTCTGGGATCAGGAGAACAAGCGACTCATAACCTTCCAAACTTATAAGGAGCAACTGAGGGATAAGGAGCAACTGAAGGCAGCAGCTTAGGGCGGAATCTAGAACGCACCTTCGGGTGATCTCTGCGGTTTCTTTTAAGGCGTGGTTCGCCTCTTCACAGCTCTGTCCGTCCTGCTCGGTCTCGCCTGCACTCGGGCAGACACGGTATCCTTTCGTCATGATGTCATGGCGGTCTTCTCCAAGGCGGGCTGCAACAACGGCGGGTGCCATGGCAACGCTCACGGACGCGGTTCCTTAAAGCTGTCACTACGCGGAGAGTCTCCTGACATTGATTTTAAAGCTCTCATCCATAGCAATTCGTCGAGATTACTCATTCCTGACGCAGCAGAAGAAAGCCTTCTACTTCGCAAACCAACCCTTCAGCGTCGTCACGAAGGTGGCGAGCGCTTCAAGGTCGGTTCGTTAGAGTATATCACCCTTCAGCAGTGGATTGCCTCTGGCTTGCCAAAAGATGCGCCTGACGCACCTAAGCTCATCGAGCTACGTGCCGATCCTGAGGAACACGTTCTCATCGGCTCGGATAATAGTGTGCACTTGAAGGTAAACGCCCATTTCTCTGATGGATCTAAACGCGATGTTTCGCGCTGGGCTGTCTACGAGCCTTCAGACCTGATCGTAGATATTCGTGAGGACGGCTATGTCACCGCGACGCAACCGGGAGAAACCACCATCACGGTGCGTTATCTTCACCTTCAGAGGCCCGTGCGCATCGCTTACATCCGAAGCCGCCCCAACTTTGCGTGGGCTGCTCCAACCCCGGCCAATGTCATCGACGAGGCCGTGTATGCCAAACTAAGACGCCTACGAATGAATCCTTCCGAGAGGATCAATGACACCCACTTCATTCGCCGAGTAACCCGTGACCTAACTGGCCTCCTACCCACACAAGAAGAGGCCCAATCATTCCTAGCAGACACACACCCCAGGAAACGAGATTTACTGGTAGAATCACTGTTGGAGAGACCCGCCTTTGCAGACTTTTGGGCCTTGAAATGGAGCGACCTCTTAAGAAACGAAGAAAAAGCCCTCGATAAGAAGGGCGTTAAAGTCTTTCACTCATGGATTCGCAGTGCCTTCGCAGAAAACAAGCCGCTCGATCAGTTCGCTCGCGAGCTCGTCACCGGAATCGGAAGCAGTTACGAGAATCCCCCATCAAATTACTACCGAGCCCTGCGCAATCCCACCCTTCGGGCTGAGGCGACCGCCCAACTCTTCCTCGGGACCCGATTGCAATGCGCCCGTTGCCACCGGCACCCGTATGAACGCTGGAGCCAAGACGACTACTATCAGTTCGCCGCCGCCTTCGACGGGATAGGCTACAAGATCATTGAGAACAAACGTAAAGATGGCTTGGACAAGAACAGCTTTAATGGCGAGCAGCTCATTCAGGTGGGTTTGGAAAGGAAGCTAAAGGACCCGCGTTCTAGCAAAGCCCCGAAGATTGCCTTCTTACCCATCCCAGGGATGGCAAAGCAAGAGGGCGAGGATCTCGCTGCTCTTGGCAATTGGCTCACGGCAAAGGACAATCCACTCTTCGCTAGAGTTCAAGTCAACCGCATTTGGTTCCAGCTCTTTGGAAAAGGAATCGTCGATCCTGTCGATGACTTTCGCTCAACGAACCCACCGATTAATCCTGCATTACTCGATGCCTTGGGGGAAGAATTCGTTCGGGGTGGGTTCGATCTTCGTCATCTGATTCGCTTCATCATGCGGTCGGAGACCTACCAGGCTGCTGCTGTTCCTAATAACACGAACGCCAACGACTCTCGGAATTTCTCCCACGCCCTCGTTCAACGGCATAACGCCGAGACCTTGCTAGACTCTATTCATCAAGTTCTCGGCACCGAGGCCGAGTTCACTGGCATTGACCACCCATTACGAGCAAGCCAACTCCCTGGTGTCGAGTCAGTGCATCGCAATCGCAAACCAAAGAAGGATGAACACTTTCTCAAAGTCTTTGGACGCCCCGTTCGCCAACTCAATTCAGATCTCGAACGCTCCAATGCCACCTCACTGGCTCAGGTCTTCGAAATGACAAGTGGTCGTACGCTTCAAACCCTGCTGACAGATTCCGAGAACCGGTTGGGCAAGTTCCTTGACGACAACGAATCAGACAAAGAACTCATCGAGAACCTGTATTGGACCGCCCTTACACGAGCGCCAAGAGCCATCGAACAAGAGACCATGCTTGCTCACCTTGTAGCTGCCACCGATCGCCGTCGAGCGCTTGAGGATATCAGTTGGGCCCTGATCAATAGCAAAGAATTCATGCTGCGCAACTAACCTCATGAAACGTCGATCTACTGCATGCTCCAGTTTCCACCAAACCACGTTCCCTAGGCGTGCCTTACTCAGGGCAGGAGGCATGGGATTGTTGGGCATGACCATGCCGAAGATCCTCCAGGCACGTGCATTGGAAGAAAGCCGAAAGGTAGCACCCAAGGCAAAGAACGTGATCTTCCTCTTTCAGTTTGGAGGCCCCAGTCATGTTGACATGTTCGACATGAAACCAGATGCCCCGAGCGAGTATCGGAGCCCCCACGGGCAAAGGCGTACCAGTTGTCCTGACATTGAGATCAATGAACGCTTACCAGAGCTCGCTCGGCTCATGGATGAGGTCACGGTAATCCGTTCCGTTCATCACAAGATGAAGAATCACAATTCGGCCGCCTACTACGCGCTCAGCGGTCATGCGCCGGCCACCGATGACCAGCGCCTACGTGACACCATCGATCTCTACCCGGCTTATGGAAGCGTGGTCGATCACTTGGCTCCAAGCCGAGACACCGCATTGCCCACGTTTGTATCGTATCCTCATCATATAGGCGATGGCTCTCGCACACCTGGGCAATTCGCAAGTTTCTTGGGAAAGCGCCACGACCCACTCTTCATTCCCCGCGATCCTAACAAAGAAGACTTTAAGATCCCCGAGCTTAGTTTGCCTGAAGGTCTCACCTTAGATCGCTTGCAAAGCCGTCGAGGCTTGCAGCAAATTATCGATCAGCAGGCTCACTTGTTAGACCATGCTGCGGAAGCCCAGGGCCTCGACGACTACTACACCAAGGCTCTTTCCATGCTCCACTCGCCGAAGGTGCGGAAAGCCTTCGATCTTTCACAAGAATCCTCTGCCCTTCGGGATCGCTATGGTCGTACGACCTATGGGCAAGGTTGCCTCCTCGCACGACGGCTAGTTGAGCACGGGGTTAAGTTTAGTACGGTCTACTTCTCTCGCAGTATCGGTGGGCGATCCAAGACCGATGGTGGCTGGGACACCCACGGGTTTGACAACACCCGGATGTTTCCAATCATTGAAGACTATCACCTGCCTATCACCGACCAGACACTTCCCACCCTCTTGACGGATCTCAAGATGCGCGGGCTGCTCGACGAGACGCTCGTCATTTGGATGGGTGAGTTCGGTCGCACGCCCAAGATCAACAAGAACGCCAGCCGTGACCATTGGCCCCAGTGTTACTCTGTCTTGCTCGCGGGCGGGGGAGTCAAACGAGGCTATATCTACGGGGCGTCTGACAAGCTTGGCGAGCATCCAACCGAGGATCCCGTAACTCCAGAAGACTTGGCAGCTACGATCTACCAGCTCATCGGTATCGATCCGAATGCCATGATTATCGACACCCAAGATCGCCCGTTGCCGATCTCAAGCGGCAAGCCCATCTGGGATGTGATTGCCTAACCGATCGCCTACTTTCCCAGCTGCCAGGGAGTTACTTTGATCATGCGTACTTCGCGCTGGCTTACCATGGCGTACACATTGGGTGTTTCTGTTGGAAAGATTCCCAACGGATCTCCAAACCCTTGCAGATCCTCATAATGCATCGGTACAAACGTACCTTTCTGATAGCCCAACCAATCGAGACGATCCCGCGAAAGCGCAAGAACGTCGCCGGTGCGAGTAAATGTGACAAACGGATCATTCACCGGCAGATCCAGTAGACAACTGCGCCCCCAGTTTCCATCGCCCCAGAAGATCTCAGCTCCCACATCATACGAAGCGGCCAATTGAAGGCGACCGTGCGGTGCGAAATGCAACCTGTTCAGCGTTCGCGACATCTCCAAGCTGTCTACTCGATCCCTGTAATAGCGAATGAGGTGCTGCCCAAAGCCAAACACCAGTTGCTCCCGGGCGCAGATCATGGGAAGCGGCGCTCGGACATCTTCGCTAAGGGCACCGACAGGCAGGCGAATCGTGTGCGTAGCAATGAGGTCGCCCATGGCAGAATACGACGACACGACAACCAGCCCCTCTTCCTTGTCACGCTGCAAGGTCCAAGCCACCCCATTTCCTCCATAGGCCAGACCGAGAAAGAGCCTATCATTCACCCACGGTGGATTCTCTACTCGCACCTCACTTGAAAAAGCATCGGCAGCTCTGAGAACAGTGGGAGGCAACTGTTTCATACCAAGGATACTCAGCACCTCTGGCAAGGCGCCTTCGGTAGGAGCAAGTTCAAGCGGGGGGCCTGACCGATTAGGCATGGCATTGGGAAGCATCTGCGTTTGGAACGAACCATCCCAGCGCATGCGCATGACCGCAATTCCCCGAGCAGCGATTCCCAGCGCATAGAATCCGGAGCGCGCCCGTGCCTCCAGGCGTTGCCAGGAAACCCACGATGGCATCGGCTGCGAATCTAACAACACCACAGGCGAATCAACCGTGGTCTTTGCTAGACGCTCGGCTCGAGCCTTGGCCGCGTCTTCACTCTGCTGTTGAAAGCGGGCAGTGTCCCGCACCAGCAAGCGATCCTCTGGCACCAAACGCCTTACTAAGGCTAACATGGATTTCGATTCCGAAAACGTAGGAGAACCTAGCCAGCGACCAGCCACCGTGAAACACGACAGCTCCGCAGCCTCTCGCGTCCTGGAAGAGGGTGACTGACGCGCCACACGCAAGATCGTTTCCATCAGTCCGACAGCCTGTCCCGGTGGGTGATCGGCAGTTACCTCCCCGAGCCTTTTAACAAGGTCATCCTCCACCCCTTGGCGTTGGTATAGATTCAGCTCATGCGCCAAACACATCACTGCGTCCTTGGAGCGTGGCCAGCTCTTCTGCAACAGGGCAACGGCTTCCTCCCGCTGGTTTAACCGCTGCTCAAGCAACGTCGCTGCATTGACCGTGTTTCCATGAGCAATTGCCCGCGATACCGCTAGCCGATACTGGCGTTCAGCCTCTACCTCATTGCCCAACTCGGCGTAGAGTTCCGCCGCCGTTTCATGCTGCTTCTTCCGTTCAAAAATCGGAATCGCTTCCAATAGGAAGCCACCTTCTCGCAAACATCGCGCCCCCTCCAACGGATCTCCAAGATGCTTTAAATACAAGACTGAGGCCTCGCGAAAATGCTTCCCTTGACGAAGCACATTCGCGGCTTCACGAAAGTCCTTCAGTAACTCAGCGTAGATATAGGCTGCTCGACGGTGCCGCCCCAAGCGCAACTCACGATTCGCGGCCTCTCGGTATTGTCTCGATAGCTCATAGTGCTTCTGCCAGTCCAAGACCCAGGGCGATCCCGACTGCTCCCTTCCCAATTTGCCCAGCCCAAAGTCGGTCGAACGTTCCGCCAACTCAGCATCCTTAGGTCCGTCGCTGCCAGACTGCCCACCGGACAACGGCATGGCAAACTTCAATCCCTCATCTGGATCCGATTTAAGCAACTGAAGGAGCCGATTCAATTCCCTCTCTTGATCCTTTCGCAACGCCTCCAGACGATCTTCTGTCCAAACTTCCAATCGTTCTTTCCATCCGCCTCTCTGCTCCTTCTCGTTAGTATTCGAAGAGAGCCGGTTGAGAGCCTTCAGCATGCGTAGTTTCATCTGCTTACGCCAGTGACGTACACCTGATTCCTTACTCTCGTCAGGTGCCTTTGGCAGCGTCGACGGCTCTTGAAAACCTATCTCATTGCCAACATCATCGAGGAGAAGGCCGACTCTCTGCACTGCAGCAGCTGTGATACCATAAAGACGATCTTGCAGAGGTAATCCCGGATGGGCCCAGCTAAAATTTATCTCCCTCTCCCTGAGGTTTCCAATCAATTCCGCTACGGTGATAAGGTCCGTTTCGTCAAACCCTATCATTCCAATACCAGGATGAAAAACGGCGATCGAATGGTGAAGGAAACCATCAAGCTCGACTCCGTGCAGTGGTGGCGATAATTCGGCATCACAGGGAATCCAAAGCCTCTTGCCTAGACACCGGTAGGCGTGCGCCAACGACCAATCGGCTTCCGTCAGTCCTACCACGACAAGAAAACCTGAGGGTGTTCGATCCTGCAGAGACATAGGCAGCACGTAGCCCTGACAAAGATTAAGATCCACGCTAGCTCGAATCAGAGAGTGCACCCAACTCGCAGGCTCCGGCCCAGTCAAAAGCCATGCCTCAGCAGCCACCTCAGGCTGCCGAACCCGCGGCTTCAACGATAGCATCACCGTCTTCTCCAACTCTAGCATCGCGTGTGTTGGATGAAATCAAGCATCAGTTGAGCAAAGTCACCTGCCTTTCCCAAGGGCTCACCATTGAAATAGTAGAGATCACCAACACCGCCAAACGAGGCTGCCCACAGAGATAATCTACCAGCCCCAGCAAGAATCACCGAGAAATCCTCAACTTCTGCTGCGGTACTGACAAAATGTAACAGCCCCCGAGAATCGAGGATGATACGACTGCCGTCAGGCCACACGGCTTCTTTTAGAACGATGCGTGAATTCGCAGGCCCTCCTATCTCCTTGAACAGTATGGGTTCCACCTCGGTTTTCGTAGCACGCAAGCAGAATGCCTGATCGGTTATGTCGGCCACGAGATGCAAGACCTCATTGGAACGAGCCGTATGAAGAATGACCTTGGTTCCATCAAGGCTGATTCCTCGAAAGCGCTTCCTCAGACCGCTGACTGACTGATCGGCCTGCTCCTCCATGTGCGAAGAGGCCACCACGTGCTCTTGGGCCACCTCTTCAAGGCACGGGCGCAGACCATCCACCCCAACCCGATACCAGTCAGAACCTAACAACAGCAAATCTCCATAGCAACGTGCAACCCGTTTTCGTAATGAAATTTCTGCGATTGCCTGGCCATAGCGGATCTCATGCAGCACCACTTTGTTAGAGTGAATAACAAGCACTTGCTGATGCGTCACCACCAACTGCCGAGGAGCACTTGTAATCGTCACCGTCCAACTTTCCCAGTCCCCGGAGAGGAGATCCACAACGCACACTTCCAGCTGTTTCTTTCTCGCCACGGCCACGACATGACGTCCATCCGTCAGTCCTTGCACTTCCACGACAGGCAATGCTCTTCCCTCAGGCAAATTATCAGCCACCTGAACACCGCCGCGCTCAGAATCATTAAAGTGTAGAAGTCTACCATCACGAGAAGACTTGAAGACGCCTTTATTTTGAGTAAAGACTGTTCGGTCACGCAGTCCATGACTCGGCAAGCGAATCGGAAACGGTTTCCGATGAAAGATATCCGGCAGACTCGCTGGTACATCATGCCGCTTCAACCGAGCTGCCTCTCCAGGATCCTCGAGCATCTCCTCAAGATTCAAACAAGCTCTCTGTAGCACTTGGTTCCGACCTGGGTCACGGCGGTAGAAAGCATAGTGACCACGGCGATCCACTGTCGCCACGTAGAAGCTTTGCTCCATCAATTCACAAACGCTCTCGAAGGCCGGATCTTTGAACACATCGGTATGGGTAACCAAGATGAGCTCCCGATGCTCCGTCGCTGCCTTACTTCGCTTGGCAAGTTCAAGTAGGGCATTGCCAGGATGAGCGTGAGCATGCAAATGTGAGAGTGCTTCGATCAGGCCTTCTCGAGTGTGAAGCCGGACTTCGCGTAACTGCTGGTGAACTGTCGGAGTAAAACATTCAACACCAATCCCCTCGCAGGCTTTCCCCTCCATGGCCAGAGCTACGGCAACGGCAAAGAGACGTGGCATGCCCCAGAGCCTAATGCCGTTGTCAATAAGCAAGAGACGTCCTTGTTCCGGATTCTTTGGCGGAGACTCCCGCCGAAGATAGAGGGCTTCATTCAAAGCAAGTCGGGCAGACAAAACCAAGTCATCCTGGGCGAGTTCACTAACCAAGAGACGATCCAAGGCCCCTCGGTTGGAGAGATCGCTAAAGCCACCTAATGGAAGGTCAGCAGGATCACCCAAAGCCCGAGGTACGTGCACTGCCGCCATCAGATGACGGGCAAGCCGAGCCAACCCAACCCACTCTGCATCCCCTTCCAAATCATCTAGAAGGCGTCGGACCTGCGAACCAAGAGAAAGGTCCGTGCCATGGAAGCCCTGAACAGGGACATCGAGCCCAGTCTTCCGTCGATACTCCAATCGATGTTCGTCCAGCTCCGGCACTCCGGCTAACCAAGGTCTCAGACCAAGCGCAAGGCGTCGCGCGGCTTCATCATGGTCCTCATCGATCTTTGGCTTGGGCGGCACAAAGCCAGACTCCAGCAGATCGCCTACGCCCAGCACATACTCCGGAGAAAGCAGTGTCAACCCGTGCTCAAAGCACACTTCTGCTACCAGGCACTTACGCTGCAGATCTTTTTTCCAAACGGCATCCAAGCGGCGCACTTTGTTAAGTTCCAACTGCACTTTGCTGCGCCAATCTGAGGGCAACACGCCAGCCAGCAGATCCAAATCATAGGGAGACAGACATTCCTCCCAATCAAAGCGATCCCGTGTCGCCGCAAGAAAGAGAAGTAGCGTTTCCAGCGGAGGCAATCCAAAGGGCTGAAGCTGAGAAACGAGCTCAACGACTTCTTCGCGGAAAGCCAATGTTGTCCCAGAATTAAAAACAACAAGGTCACCGTCCCAACGCCAAAAACTCGGGCTCGTCGGCGTGAGATATTGAATCGGATGCGTATCGACCACGCTCATCCCGCTTCTCCCACCAATGGTTGCACCCCCAAACGTTCTACCGTAAGCCGGACTGCGCTACGAGAAACCGAGAGAAAGTCATCTCCGTGCACGCGGGTGATGCTCTGATCTTCATACATGACAGCAAACGCGCCATCACTGAGGCCAAGAGCGTTTCGAACAACATCTCCCCTTACTGGAATAGATAGTCGAAACCCTAACGGTATCGCAATCCACTTCCCGAGCGCGAAGTAACATCCGCGAATTGGCGGCAACGGGCATCCTCTGAGAAGCACCTGCCCATCTCCAGAGGCAGCAAACGAAAGGCCCTTCAAACGCACATCGGCTGCCCGAGCAACGTAACCTTCCAGGTCAGAAAGCTGTGCCAGCAATAGATTCGGTTCAGTCGATTCCACCACGTCTCGCTGTAACATGAGTGATAGTTTACTAGAATCTTCAAGAAGGCCTGGCAAAGCAGCCACCGGAGACTTAAGGTCCAACCAGCCCTTCAAGCCTTGCCATCGAAGCAGCTCCGGCAGCCGCGCCGTTGGCAATCGACTCCCCAACGGAATCAACACCTCGTCCTCGGCAGTCCGGTAAACAGCCTCATGGCGCAAGGCCCGAAGCCTTTGCAAATTCGAGGCGTCGCCGCTCTGATCTCGCAGCCAGACCGCATCACTTGAGAACGCCACCTCAAGCCCTGGGATGTCACGAACCAAAGCAAACGCAGCTGCTGACGAGGCCTCCGCCCCCATTCGAACGACCAAGCTCATCTCACCCCATCGCCTCCCAGAGGGCATCGATCCTCGTCTTCAATGCCTGTCGCTGCTCTTGATTCTCCACCCACTGAGATCGAGTAGCCAACAAGCTAAGCCTATCACGTGCCCCTTCCTTGCCGGATGTCGCCATCTCAGGCAGGACGGATTCCAAATATTCTAGATCCGACGCTAATATTTCCGGATCTGGGGCCTCATGTTCGCGTCCTCGGGGGTGTTCCGCTCCTTCGCTCGCAGTTGCCTCGCTGATGGTTTCATCCACCAACGCAGCAAGCAGCTCTTGCTGATCTTCATGATCCCACACATGCCGAAGGATCCAAAGATCCGAGATCATCGCTTCATCTCGCCCACACAGCAACGCACTCGCCGCAACCAATCGCTGTAACTTTACCGCTCGACGGTCAGATAAGTGTAATCCAAGGGCACGGATCCTTCCGATCAATGTCACGTAGACATCGAGTACGGCACGCATGTGAACAGACGGCAACGCCACTTGGAGTCGCCTGATTTCTTCAACTCCAATTCCACGTTGATCTCGATCAATCTCAAGCTCATGCTCAAGCTGCCAGCCAGCTACTAGCACTTTTTCTAACGAAGCCGGTTCAACGTTCTCACTTCGGACACGAAGGAGAAAGCGATCAAACAAAGCGCGCAACGATTCCTCTTCTGGCAGGTGATTGCTTGCGCCAATCACCGTCAGTAAGGGCAACTGATGCACCTGCCGCCCACGACGCAACACACGCTCATTCAAGACCGTCAGTAAGCTGTTAAGAATGGCGCTGTTTGCATTGAGAAGTTCATCAAGAAATACGAGCGAAGCTTCTGGCAGCATGCCCTCTGTATTTGTCTCAAGGACGCCATCTCTCAGTTTGCGAATATCGAAAGGTCCGAAGAGTTCGTTAGGCTCCGTGAAACGCGTGAGCAGATACTCGAAAGTCTCTCCTTCTAGCCGACGTCCTAGATAATGAACCAGCGCGCTCTTTGCCGTACCCGGCGGCCCGAGAATGAAGAGATTCTCGCCACCGGCAAGGCAGAGCCCTAGAAGATCGATGATCTCCGCCTTCCCCACGAAGGCAGCCTTCATCGGCTCTAGGACCCGCTCTTGCAAGCGGCGCCCGATCTTCAAAGTGTCTTCAGCCACGGCATCCATGATGGCTGAATTTGGCAAGGTACGCATCCTTTGCCAACACTTCTCGGCACCAGAAATTCTAACAGTAAATAGTCATGATTAGTGACCCGCGGGGCCTAGTTCTGCCAGCTCAGGATTCGTTGGCTTGTCATCCTGAGTGAGCTTCATACCCACCGGCTTACTGACTCCAAACTCTTGCATGGTCACTCCATACATGACGTCTGCGCGGTTCATAGTCCGTTTGCTATGAGTGATGATGACAAATTGGCTCTGAGTGATGAAGCGATCCAACATCTTCACAAAGCGTGCAATGTTCGCTTCATCGAGAGGAGCATCCAACTCATCAAGCACACAAAAGGGAGAAGGTTTCACCATGTAGATCGCAAAGAGGAGGGCCACCGCAGTCATTGAGCGTTCGCCACCTGAAAGCAGGCTGATCGTTTGGAGCTTCTTGCCAGGAGGCTTCGCAATGATATCGATGCCACTTTCAAGGGGATCGTCTTCATCCAGCAAGATAAGATCGGCTTTGGCAGACTCGCCAAAGAGTTCGCGGAACATCATCTTAAAGTTGTCCCGCACCTTGATGAACGTTTCCGCAAACTGCTTACGGGACTCGGTATTGATCTTGGCGAGCACGCGGAGCAATTCCTCCTTAGAATTGGTTAGATCGGCATGCTGTTCTGTGAGGAATTGGAGACGTTCCTCAGTCTCCTCGAACTCCTGAATCGCATCGAGATTCACTGGCCCCATGCTATCCAACTTCCGACGCATCTCTTTGACCGATGCTTCGATGAAGCCCCAATCGGGCTCAGCCGCCTCAACAAACTCACCAGTTTCGGGATCCACCTCGACGTCCGCATCAGAATCACCCACGGGAGCTTCGGTCACCACCGATTCCTCAATCTTGTTCGAGCGAGAACGACGATTGCGCGCCTTCTGGGACTCCAATGCTAACAGTAATTGATGCGCGTCGGGTCTGAAATTCTCGATCTCAACTTGGTAGCGTTCCGTGATCGATGCTGTGATGCTCTCGACTCGCAAGTCCAACTGAGTTGTCCGCACCTCCTCGCGCCCCCGTTGTTCTTGCACGGTGCTTCGCTCTTGGTTCTTTTGGGCTAACAAGTCCTCAAGTTCACGCACCTCTTGTTGCGCGGCCTTCCGGCTATCCGATGAGGCGAGCAACTTCTCATCCACTTCAGCGACTTCGGCTTCACTCTGACTCACCACTTGAGTCAGCTCCGTATTCTCAGTCTCAATCGCTGCCAGACGTTCTTGGTGACCCTCTATTTCGCTCTGATGCCGGACCTGAAGTTCTGTTAGTTCCTCCAGACGACCGGCCATCGGATTGCGCTGATTGCGAAGTGACTGCTCCGTCTGTTCTTCGACAGCCAGTCGCGTGCGCAACGCATTCACGCGCTCAGAGGAAGACGCCTCTTCCTCTTCCAAAGTATTCATATCTGATTCCGCCTGATTCAGATCTTGCTGAATGGCCTCCATCGCCTGCTGCTTCTCTTTCTGTTCGTTGGCAAGACGCTCCACATCGGCCATGAGGGACTCTTGCCGCCGCGCCAGCTCTTCTTTCTCACGATTCAGCTTGCTCTCACGACCAGCGACTCGCTGGAGCTCCATCGTCACCATACGACGCTGATCCTCCATCCGAGAACGATTCAGCTTGTGTTGCTGGGTCGTTTCTTGCAGCTCCTCGCGCTCCGCCTGCGTTCCTTTCAACGCTTCCTCGAGCTTGGTAACGGCCCGCTGTGCTTCTTCTTGCTCCTTCTCCTGAGATACGAACCGGTCCTTCAACTTCTGAATCTCCGCCTGCTTCTGTAGAATGGAGTCTTTAGTCTGACGCGTACTTCCCCCATGGATCACCCCGGAGGCTGACACCGATTCTCCACCTAACGTCACAAAAGCAGAACCAACATGCTCAGGCTGAAGCGCCCGGGCCCGAGGAACAGAGTCGACAATGAAAACGTTTGCCAAGGCCTCGCTGACCCAAGGCTTAATCTTATCATCGACCTTAACCACGTCTAACACAGCCGTGACTCCATCAGCGCTGATCACCGGCCGCGCCACCGCTGCGAGTGGTTTCCCGTCCCCGGGAAGGATGGAAGCATACCCAAGTTGTTTCTCTGACAGTCTGTCGATCATCGACTCAGCCACCGTCCCATTGGCGACGAGCACCGTCTGGAGATGCTCGCGCAAGGCCGCCTCGACAGCAGACATGTACTTATCATCGTTGACGTTGATCAACGTACCAAGGACACCACGCACCGAGTTCTTATAAGTCTCGGGATCATCGAGGCCCTTCAGAACGCTCTGTGTCCCCTTCTCAAAACCTTCTCCCTGCTCCACCCACTTCTGGACGACATCCAGTCGAGAGCGTGTCGACGACATAGCCCGCTCGACCTCGCGTAGTCGAACTCGCTTCTCTTCCTGCTCACTGCGCAATCCACGCACACGTTCCTCCAGCGACTTCCGTTGGACCTCACAAGCTTCCAATGACTTGGCTTCATCTTTAATGGACGCCGCGAACTGTGTCACATCGCCATCAAACTGGCCGCGCTCTGCAATCAAGCCAGCGCTCTCTTCTTCTAGCACAGCCATGCGCTGACCTTCATTCTCACGTCGCTCCAGCTTACTGGCATGAGAGGCCTCCAGGTTCGCTAGCTGACTAATGAGCTGCTGGCGCTGGTTTTGGGCTTTCGTCAAGCGCATCTGAATGTCGGCACGCTTCTGACGCACTTCGCGATCGGACTGCTCAGCTGTGTTCAGTTCATTGCGCTGCGAATCCAACTTGGTAACGATTTCCGTGAGACTTTCTTCCGCCTGAGCAAGAGCATTCTCCTGAGCAGCCAATTTCGCCACCGTGTCTTCGATGGCCATCTGGTTCTGCTCAATGTATTGATTGAGTTCCACCGTGCGCTCTTTGTTAAAGCCCAGTCTTCCTTGGCTATTCTGAATACGGCTACGCAATGTCATCTGTTGCTGAGACAGCTCATGAAACTCAGTCTCAAGACACTCGAGTCGTTCACGCTGGCCACTCAATGAACCACTCTTCCCTTCAATCTCGGCCCGGCACGACTCTTCTTGTTTCTCCAGCGACTCAATAGAATTCTTCAACTCAGCACGTTCGGCCGCCAGCTCACGAAACTGGCGGTGCGTGAAGTGCGTGTCTAAAGTCGTGAGATCATCAAGCAACTCACGGTAGCGGCGCGCTTTGTTGGCCTGACGCTGCAGAGAATCCCGCTGACGGCTCAGCTCCGTCATGATGTCAGAGACCCGGACCAAGTTGGATTCGGTATAGTCCAATTTACGCAACGCCTCACGCTTCTGAATCTTAAACTTGGTGATTCCAGCCGCCTCCTCGAAGACATTGCGTCGATCTTCCGGCTTGGAGGAGAGCAACATGTCTATCTTACCCTGCTCCATGATCGAGTAAGCCGTCCGCCCAATCCCCGTGTCCATGAGCAGGCTCTGAATGTCCTTCAGACGGCACAGCTTGTCATTGATCCGATACTCAGATTTTCCATCACGGAAGACGCGACGTGTCAGTGAGACCTCATTAAAGTCAACATTCAGCGCCTCCTCACAATCAGCAAAGGTCAGGGTCACCTCCGCCATGCCCAGCGGTTTGCGTTTGTCCGTTCCACTAAAGATGACGTCTGCCATCTCTCCTCCCCGCAGCGCCTTGGCCGAGGTCTCACCCAAGACCCAGCGAATGCCATCAACTACATTTGACTTACCGCATCCGTTAGGGCCGACAATTGCCGTCACTCCAGGGTGAAAAGCAAACTCCGTTCCGTCCGCAAAGGACTTAAACCCGTGTAGAAATAGGGATTTTAGGCGCATAGATAGTTAAGAAATCCTAATTGTTTAATTAACTTAAGTTAACTATTTTTGTAAGCCACAACGGCTGGCGAAGGATGATCAGGCCTCCCTGCCTTCGCAAGTGAAATCTGAAGACCTACCCATGATATTGTGTCCTTTGAGATTCTGACACCCCAATATGTTGTACTTCTCCCTGTAGAAAGGCACGATTGAGCCTACTGTTTATGACGATTCTACTCCAAACAGTTCGTCGCATTGCATGCCCCCCCTGGAAACCTACCCTAGAAATTCTGGCCCGCCGAAGTAGTTCCCAGGCCTTAACCTCTTGCTAAAACAAGGGGTCACCTGGATAGAACCTCCTCTTATGTCCGAAGAATCCCCAGATCAGTCCCCGGAGGAAGCTACTGCGCCTGTAGCTGAGAACGCAGCGCCACCACAGGACAATCCCTTTGCAAACATCATCATCAACGTGCTCGCACCTGTCCTCGTCCTTAGCTACCTGAGCAAGGATGGCGAGAAACTCTGGCACGTTGGACCGATGTGGGCAATGTTCGTCGCTCTAGCATTACCAATTAGCTACGGGCTTTGGCACTACTTCAAGTATCGACAGATGAACGTTTTCTCTGTCGTAGGATTACTTTCTGTGCTCCTTACTGGTGCGATTACGATCTACCTATGGACAGGAGGACAAGGTGTTAGAAAGAATGCCGCGCTGCTCTTTGGCATCAAGGAAGCCATCCAACCGCTGATTCTTGGTTCACTCTTCCTCATTACCCACAAGATGGGGAAACCTCTCTTCAATGTGTTTCTTTACAATGAAAACGTCTTTGATCTCCCAAGAATCGAAGGAGCCATTGCCGAGAAGAACCATCAAGAGGATTACAAATCTCTCCTTTGGAAATCCACGCTCCTCTTCTTCGGCTCCTTCCTCATCAGTAGTGTCATGAATCTCTTCCTCGCTTTCTATTTCCTTGGCGACCTGGACCCAATGAGTGCTGATTGGAAACAACTCTACAACAAGGACGTGGCTAAGATCACTGGCTGGGGCTTCGTTGTCATCGGTGTGCCCCTCCTGGTCGTGAGCGGTTTCATTCTCTGGTATCTCATCGCAGGCCTCAAACGCCTAACCGGGCTAGAGACCGAGATGATCATGCAAGCACGCTAACGAACACACCATGTGGTTAGGTCTAGCACGGCGTCGAACATTGGTCCTTCCTACTTGGAAAGGCTGGTTATTGCTTGTCGGGGCCGTGGCCGGATGTACTTTCTTGCTACTTCGAGGTGCCTACCCTTACCTCGCAGCTGAATCCCGCCTACCCAAAGCCGATGTTGTCCTCATTGAAGGCTGGGTCTCTGACGACGCGGTCGCTCAAGCAAAGCGAGAGTTGGAAGCGGGACGATGTGACCTGATCTGCACAGCAGGGGTAGACCTCGACAAAGGAAGCCACCTGTTAGAATGGAAAGACTGGGCGACTCTTGCCGCAGAGACCCTCAAAGCAATGGGCGTCCCGGAGGACAAGATCCTTTCCGCTCCAGGAGGTGCGATTAGGCGCCACCGCACCTATGTCGGCTTCGAGAAAGCGAGGGAGAAACTGGCCACATTGAACAAGACACCGATTCGCATCAATGTCATCACTGAAGGACCTCACGGTCGGCGCAGTATCACCGTCGCTCGCAAGGTGTTTGGCGATACTGCAACGATCGGAGTGATCTCCGTAGAACCAAGCTCCTATGAACCGAAACACTGGTGGACAACCAGCAACGGTCTGAAGGGCGTCTTTATGGAACTCGTCGGAAGTACCTACGAACGCTTTGCGGACAGTGGTCGCTAAGCCACACTAAAGGGACCACGATACTCACGCGTGAGCCAAGCGGGATCACCAGTCCCATTGGCAAACTCGTTCGTCGCAGGATTCCACTCGATCACCTCGCCATGGTAGTAGGCCTGGTTCATGAGGTGACAGCATATCGCTGTGCGCCCGCCAATCTCTTCGTGTGTGCACGGCTTCTTCCGACTAACCACACATTCGAGGAAATCCCGTAGATGATTGCTACTCTTGTAGAGCTTGTGCTTGGCATTCTTTAGGAACTCGCGCTCTGCCTTGACCACATTGGACTCTAACGAACCACCATCTTCACGCTTCAGGAACTTAGCGATCGATTTATCACCGCGCTTGAAGTGAAAACGTCCACGCGTGACCTCCACCTCCCCTTCCGAACCGAAGAAATGGACACCGATACCGTCGCCGTGCACAACTTCAATACCGTTGGCATAGATCAGCTTGGCCCCCTTCGTGGCCTTGCGATCAGCAGGTGCTACCACCTTCACCGGACCACTAGCATCCATGCCAAGCCCCCATTGCGCGATGTCGAGGTGATGTGCCCCCCAGTCCGTCACCATGCCACCACCATACTCACGGTAGTTTCTCCACGAAGGGAAGTGGTTGTGGTTGCCACGCGGGCTCAACACTGAGTTGTAGGCGCGCCCCTGGGCTGGCCCAAGCCAGAAGTCCCAATCAAGACCTGGTTCGGCACCTTCAGCAGGCAAATCACAGACTACACCGGGAGGGCCAAAGTTACAGGACACTCTACTCACATCGCCAATACAGCCATTCTGCACCAATTCACACGCGGTTCTGAACCCTGTCATCGAGCGCTGCATAGAACCCGTTTGAAGAATCCGATTGTTACGTTCCACCGCCTCCATCACGGCTTTCGCCTCATGGATATTGTGGGTGAGCGGCTTCTCGCAATACACATCCTTGCCTGAATCCAGCGCCGCAATGGTGATGATCGCGTGCCAATGATCTGGCGTGGCAATGCAAACCGCGTCAATATCGCGACGATCTAGCAGCTCACGAAAGTCATTGTAAGCTTGGCAGCCCTTCCACCCCTCTGGCTTACCTCGACTGCCGTAGCGCTCATTAACCTGCTGCAAGGCACGCTCGCGCCGCGTCGAATCGACATCGCATACCGCCACGACCTCCGTAGTCGAACGCCCCATAAAACCATTGAGCAGCCCCCGATTCTGCTTTCCCATACCGATGAAACCCATCGTCAGTCGCTCGCTTGGCTTCGTCTCAGCACCCCACACACTCGAGGGCAGGACAAACGGCGCAGAAGATGCTGCCATAGCAGACTTTAGAAAGTGTCGACGATCAGAAGGTAGAGACATAAAAGGGTATGGGAAGGGTTTGTTAGAGGCTATAACCCCGGATCTACTTAATTCGGCGCGCTTTCCAAGATTGTTCAAACTCTTCACCATTCATCGCGGTCGACACCTTACCTGAAAGAGCGCCATCTTTCAGCTCCCCACTGATCTCGTAGATCATGGAACCACCATTGGGCCGGTCCCGAGTTGCCATGAAACTAATGGATTCTCCTTCAATTTTCACATTCTCGATGGGAAAGTTCCGTTCCTCAGAAGAACCAATCGTCCCGGAAATCTTTGGGTCCTCAAGGGTCACCTTGAGCGGCATCTCTATATCGTCCCCGTCAGGTCCTTGCATCACAAAGACCCACTCTCCCAAGATCGGGGAATCGGCCATGGATACCTTTCCACCACCCATCAATTCCTGTAAATGAGGATCAATGGCATCTGCCCACATTTCATAACCCTTTGGAGAAAGGTGGAGGTAATCTGGCATGATTTCCGTCGGAATGAGCCCCTCATCAGTGATGAATTGATAACCGATATCCACATAGCGAACCTGTTTGCCATCGTCGTGCTTCGCGAGAATCTGATTGATCTGTAAAAGCTTGCCCCTCTGGTCATTGATGTTGTCCCCGCGAGGAAAGATTCCTAACAAGAGAACTTTCGTTTCCGGCAACTTCGAACGCAGAGTTTGTACAATCTCACCGACGCCTTCGGCAATCTGCTTTGCCGTATTGTCATAGCCGTTCGAGTTGTTCGTACCGATCATGACAACAGCTGCCTTCGGAGCAACCCCCTCCAAATTTCCATTCAAGAGACGGTAAAGCACATGCTGTGTGCGATCGCCGCCGATGCCTAAATTGACAGCCTTGTGAGACGCGTACCGCTTTGCCCACACTTCTTTGCCAGCGCCTTCCCAACCTTGGGTGATGGAGTCTCCGATGAAGAGAAGCTCGGTTTCAGGAGTTTCCTGAACACGCTTGTTAATCGTGTCGGCGCGTTCCTTCCACCAATCTTGCCCACGGGCTACAGGAGAGATAGCAGAATGCTTAGACGTCTCTGCGAAGAGACCGATAGTAGTGAATAAGAGTACACCGGCAGCAAAAGCGAAGGAAGTTCGTGTCATATTCAAACCATGACGAACCACCAGCGCGGTGTCCACGATTATCCGCAATCTATGGCTGCGGAACCCAGGTCAATCGCAAGCGCAGGTATGCTGCCGAGTCTGCGTTCGCAATCGTGCTTTCACGAATGCTACCGTTGACTACCTGCGAAGAGCCATTCACCACTTCCCACGCAATCAGATCAGACGACTGCTCAATCTGATAGGTTACGTCATCGGCAACCGCGAATCCGTGAGAGAAGATCGTCTTGCCATCCACATTAGCAATGCCAGGAGCACGCGAATCTGGCGTTCTAGGATCTTGCTGCAAGGCATACTCGACCCAGTTTAAATCGCCATCTCCATCTGGATCAGCATTGGGTCCGGACACGTTCTCATCAGCAAGTTCGGCTTCGCTAAAGTGGTTCACATTCCACACCGTATAAACCGTGCCCATGATGTCTGCCTCAGGAGCACCAGGCGATCCGCCAATCTCGCGAGAGATCGTCCACGACCCCGCAACATTGAAATCAACGTCGGGATTCAATTGCTCTGCGGTCAACGAATAGCCATCACCATCTGCTTCCACAGGCCAGTCACCACCGTCATTGTAATCGAAATCTCTGATTGGCGTTCCCGCACCATAGGAGAGCTTGAGGCGCTCGCCACCATTACTTAACTGGCCACTATACTCACCTGCCACTGGCCCGGCACCAGGATAACGAAGGGCAAAGGCTTCTATATTCTCGACCACAAGGACATATTCACCTGTGCCCAATGTCGTCACCGGACTACCTGCAAAGTCAAAATCGACCCCCTTGGTAAATCGAACTTGGGTCAGGTCCAGCTCTTCTCCGAGATTAAGCAACTCTACAAACTCAAAGTCGGTCGCGGAGTAGCCCAGTGCTTTCTCTTCCGGTGTGGCGACTCGCGGATGATACATGACTTCTGTAACAAACAAACCGTCTATATACGCAGTAATGTCAGGGGCAGTCGCCTTGAACTGGACAGGATCTGACCACAAACTCCAGTGGCCAGCTGTATTTTTCATGCGAGCACGAACTCGATAGGTGCGATCTGCCCGAGGAAGTCCCTCATCAATCTTCAGCGTGTTCTCAAATGGCGCGATTTCTTCACTTTGCCAGTCAGCATTGATCTCGTAAACACGTGGAACAGTCGGTTCAAAGCTAGGATCATTGCGATCCGTTGTCTCAGCTATCCGCCACTGCACCGCCGCAAACTCCTGTGGGGAAAAGATACTCCCTCCCTTGAACTCCGTGACCTCGAATCGAAGATCACTGACACTAAAATCTCCCGCTCCCACGTAAGAGATCGTTGGAGTCTCAGGTGCCGAGCCTTCGTCTGCATGAGACGCGAGCAACTCATAGCCATAGCCCCCAGGAGCAATGAAGTCCTTCATGTAAGCTTGATAGCCTTTGAAGTCTTCCGTAGCGATTCCCTTGATGTTCTTATAGTATCTCCCCTCCTTGCGTTTGCGCGGATGGTAATCCCACATGGCCTGATCTACCAGGACGAGCGGCTTGGCGTCAGGTGTCTTAAACGCAGCCACCTGGTCTCCTGTAGGAGCCGGTGCAAAGAGTGAGGCTCTATAGGTGAACACAGTGTCTGAGACCTTCATAATTTCGTTGTCACCGTTGTAAACGGGCTCGTTCACTCCCTCCATCGTCACGACATCTCCGGTCTCAAACCCATGCGGTGAAGCCGTCGTCACAATCGCTCGGCTACCATCCTTGACCAAACTACTGACGGCCACACGGTCACTCTGCGGCACGTCAATCCAGACAAAGCGCGAATACTCATCAACCAACATGCTCGATTGATGACGGTTGCATAGAAGTGAGAGATATTCTCGGATACGATTCTGATAGGGAAGATCTACTTCATCATGACTGAGCACCCGGTAGATATTCTCCCAGGCCGGTGTGTCGCCACGGCCAAGATGCGGAGCCGCTTCAAAACTAAGGTCGAGGTCCCAAGGGATAGGATAACACTTTCCATCGGGATGGTAATACGACATCATGTTCTCGTTCGGCCGCATATCCGAGTTGTTGATGAGAAGATTGCCAGAGTTGAACGCATAGTAAGCATCGAAGTTCAGATGCTCCTGCCACCACTCCAGTGACGTGTTCGCCCGGAGGTTCGATTTAAAATCACGCTGATCCGAACCATCGTCCACGCTATCTTGCCCCTGATTCTTCAGTGGATCGCCGTTGCTATGCCAATTGTAGAGATTCCCATCGGGGAGGCCTCGCTCTTGGATAAAACGACTATCAGGATCCTGAATCGCGATATAGAGCCCAAAGAGATCCCCGTTATACTGATTACTGGGAACCTCTGCGGTATCATCAATCACGCGCATTTGAAAGAAGTTGGTGTTACTCGCTGGGGAACCCATCAGTTGGTAAATTCGGAACCCAACGGACTCGTTAAGAATCGTACCATCAGTACTCACATCATTCCCCCACCATGGATTGGTTCCTGGCAGAACATTGATCTCACGCCATTTAACAGAATACTTCTTCCCGTAATTGTCGCGCGCTTGGAAGCGATGCCCACGATTGAAATTCCAGTCCCACTTCTCCTTACCCACCTGTCCAAGCGACGCACGACCACGTTTCGAGAAAGTCATATGGTCATAGACTTCCCCATCATAGACCACAGTACCGAACCATTCAGGCCCGCCCCCTCCCCATTGCTGGGCCTCAATATCAGAACGGGTTGCAATCAAATGATAGACCGCAATCGAGTTCATTGTCTCTTCCGAGAATGAAATCGTCGCAGTCTCACCAGGTTCAACCGCCCCCTCCCATGCGGGTACACCATCGTAGACAAAGTAAGCGAAGTTCGGCTGAGGATCATCCGCATACGGCACCTGTAGTTCATTGCCGAGGGCGTCGGTTGCAGCGATACGATAGCGCACAAGATGGCGATGTTGGTTAATGTCGCCCGGCATCGTGACCGCAAAGACGCCATCCTCAGCAACAAGGTCAGGAGTAGCACCATCGTCTCTCATCTCGAGATCAACCCAGACTGTCTCATACTCGGCGTCTTCCAGACGAATATAATCTCCTGGCTCCACGTGTTGATAACTCAGAGTCACACCAGCGACACCATCAGGATCTGTCACTTTGGCAGAAACCGTAACGATATCACCCCCTCTGGGCGAATTTGGAGAATGGTCAACCTGACGAATATGAGGTGGCACCACCGCCAACTCCGTAAACACTGTATTCTCATCGCCCGGACTTGGCTTGGTGCCCGCCCGCCAGCTTCCAGCCAAGTTGTTGTCGAGTGCAGGATTCAACAACTCCATCGAGACGCCATCCCCATTCGATTGCACCGGCTCCCCTTGAGGCGCGATCGGCCAAGGAAAGGTCGACTTGTATTCAACTTCATCACGAATAGCCCCATCAGCATTGCGAAGAACTACCCGGTCTCCCTCATTCGACAAGGTGCCTGAGTCGAACGCAGCAAAGGCCTTCTGGCCGCCGACAAAGATGGATCCAAATTTCCGATTGTAGTCATTAACATCCTCTGTGAGGATCAAGTAATCGCCGGGTCCGAGGCTCGCTTCCGCAGGAAACGTGTATTCAAAACCATTCGTGAACGACCAGTTTGCCAAGGAGACCACCTCTGTTCCTGTGTTGAGCAGTTCCACGAATTCGACCAGCTCAGTCTTGGGCTCAGGATCGTAGTGAATCTCATTAATAACGACATCAGCCAGCGCGATTGTAGAACTGGCAAATAAGAGGATGGGCGAAGCGAGGGATTTCATAAGGGGCGTCCGGTAATCTAGTGGCGTTACAATCATCTGGCCAGCCAATTTGGGATGCCTTAAGAGCGTTGATTACCGAAGCAGACATCGGTATGCTACGTCCTCATGCACTGGCGACGGCTCCCCTGGATTCTCCCCCTGCTCCTAGTAGTCTTGCTAGGAGGAAAGATAAATTATCCCCACGGCCCCGTTTCTCTCATCCACGACACACAGCCTCCCACGCTTCTGGAACGCTCACCGTCAATAGATTCGCCTCCAGAAAAAGTCCTCGCTGCCATACGCGCAGGCCAAGGGTTGTATCTTCGCTTTGGCGACTCCTCTAAGACCCTTCTTTTTGAACCGTCGATGCTACTCAGCGATCAGTTCAGAATCTCAATCGGCACTAGCAGCACCCTGTTAGCGCAACCTGAAGTACTTGTCGGATGGGCTATCGATCCAGTAGCCAACGTCTCTCCCGCTCGTGCCACGCTCTCGGTCGTCGGCCAGCAGGCTTGGGGAAACTGGATTTCCGAAGAAGGCACCACCTGGCAGTTTCATTGGAAACTTGATTCGCCTAAAGTCACTCTATCAGAAACTCATAGGCCATTAACCGTGAGCTCAATCGAAGAGGATGGCATCTGTCGAGTTCGCGAGATTCCAAATGCACCGTATTCTCCTCCTCGCAAGTTCCACGGAGAAATCTCGGCCCAAGGTGGCCTAGAGCCGGCCACGGGTGAGGTCGCTCACTACGTTGATCTGATTCCTGCCAGCGAGTCCTACCAGAAGTCCCTAAAGAACCTCGATATCATCCTCGCCATTGACCAAGCCGCCACCGGGTCAGACGAACCTGAATCTCTTGCTCGTGTCGCATCACAATGGCTCGCCACCGCCGCGAACGTCGCGACTATTTATGAGAACCAGTTAGGAATTCGACTAAACTTATACGAACTCATTCTTATACCTGATGCCCCGCAATATTCTGATATCCCTTCAGACAACGTCTTGGCAGACTTTCGCAACTGGATGGCCCAAGAACGCCCTAGAAGTGAGTATGGATGGCATTCCGCTTTTAAAGTAGGGGTAGGTCTGCCTTCACAAATTCTCGGCTTGGCCAAGGTCGGGGCCCTAGGCACGACTGATAGCATTGGTACGATTCGCGCAAACTCAGGCTGGGACTCCCTAGCACACGAGTTAGGACATACACTGGGAGCAAGCCATACGCTGGGTGGTCTCATGAACGGATCTGCAAATGACGGCGGGAACCGAGACTTCTTCACCGAAGCCGAGACTTCTCGGGGACGGACAGCCGCTTGGCAAATCTACAATCGCTCCAGAGATAAACTTTCTGGACCAGCAACGCTTCGCAATCCAACGGAGATCCCGTTCGCTAAAAATGATTTCCGGGTCATTCCACTAGATAAAGCCATCACTTTCGATCCCAGAGACAACGATCTCCGGCGCGTGACCTTGGGGGCTAAAAACGGTGCTCTAAACATTGATAGCGTCGGACAACTTCGACCACTCGGAGCAGGTAGTATTTCTAACAATGGGGGCGAGGTCCACTTTCAACCAACCACTGGTTTCAATGGCCCAGCATGGTTTAGCTACACCCTTCGAGGAAGCATCGGCAACAGCGGTGCCGGCTGGCTTCACAAAGGCGATATCACGATGCTAGTGGGAGGCAAACCACCTACTGAAAAACTTGTTCTCGCTCCTGGAGAGGCCCGCACCTTCTCGGCTGATGCCGTATTTGGGACAATCACCCAACCCCGCGATGCCATTGTACACCGTCTGATTGACGATGACCGGTTGATCATTCGTGCGAATAACGACACCTCCGGCACCGATTCATTCTCCATTGGATCCCATCGTTTCGAGGTCACCTACGCAGAGGAGACACTAGAACTTCAACCCGACTTCTACTGGCATCACCACCAATTTGGCTCCTTGATCATGCAGCCACTAGTTAATGACATCACGTCCTCAACAAGCGGCCAGGGTATCATACCGGAAATATCTATCGGTCCTGAGACAGGAGACGCAAACCTGTCTCCTAGAGGCCGCGGCCTACGCCTGACTGGAGCCGAGCTTCTCAGCCCAGACAAAGGGTCCCTTGAGATCTTACAAATTCCGTCCGTGATCGCCGGAGAGCCCGCACTAGCACCTAGCGGGACATTGAGCTTCACTCCGCTCAAGAGTGCTCGCGGCTCTGTCACCATACGCTACCACGTCGAGGCCCCTACTGGTATGTCTGCCAGTGAGACAATTACGATCTATCTGGCGAGCGCAGCAGAGACGCTCCTTGATCGCAATACGTTAGCTCACTATGAAATTCCCAGAACGGCAATCAATCATCTAAGCTGGCAAAGCAGGGCCTACAATGACAAAGGATGGTCCACAGGTAATCTCCCCATTGGGTACGACGATGGTCGAGGCTATGAAGAGGTGATCCAAACGGATGTAGGACGTGAAATGGTCAACGTGAATAGCTCTATCTATGTGCGAATTCCCTTTCAAGTTTCTTCCGTAGACACGGTTTCACGTCTCCTCCTCAGACTCCGTATAGACGACGGATTCGTCGCCTACCTAAATGGCAAAGAGGTCATGCGAGACAACACTCCGAACACTGTTATGTGGAACGCTCAAGCAGTCCTCGGCAGGGAGGCAGATGCCTTCATAGATTTCGATATTTCGGAGGCTCGCAGCGTGTTGAATAACGGGAACAACCTACTGGCAATCCATGGAATGAACTCCCAAATCGATAGTTCTGACTTTCTCATCATGCCTGAGCTAATCTCACTGACGCTCCCCTCCATAGCCACGATCGAAAGCCCTGCTTCTGAATCGGTTAGTATCTCAGTCGGGAATGGCATCGTTTTTGAGCAGAAGCGCACCGCTCTAGACGGGATCGGCTTTCCGGTAACCGAGCCGATCACATCCACTTGGCAGATCATTGAGTCACCCAACAACGCGACATTGCAAGCCTCCCCGCTCGATAACGGAGACTATCCAATTCAGTTCGATGAGCCTGGCACCTACACGATACGGCTTACCGCGAGTGATGCCGCCGGGCTACAAACCTCCGAAGATCGGGTCATCCATGTTGGAGAAACGCTGGCCTATGATCAGGTTGCCCATGTCATCGCCATTCCAGAGCAGGATAGGATCGGCGATTTCTCAAGAGATCTGACAGCTAACATCCAATCCGACACGCCTTGGATCATACCCGAAACGCAGTGGAAACAGATCGCAGGACCCGCCGACTCGATGTTCGACGAATCAGATAGCCTTACAACCGCAGTGCACTTTCCTCGCTCTGGACGCTATGGGTTCCGATTCACTGCCTCCAGCCCCGATATCACTGTGTTCAAAGACCTCTATATCGATGCAAACACTACCGAGCGCGTTTTGATCGGAGAAGGCTCTTCCTCATTCTATCAGTACTTTCAAGACGGAAACGTCCCGGCCACGTGGTCGGAACCGTCGTTTGATGACCATTCTTGGTTTCTCGGTGGTCAAGGATTGGGCTACGATATCTCCGACGATTTCATCCCGTATATTTCCACCGACATTCAGTCATCTATGCAGTTTATTCAGAGCAGTGTCTATGCTCGGTATCCATTCTCACTTGAGAACGCCCATTCGGTTTACAGGTTAAACTTGCAACTGCGACTCGACGATGGCGGCGTCGTCTATCTCAACGGTCAGGAAGTCTATCGGCAACATGCGCCCCTTTACGATCTCGGCCCAAGCACAACCGCTGTTCAGTCAGCTGATGAGAGCCGGATCGGCGACCCCGTAACAATCGATCTAGCAGAGTTTCGAGGTGCCTTGCGACAAGGCACGAATGTCTTGTCTATTCATGGCCTCAATCTCGCTTCCTCGAGTTCAGACTTCCTTATTCAGCCCACGCTTACCGCGATGTTAGGCGAAGGAACAGGAAGTCCTGCCGGCGTGCCCCAGAACGATTTGTTCGCCTACATTCTAGGCTCTAATGTCGCGCCCAAATTGAATCTGGCGAACGATTTACTCGAAGTCCGCTACAGTGAACGCTCAGACCTGGCTGCCATAGGCGGCACCATCAACGTTGAAACCAGCACTGACCTAAAAAAGTGGTCCCAATGGAAATCAACATCACGCAGTTCCGCCGCTAGCACCGAGGACGGCTTTCACAATATCATCCTTACAGGACCACAGACTTCCAAAGGTGAATTCGTACGCTTGACAATCAGCTTTTAACGAAGCTCAAGTTTCAACCGATACCAAAGGGCACGACCGCGTGGTAATCGGTATGAAACCACAGTAAGGCCATCTTCGAGCATCGTCTCATCCGCCTCGACTGCGTAAGCCTCCCATTGCAAAAGGTCAGCCGAGCCTTCAACCGTCACGGCGACGTCCGCTACTGCGGCCATTTGCTCAACGTCAAGAAGGACGCTTCCCCCATCTTGACGGAGATTAATCGCAACAGTTTCATTCACGGCAAGCGGATCGGTCCCCGAGAAATACTCTAACAGATTCACCTTCCCGTCTCCATCTGGATCTGCTAAGGGCTCGCCATCTGCACCTTGGAGATTCGCCCGCCACGCCGTGTAATTGAATGGTTGTCCTTCTGATCCCGGCGAACCACCTATCTCAACGCTCACTCGCCAGTCATCTGATCCTGAGCCCTGATCAAACCTCACACGCGCCAAGCTCACCCCGCCTCCATCGGCTGCGCTCGGCCACGGTGCACTATCGGAGTAGGAGACTTGGTCGATTATTTGGCCTATATCATTCACCAGTGAAAGCACCTCCCCTCCGTTGCTCAAGCGCGATGTCCCACCAAAGACTCCTACGATCCCCTCTGCTAAGGCCTGACCATAGCGTTCGGTAAACGCGTCCTTATCACTCACAATCAGCAGTCGTGCACCCGCCTCTAACAATCGATCTTCGAATGCGAACTCAATGCCCTCAGAGAAACGCAGACCACCAAGCTGGATCGATTGGGCTGATGTATTGACCAGCTCAATAAACTCGAAATCCCCACTCGGCCGCGCATCGGAAGACAGAGGATGATAGTGGATCTCCGAAATTCGAAGGCTACCCTCCAACGGCGCTTCTCCTAGGAAGAAATGAGCCTCGGAAAGTGCAGACCATTCCCCCTGTGAAGACCGCACACGCGCTTTCAAAGTCGTTCTTTCCGTCAACGTCAGTCCTTCTCTTACTACATGCGAAGTGGGTGACGGCTCGACGCTGCCATCGGTCGTAATAACAATAAGTTCGGGCGAGAAGAGAAGGTCACTGCTCCTCAAATCGCCGTTCAGCACTTGTACAGCCAGTAAGTTAGAGCCCTCAACCAGCGCTTCTTTCGCAACGGTTACATCGAAATCACGAAAGAAGACAGCGTCACCATCTACATGCACTAGATCAGATTCCGAATCCCATGCCAAATCAGCAGGAACACCTGACCCCACGAGTGGTTCGCCATTTACGAAAGCGGCAAATCCATCATCAAACTTGGCACGCAATAGCAATGTTTCAACTGCCTCAGGATCGGCCAACTCAAACAGAACACGCAAATAAATCGACGTATTCACGCCATCCATCGCACCCACATCTGTTGAAAAATGAGGTGCATAATCCTGATTGAAACCCGCATCATAACCAAGGCTCGCCACGGCCTTTGTCCACACATTGAAGCTCGCCGGAGCTTCCCGCTCCTTCCATGAATCCCCTAGCGCGGCACCTCCATTTTCTATACTCGGGATCAGAAAGTGCCCAACGGAAGTCTCATCCACGAGTACTCGCCGCTCAAACCTAGGCAGCTCGACCGGATCAGTACCATCCGTCGTAAAGTAAATCGTCCCCTCTTCCGAGGTCAAACTCACTTCGCCAAGACCATCTAGCGATCCTCCAAAGGGACGAATCGTAGGCGCAGCAATCTCGGGCATAAGTCGCTTGTCAGTCACTTGGTTTAGAAAGATTTCGTTTCGTTCAGGAAGGAACGTCTCGCGAAGCCAAGACACTTCAGGTCGCCAATTTTCATCCCGGGTAAAGATGGCGTTAAAGCGATGTAAATCTCCCCAACGTGCCGATTCGGCAATCATCAGCGGATCGAGCTGAGCAATCATTTCGTCAAGCCGAGCTCGAGCCACTCCGACGTTCAACACGCCATTCTCAAAGAAATGTTTCTGCACCCGATCTCCAAATCGCTGACGGTAGAGAGGGAGAAAGCGAAGTGCCTGATGGATTGCTGCCGGTGTTCCAGGATCGTTCGCCTCCGTTAGATCAAGATCGACAACACGCTGATTCACATCCACACCAAAGACATTGAAGAGTAGATGAGAGCCCATGCTCATCTCAGCGTCCCAAGCAAAGTAGCGGAAGAAGCCCGGCCTATCTCCACGATACTGTCCTGTATACCAGTTCTTATTCCGGAAGGAGGTGACCTCGTCGTTTCGCCATAAAATAGGCCCGGCCCAATCAAAGTCGCCCGACCACATCCTAACAATAAGCGAATCGATTAATTCATCTAGATCTATCTCTGTCTGCAAGTTCTCAAGCGTTTGCGACGAATCAACCCCCTTCTCAAGCCGCTCATGCAGGCTTTTCCAATGGGTGTCCTCTCCACTAATGACGGCCCAATCCAAGAGTTCGTCATCAGCATGATGAAGCACGTCCCAGTCCTTCTTCATACCTCCAAGGTGATCGCTGAAGAAGCTCGAGTTGGGCCGCTCATGAAGATCGTAGACTCCCCAGAAGAAGCCATTGAGAACAAGCTGCACATAGCGCCCGCGTGGACTCAGTCGCCCCATGTCAATTTCCGTCTTTCGAAGAAACTGATCTCTCAGGTAGGTTGCGTGAAACGGCAAATCCTGGTCTGTTGCTCCAAAGGTCTCCGAGATCGACCAACTATCATGCCCACCGGCACGAAGAACTAACTGATCGAAACTCGACACTGGCGAACCATCAAATAGCGGAAACTCAAGTCGGGCAGCTCCGTATTTGCGTCGAAAGAAGAAGCGGAACGGCTTCTTTGGATGACTCCTAGCATTACCGCCATGGATCGCCATACCGGCGTCTACCTGAAAAGTATTCGCAGGATCCGCCCCAGAGAAGTACTCCATTGACACAACCACCTCGCGATCTTGGTCGGGCACGGTATCGATACCTCCCGGACCAAACAGATCCGTAGGGTCCACCGCAAGCGACAAGATTGGCAACCCTTCTTGAAATTGGCGTTCAACATCAGAGCGATCAGCATTCACGATCGACTGATTCATGACAGACTGCGAGGCCATTTCCTGCGGAAAGATATAGGTTCTTGTAGTGATACTCGATGGCAGCAACCCATCCTTATAAGCGCGGGCGCGCACGGCAAACGTCTCTCCTACCTGCACTGGCCCGTTATAAAGAGTTCCGATAGATGGCGACGGTGGAGCTCCGCTAAACGTGTAACGAATCTCGGCTCCTGGCGTGGCTGATACCATGGTCAGGCTCATCGGATCTATGTGAAAACGATCCACTTGGTCAAACGTCACTTTGGCCACACGTCCGGCAAAGCTTTCCTGATTCTCCGTCCCTGGAGTTGGCTCTATCATGACACCATATTCAGGTTCGGACACCTCTGACTCAAGCACTAGGCGTGGACTGAGCAGGAAATCGCCAGACGCCGATGAAACATTCAACCCCTGAATAGCGAGCATATTCTCTCCCTTTGTAATGAGATCAACATGATCTAGCAAATCAACTACCAGTTCTTCGATCGCATCCGCAGGTGCCCGATCCCGTCGGGCACGGGAATTCGCCAGCAATGCATCAGGAGCTCCCTCTTCCGCGATACGTTCTCCATTGAGGAACGCAACAAACCCATCATCGAAGCGGATGCGAAGTGAGACTCCGACAAGGCTTTCAGGATCCTGCACGTCGAATGGGAAACGAGCTCTGAGCGAAGAAGAAAACCCGTTCATCTCACGTTGGGTATCCGTCGTCAGAAACTCTTGATAGTCTGTCCCGAAATCGTAGCCGAGGCCAGAGAAGCCACCCACCCATCGAGAATCATCAAAGTCAGGAGCAGCCCACGAAAGATCAGGGCTGCTCCCGAAAGGCACCGACCAACGACAGGATGCTCTCGTATCAATGACAGCTATTGAACGCTGACCGGAAGCAAGTCCATAGGACTCGTCTTCCTCCTGAGCCGGATACTTATCCCACACACTCAACAACTCTCCTGACGGACTGGCCAAGGCCAAATACTCACCATCGGCATCCAATGAGAAATTCGTGTGCAACGTGCCTGAGGCAACCCGACGATCCTTTCCTGAAGCAAAGACAAGCAATCGACCGTCAGGCTGCAACACTCTCGCCGGAAAGACCCACTTCGCAGGAGTTGACGGATCATCCGTTAAACGATAGCCCAGAAGCTCAACCGCTACCTCGCTATCATTGTGCAATTCAATCCAATCGGCAGCCCTCTCATCTTCATCAACTACCGTCCCACGATTGTCGGCCATGAACTCGGCGATATAGACCCCATCAGCCGCCAGCAACAGAGGCGAAATGGCCACTGTTGCGAAGATGAACACCAATACTTGGCCTATCAAGATCGTCGGTTTCACGCTCCAAAGGTAACTAGATTCTCAAGCAGAGCGAAGACTTAATGCGCAAGAGATCGTTCAGCCCCGCCTCATGAGCCAAGAAAGAGTGGCTTGAGATGCCGATCAAAGAGATTCTCCGTCACGTTCTTCGCAATCGTCGTCTTGTGATCTTGCAGTGCCTTCAAATAGCGTTCTCCCATCCCGGCTGCAACCTTGAAGCCTACATGCAGAAGCTGACGAAGATGAGGGTTGTAGCGCCCTTCGTTAGGATCATGCCGCAAAGCCGCAACATAGGTTTCACTATCCCATTCATCAACGACGTCAGGCAGAGGAAGCTTCTTCTCATCAATATCGATGACAGTGGCATAGGGCTCACATAGAGCTGCCCGCTTTTCAAACGCTTGGCGATAAATCTCCTGCGCGAGAGTCAATCCCTCGCCACCCGAATCAGCCAAGCCAATGACCTCTTCTAGCCAAGTCGTCCCGGCAGTCTTAATGTGAAGACCTGCGTCGAACTTGGCCAAGCACCGCCGAATAGGTTCGTAGAGCGAGAACTTATCACTACCCGAGTGCACACTCAGCTTTAGCGACTTGGGCAAGGCGTAATGACTCACCGCATGCGAAATCACCGCAAGATCATCTGCAAACTCTTGTTCAAACTGAGCAAGGTCACCAACATAGTCCACGCCTTTGTTAAAACGACCGGAAAACTTTGGTGCGACGGTTTGCACTGGAATTTTGGCATCCGCTAGAGCGACTAGAATCACGAGTAACTCTGGCGGGGTTTGTGGCTCATCCGTTTCATCCATGGAGACCTCAGTCGCGAAGTTCCCCCCACCTTTCGCGGCGAGGATGTGTTGATAGATCCCGGCAGCCTGCTTCACGGCGTGCCCGAACTGACGAAAGGTCTTCTCGATATCCTCACGCGTCGTCTCAAAGGGACGCGCAATGCCTTCAATCACAATTTCGCCAATCAATTCAGGATGCGCCTGAACGAAAGCTTCCACCGCTTCATTCCCCGGATCGCTACCAATGGCATCGGCGACATCAATAGTGTAGAAATCACTGGCTGAAACGAAACGATCAACCGTCTCGAGATTGATGTGATCCGCGTCGACAAAGTAGCTTCCCTGCCAATCTGCCGCCACGATGGCCTCATCTGCTGCTTTCCTGACGCTGGCAGGCTCTGATCCAATGATCAGGTGCTCACGATTCGACTTATTCCATACAGGCGTGATCTCGACGCCAGCCATCGCCGTTTCTACGAATGCTGCCAGCTGGGCACCAGCTTGATGGGCAAATCGATCACCAACGCCGAAGGTAAACTTAGGAAGCTCCAATACCATGCTAACAGCAGGCACCGAAGCAGCCTAACTCGCAAACAATTTAAGTGGGATGCCTAACGGCGACGGCGGACAAAAAGACCAATGCCTAACATGAGCAACGCAACTGAAGAAGGCTCGGGGATCTGGGTGACTGTCAAGTTGTCTACCAACCCGAAGGCTCCGTCCGTTGGCGTCGCAATAGAGCTGAAGAGATCGGCATAAACCAAGGAAACACCACCACTAACATCAACGCCTGATACCATACCAAATTCACTACCGTTTAGAAGGAAGCGAGCAGTCATCGCATCCGTGTCAGCGACGATTTCCATGGTGTGCCACGCGAAACTCAACGTGCCCGCGGCATTCCCACCAGCACCCGGAATGACTGACGAAGGCAAAGCATCGGTATTATTCAAAGCCAATCCTGTATCCTCAACACCGTCTGCATAGAATCGAAAGGCTCTTGCCGTATCACCGTCAGTCGAACCAATCATCACAGCACCGTCCAAATAACCAGCACCAACAGAGAAACCAACACCACCACCGATAAACTCGGTGGAACCATTGGCCACATTACTCGTATAAATATCGAAACTCGCTCGGTATTGGCCTGTAAAGGAAGCATTGGTCGCATGCACAGCTACGCCAGTGGCTGCGCCACCAGAAATATTGGATCGCAACTTCAGCCCCACGGTGCCAACACCGTTAGGCGCAGCAGCGATCCCATCCGCCGAATAGTCATAACCAAACGTCACCTCATTATCAGCACTGTTCAATTCTGATCCGAAGCCCAAATCCGTGTCGAACCCAGAACTAAACAAAACCTGCCCCTGAGAGAAGGATAGCGATGCCAGGAGGGCTACTAAACACGACAATCTAAGTTTCATTAAAATACGATTCCCTATTCTGGGGAGAAGTAAACGGAATCCTGCCAACAAACGTCCCACAGCTCCCCCGAATTCTCGATCGTGAGAGCCTAATTCTCTTTGCATTTCTTTCAGAACAGACAGAAAATCTTGGCATGGACTCTCTCCCTCCAGTCATCCAGAAGTTCGTCCTTCACTGGGGAGAAATGGGAACGAAATGGGGTATTAACCGCACCGTCGCCCAGATTCACGCCCTTCTTTATACCTCGGAACGGCCGGTGAATGCGGAGGAAATCTGCATCTCCCTTGGAGTTGCTCGATCAAATGTGAGCAACAGCCTCAAGGAGTTGCAGAACTGGGGCATCGTCAAAGTCGTCCACCTGCCTGGTGACCGCCGCGATCATTTCGAGTCCATGAAGGACGTCTACGAGATGTTCCGGGCCATCCTCGCCGAGCGCAAACGACGCGAAGTCGATCCGACCCTGCACATTCTCAAAGAGTGCCACGAGGAAAGCGCTGACGATGAAGATTCCGCCTATGCGAGAAAGCGGATTGGCGAACTGGAAGAATTCTTTCAACTTAGCGCTGACTTCTACAATAAGTTGAACAAGCTGCCGACTAAGACGGCAGTGAAAGCGCTCCGCACCAGTGACCGTCTGCTCAAAGCGCTCAAACTATCATGACACTCAACCGAATTCTACCGATTTTCACCATCGGCATCGCTGCGCTAAACCATGGCCTCGCAGACTCCCAAAGCGCTCTTGTCGATCAAGCCCTCAAGGCGTCAGGAAAAAATCGTGCTCAGATCGCTGAAGCCTTGGAGAAGGCTCCGGATGAACAGAAAAGCGCCCTCCAGTTTCTCATCGCCTACATGCCCAAGCACGACTTGGAAGCCCTCTCCGCCAAGTTTCTTCTTAACAACGTTGATCTCGCGTTCAAAGCTCGTGCGAGCATGCCTTGGGGCAACGACATTCCCGATGCCCGCTTTCTCAATGACGTCCTTCCCTATGCGTCCATCAATGAAAGACGCGATGATTGGCGCGCCGACTTCTACGAGCGACTTGCTCCCATCGTAAAAGACTGCAAGACACCAGGCGAAGCTGCTCAGGTCCTCAATCGTGATCTCTACAAGCTGATTGGCGTGCAATACCACGCTAGCAAACGCCCCAAACCGGATCAAAGTCCCTACGAATCTATCGAAGCAAAGTATGCCTCATGCAGCGGTTTGTCTGTCCTCCTCATCGACGCTTGTCGTGCTGTCTGTGTCCCCGCCCGCTTCGCAGGCACCGCCCGATGGGCAAAGAAGCGAGGCAACCACAGCTGGGTAGAAGTCTGGGATAGCGGAAAGTGGCACTTCACTGGTGCCTGCGAGTACAACAAAGCAGGTCTGAACAAAGTCTGGTTCCTCAACGACGCGTCGCATGCCAAGAAGGACGAGAGGCGCCACGCCATCTACGCCACCAGTTGGCAGCACACGGGTGAAAGCTTCCCCATGGTGTGGGCGCAGGACCTCGATTATGTCCAAGCCATCAACGTGACAGACATTTACACTGGACGTGCCGCCCAACTTCTGAGTGCTGGAGAATGTTTATTAGGAATTCAAGTCTGGGATTGCCCCGGGGGCGAACGTGTCGTGTCCGATGTCCGCGTAAGGGCCGGAGAAGAGAAGATCCATGAGGGAAAGACCACCGGAACGAGTGATGACACCAACCACGTCTTCGAAGTCGTTCTCAAACAGAACAAGGCATACTCCATCGACTACGTCGACACGGCAGGCGAACAGCATAGCAAGCCGGTCACAACCGCGAACGACGCACATCAGCGCCTCGATCTATTCCTCTCAGAAAAGTAACGAGAAGCGGCGTCAGGCATCAACAAGGTCGGCCAGCTTCTCGGCAAACTTCTCCCATTTGGCGTTCAAGGAAGGTAGTTTGTCCTCGATATCCAGCAATTCCCGGTTCCAATCGATCGCCGACCCGCGATTCCCTCCGTACGACGAAGGATCTTCCAACAGCTTCATTAATTCTTCCCGACGAGTTTCCAGCTTCAGAATTCGCTCTTCCGCATCGCCCACTTTGGACTCCAGATCCTTCTTCTGCTTACTCCGTTGCTGGCGCTCGAGCGCTTCTTGGCGCTTCTGCTCTTTCGTCTTGCGCACAGAACCAGTAGCTGCCGCTTTCACAACCCCAGCCTGCATCTCTGGTTGAGCTTGAGTTAGTTGGGCTTCAGCGGACGTCGCCCCAGACTTCTCAATGTAATAGTCGTAGCCACCGGCATACGGCGTGAGTTCACCCGCTTCGATGTGAACGACCCGTTCACTAATCGCGCGGATGAAGTGCACGTCGTGACTGATAAAGATGAGTGCTCCCTCGTACTGCTTCAGCGCCGTGATAAGCGCATCAATGCTCGCCATGTCGAGGTGGGTCGTCGGCTCATCCATCAAGAGCAGATTCGGCGGATCGAGCAAGAACTGCACCAGCGCGAGACGGCTCTTCTCTCCTCCACTTAATACAGAAACGCTCTTGTGTACGTCATCCCCACGAAAGAGGAAGCAGCCTAACAACGTCCGAGCCTCTTGCTCGCTCACTCGGTGACGCGACCCTGTGATGGTTTGAAGCACGGTCTTCGAGGTATCGAGCATGTCCGTGCGATGCTGTGAAAAATAGCCCAGGGTGACATCATTGCCCAAAGTACGTTCGCCACTTTGAAAAGGAATCACTTCTGCAAGAATCTTGAGCAAGGTAGACTTGCCCGCTCCATTGGGTCCCACTAACACGACACGTTCGCCGCGCTCGGCACTGAAATTCAGATCCTGATATACGGTGACGTCACCATATGCTTGATGAATATGCTCTAGCGTGACAACGCGTTGTGGCCCCCGCTTTGGCTGGGGAAAGCGAAACTTCAAATTCTGCTCCACCTTCGTCGGCATGGGAATACGCTCCATGCGCTCAAGTTGCTTGATCTTGCTCTGAGCTTGAGAGGCCTTGGACGCTTTCGAACGAAAGCGATCAATGAATCGTTGCAGTTGCACGATCTCACGTTGCTGATTTTGATAGGCCGCAAGTTGCTGTTGATAGCGAGCCTCTTTTTCCACGAGAAAGGAGTCGTAGTCACCGCGGTAGCGGTGGAGCACGCCTTGATCGATATCGTAAACCGTCGTCACAATATCGTTCAGGAACGAACGGTCGTGAGAGATCGTAAGAATCCCACCGGGATAACCACGCAAGTAACTCTGAAACCACTGGAGCGACTGCAGGTCGAGATGATTGGTCGGCTCGTCTAGCATGAGCAGATCTGGCTCCATCACAAGAAGCCGCGCCAAGTGCGCCCGCATGATCCAGCCTCCACTCATTTCTCGCACGGGCCGATCATAGTCGGTTTGTCGAAAAGCGAGACCATTGAGAATACGTTTGGCCTTTGGTTCCAAATGGAAGCCATTGAACCCTTCAAAGGCCAATCTCGCATCGTGATAGGCTGGCTCGTGTGTACGTTCCTCAGCTTCAAGCTGGATCAGTGTGCGTTTCAGCTCGACGACCTCTGGTGAAATGGACGTTGCCAGGTCGAGGACGGTCTCATCACCAGCGGTGGCATGTTCCTGCGGCAAGTATCCGAGGGTAATTCGTTTATCCAGGGTGATCGCACCATCGTCAGGAATATCATCGCCAAGAATGAGCGAGAATAGCGTCGACTTTCCGGCGCCATTGGGCCCAACCAAACCAACACGCTCTTCACGATTCAACTGAAGGCTCACATTCTCGAAGAGAACGCGACCACCAAAGGATTTGCCGACATTGGAAAGAGTGAGCATGGGAGAGCGTGCGAACGAATGTACGGCACGCTGCGACTTGGAAAGAAGAATTCGTCAAGAAGAATCCGTCACCCTGTATACCTCCTTCACTCATTGACACCACAAGCCTCGACGTAGATACTTGGGGTGACACGAACCTTCTGCAGTGTTCGACCATATGAGGATTCGTGAGCCCGGACCGTTGTTACGTTATCGGAGGCTGAGCCGGTTAGCTGATGTCAGGCCTTCGTTGGAAGTCAGATGTTAGCTCGGCAGCCACCGCCCTAATGAGATAGGGAACGTGAGCTCCTGCCTCGGACGGCACAGGTGGTGATTCGTGTTCTTAGACACCCCGAGTGAACTCGGGGTGTCTTTTTTTAGCTAGCTGGCCTAACCAAGCCCCTAAAAACGCTGTCCTTGGACCAGAATCACCACCCAGTTGCGAGAACGCGCCCCATGTGTCACGCTCCTGCATGTCCCTTATCGTCAATGGAGAAACCATCGATCAAAGTCTGGTTGATCAAGAATTCTCATCGATCAAAGCCTACTATGAAGGCCTCGCCCAGGTTTCGTGCTGTGAGCGAGATGACGAGTTTCTTGGCTATGCAAAGGAGAATGTCATCAAACGGGTGCTCCTCGCACAGGAAGCTCAGAAGGGTAATATTCCCGTTCTGAAAAAGGAAGTCGATGCCGCCCTCGATAAGATGAAAGAAGAGGAAGGTGGAGAGGCTGCCTTTTACGCCCACACCGGAATCTCCGAGGAGGGCGAAAAACTTTTGCGAAAGGATCTCGGAGCAAAGATCCAACTGGATAAGTTCCTCGACGACATCTGTGGCAAAGATCCCGAGCCCGATGAAGCGGATATTCGCGCCTACTATGAAAAGCATCTCGAGGACTTCATGACTGAAGAAGAAGTTCGCGCTTCTCACCTCTTCAAATCGCTCCGCAAGTCGGAGGCGCGAGACGAACTTTACGAGGAACTACGCGAGCTTCGCCGACGCGCCCAAGCGGGCGAAGACTTTGATGCCCTGGCCAGAGAACATAGCGACAAGCCCGAAGAAGAGATCGACCTTGGTTTCTTCAAGCGGGGCGAGCACATGGACGAATTTGAGACCATCGCCTTCTCCATGGATGTCGGTGAAGTCAGCCCTATCTTCAGCACGCATTGGGGATTTCATTTGGCTAAAGTCACCGGCCGCAAACCGCCAGCGGCCAGGGACTTCGATGAAATCCAAGAGGCTCTTCGAGAGATCATGATCCAGGAGCACCGGCAGGAGAAAGTCCAAGCGATGGCCTCGGAACTAAAACAGTCGGCCAAGATCATCGACGAGGAGCCAGAAACCGCTTCCGCAGAGGCCTAACGTCCGCCTGAAAACAGGGATTACCTTACATACTCAGAGTAAGATTAGAGCTGCATTAATATGATTTCATCCTAATTTTATGGAAAATATAATCAGTCCTTCGTTCTTTGGCATTTTCAGAGTTCTTCACTTGAGCTGGCTCACCACGCTCCTCTTCATCGCGTGGTCCGGACATCTGTGTGCCACGGTAACTTCAGCTCAGACCTGACCAACTGGGATAAAGTAGGGACCGTCACGACAGCGGCTTCCTACACCTATTCAGATCCTCAGGGAGGCACGATCTCGCCCACCGCAGGGACCCAAGTTGCCGAATTGCGCTCTAGTCGAAACGTAAGGCGTAACTCATTAGCCAGCTTTCTCGGCACCACATCAGGCACGTTGAACTCCCTAGTCTCCTCCACCGCACTTCGAGGAAGTGCCATGCGCACAACATTCACCGGCTCGGTGTCAGTGACCTTTGACTGGAACATGTGGACGCGTGATTATCCTCCCTACGCCGACTTCTCCTTCGTCACGCTCAGTGGTCCTGGAATCACGGACACTCAGGTGACACTCTTAGCGAATGTGGATGCATTTGCGGATCCTAGTAGCAATGGCCCATCCAACGGCACCAGTTGGAACTCGAGCAAGCTCAATCTGCCAGGAGACGATGTTTACACGATTGGCTTTGGAGTCATGAATGCGCGGGACAACGCAGTCACAAGCTATTTCTACGTGGATAACCTAGAGACGACCTGCGTCCCAGAACCCTCCACGGCTCTCGCAGCATTCTTCGCCATCGGCCTCGTCTGCTGGCTTCCCTATCGCAGACGTCGACCGCAAATTTAGTCGACAAAAAGCTTGAGTTGGATCGAGTAAGTTTCCTATCCTACTGACCTCGTTCGTTTTACGACGAACAGGGGGTTGAATAGACAGGCAGTCCGATTGGGGGCTCTTTGCGAGAACTATTTGGGGGATTTCGCAAAGACCAGTTGGACTGCCTATTCTGTCCGCACGATGCGATTATGAATCTGAATTCGCGCCCATGAAGATCTTCATAAAACATCGTGGGCTCTGGATTCCGCTTGTGCTGGCACCTCTAACCGCCAGCGACTTCGGCATCTACATGGCCTGGCGAGCAGATGGATTCTACAGGCGCACTCAAAGCGAAGAGTGACGCTATCGGGAGGTCGGTCTAGCAATCACTGATTGAAGTGGTCTCCTATTCGGAGCCAGTCTTTTCGTAGTTTTATTGTAGAGTATTCGTTAGACTCGTCGCGGTGCTTTGCAGCGGCGTTAGGCCGCCAGG